>ERZ724513.254-NODE-254-length-24849-cov-10.122288_pt1 | contig 24849 bp, 23 predicted proteins | sample MGYA00376046_ERZ724513 | MGnify/ENA primary metagenome ERZ724513 (study PRJEB28724, sample SAMN07190883) | activated sludge metagenome | isolation source: activated sludge of sewage treatment plant in Hong Hong | place: Hong Kong | collected 2016-03-17 ...
TCACCGTTGGCAGCCACGCCTGGTTCGACGACGCCATCGACCACCTGCCCCACTGCGACGACATCCGCGCCGCCGACGCCGCCGGCTACACGACCATGCTGGTCAGCAGCGACGACGCCTACCGCGGCTACATCGCCCTGGCCGACGCGACGCGGGCCGGCAGCCGTGTCGCGCTGGCCGAACTGGCCGCGCAGGGCATCCGGCCGCTGGTGATGCTGACCGGCGACCACGCCGCCACGGCCGAGCGCATCGCCGCCGAAGTCGGTCTGACCGACGTGCGCGCCGGGCTGCTGCCGGCCGATAAGGTCGCCGCCGTCGAGGCGTTGCGGGCGGAGCATGGCGGCGTGGCCATGATCGGCGACGGCATCAACGACACGCCGGCGCTGGCCGCGGCCTCGGTCGGCGTGGCCATGGGGCGCGCGCCGCAAGCGCTGGAGACGGCCGACATCGCCTTGCTGGGCGACGACCTGCGCCAGTTGCCGTTTGCCGTCCGGCTGGCCCGCGCGGCCATGCGCACGGTGCGCGTCAACGTCGCCGTGAGCATCGGCATCAAGCTGGTGTTCTTCGTCCTGGTGCTGTTGGGGTCGGGCAGCATGTGGCTGGCCGTCCTGGCCGACGTGGGCACGTCGCTGCTGGTGACGGCTAATGGGATGCGGCTGCTGCGCTGGCCGCGGCCGGTAACCGGGTCATGAGCGCGTTGAGCCGGCTGAGCCTTTTCGATCCCATCATTGCTGAAAACGCACGTAGCTGGCCCTGCGGGTAAGAGTCGCTTCGGGCAACTGTCGCTAGATGCAGTTGCCCTACGTGTTCAATCAGTGGGCGCACTTTCTAGCTCGAGCGAGGGTGGTTGCTCGCTCACAACTCTTTGCTCGGCGACCCGGTTCATTAGCTCTTCGACCGTTACCGACTGTTCTTGAGGGCAGATCGTCAGTGTTCGATGGCCGGTCTTGGCCCGCGAACAACGCTGGCGCATAGGACAGGGCAAGCAGCCTTCGGCCCGGAAAGCAAAGGTGCGGTTCGGTGTGCTGGACGGCTGGCTCCAGACGCCTAGCGGAGTCCGCATCCTCAGATGCGGGCGGGGCGAGCGGGGCGAGGCGCATCTGAGGATGCGCACTACGCTGGCTGACGCAGGTTCACGTCAGGATATTTGTTGACCTCTCGTTTAGCCGCGTTCAATTGGGCGGTTGAAGCTGGAAGCTATCGAGGATGTGGCGGAGCGCGGCGTCGCATTGGGCCTGGAACGTGGCCTGTGTCGCGGCGTCCGCGCCGCTGGGCGTGCGGCACTGAAAGCCGAGCGAGTACCAGTACTCTTCTCCCTGAATGTATATAGCCGTGTTTGTGGTTCTCTCATACCCCGTCTCGGCCTCATCTTGATAGCGAAGCCACATGGGAACAGCGCGATCCGGCAGTTGCTCATAGCCTGTCCGGTCGGGGCCGTCAGCCGGCAGGAAGTTGCCCCACGGACTGGCCGAGAATCTCAGCCCCATGACCCCATTCGGTATAGTACAGCCGCGCGGCTGCGTCAGTAAGACGGGATCGGTGAGAAACTCGACTTGATCCGGTGTCGGACGCTCCTCTTCGTACCATTCCGCCGGAACCTCAAAAGCGTAACCGTAGTAGGCATTGCTCACCGCCTGCCACGCGCCGGATAGAGCAATGGGCGCGGCCGGTAAAGCGCACGCGCCGAAAGACCACGACAGCCGTTCCCACACGTCCTGACACGCGGCCTCCAGGGCCGTCCGGGCGGCAGCGTCGCTGTGTGCTGGGAAGAGACAACCTAGCTCCAGGACGTACCAATAGGGCGGCCGCGCGATCGTGTAGCTCAGCCGCCGGTCGAAGGGCGCGGCCGCCTCGTCCCCAAAGGTCTGCGCCGCCACCTCCTGGCCCAAGGGGGTCTTGCGCCGCAGACCGCCGGGCGGGGGGAAGAGCAAGCCGGTGTCTTCCCTGACCACGACCGAGAGGGCCATTAAGATCTCTTGTAGAGAGATCGAATGGCTGGCAAGCAGTTGGCCCGCATCCTCGTGGTTGGCCCAAACTTGCCGGAATAATGTGCCTTCCTGCTGGTCGGTCATCTGCGCGGTGACATCATGCCAGCCTATGGGCGCGGCCCATCCGACGCCCAGCTCTACGTTGGTTAGATGCTGGGTTTCCAGGGCAACTGGTGTGGGCGTGGCCGATTGCCCGGTGGCGGTAGGCGACGGGGCAGCCGTCGAGGATGCGGGAATCGCAGTTGTGGATGGCGCTAAGCTCGCCAGGGCAGAGGGTGGGCGTGTACTTTCCGGCGATGACGATGTTGTAGTGTCGTTGCTGGGTTCAATTGTTGCCGTTGCCGTGGACGGTATACAGCCGCTCAATAGGATCAAGCCTACCAGGCCAAAGACTACAAGCATCTTATGCGACACGGCAACCCCTCATTAACCAGAGAAACCGCTTGGAATTGACACAATCTCTGAGCGCATAGGTCTCGGTCTTCAGAGAGTTGAGGCCGTGACGGTTGTGTCAGGTACAAATGGGTTCTCTATTAGAGTGCTGTCAGGAGATACCTCACGCGCTGAATAAACTCTCCAGGGGTCAATACAGAGATGTCCTGGCGCCCAGGCCGATAATGGCGTACATTGAAGGTGACAAGTAGCGGACACTCATGTTGAATGGCTGCGACGAGGATTGGCAAATCCTTGCGATCGGCCAGACCGCTATACGGGGCTACCTGTGCGGCATTCGGTATGGGCACAACAGTCAGACACCGAGCGACCAATAATCGAAAAGCTGGCAACTTAGCCGGAAGCTTAACGGCCAGATTGCGCTCAACCTCAACGATAGCCTGTTCTGAGGTCAAGGCGTCAATGAGCGTTATCTCGGCCATGCGCAGGATAGTGAGGCTGGCTCCATATTCTGATGAAGATGCCGACCCGGCGCAAAGTACATCGGCATCGACAAATAGACGTGGTTTGGTCGGCTTACTCGTCGCCATAAATCTCAGCGACGTAGCGAACCCGCTCTTCCCTGAGTGCGCGCAGTAACTCGGCCGTGTCCAGTCCCGCTTCTATACGTGCTTGCTCGATCTCCCGTGCCAATTCAGGAACCATCGGCACCATCGGCGTTAACACAAAAATACCATCGAGGTCAATGATGCGGAATGTGTCGCCAGGCTCGATCTGATAGCGTTCCCGCAACTCAGATGGCAATGTGAAATTGCCACGTTGACGAATCTGTACTGTTACTTCCATATGTTCGTACTCTTGAGGCGATATCTGAAGTTCAGCAACATCAGAATTTCTGCATCTCAAGTATAAGGATTATTAGACTAGAATCAAGCCCCCGACCGAAAGCTATACCCCACCCCCCGCTCGGCAATAATGTAGTCGGGGTTGTTGGGGTCGCGCTCGATCTTCCCGCGCAGCCGGTGGACGTGGACGTGCAGCCGGTCTTCCTTGGCCTCTTGCAGCGGCCAGATGCGGCCGAGCAAGAAGTCGGTCGTCACAATGCGGCCGGCGTTGCGCACCAGGATGTAGAGCAGCTTCGTCTCCGTCGGCGTCAATGACACCGGCAGGCCGTCCACCAGCGCCTCGCGCAGCGGGAAGTTGATCAGCAGCCGGTCGTCGATGCGCGTCGTCGAGTCGAGCGTGTAGGTGTAGTCCTCCATGCGCGCCAGCACGCGGCGCACGCGGGCCACCAACTCCGGCGGGTTGAACGGCTTGACGATGTAATCCTCGGCGTGCTCTTCCAACCCCTCGACGATGGTCTCCTCCGTGTTGACCGCCGTCAGCATGATCACCGGCACGTCGCTGAACTCGTGGATCGTGCGGCAGAACTCGAAGCCGCTCATCTCCGGCATGTGGTAATCGACGATGGCCAGGTGGGGCAGGCCGTAGCGGGTGATGAGCTTCAGCGCTTCCGGGCCGGAGATGGCCGTCGAGACGGTGTAGCCCGCCCCCTCCAGTGTATGCTGGACGATGCGCAGGGTGTAGGCGCTGTCGTCAACGACCATGATGCGTTGTGTTTCGGGAGTCGATTCGAGCATGGCGGGATTTGTCCGAATGGTATTGTCGCCCAAGGGCGCGATGGCGCTTATGGTAAACCAAGTCGCTCCCTTTGGCCAACCGGTGCGCCCCATTTTTAGGAAGCGCCCGGCCACCGCGGCCAGAGATGAGACGCGCATTAGCTTGCGCTATTCCCCGCCTGTGCTATAAAAGAAACGAATTTCACAATCACGCTCCGCAAGCTTGAAGAGGAAGAGAGATCACCGTGCTGGCTGAATGGCAATACATCGGCATTTTCGTGGCCCTGTCGCCCATATTCCCGCTGGCCCCCGTTGTGCTTAACCGCCTGTTGGGGCCGCACCGGCCGAACCCGATCAAGCAGCAGACGTATGAGTGCGGCATCGAGACGGTCGGCGACACCTGGATTCAGTTCAAGGTTCAGTACTATATCTACGCGCTCGTCTTCGTCGTCTTTGACATCGAAGCGGTGTTCTTGTTCCCCATCGCCGCGGCCTTCGGCCAGCTGGACCTCTTCGCCATCGGCGCGGCGGTCCTGTTCATCTTCCTGCTGACCGACGGCCTCGTCTACGCCTGGAGCCGCGGCGTACTGGAGTGGGTCTAGCTGCCCACAGTCCGACATTGACAGGAGGAATAGCCCGCATCCCAGGCCCACCCAGCCTGCCGCTGTCGCCTGAGATGCCGGAGGCGCAACTGCCATGGATATTCTCGACCTCTTAAAGAGTCTTCTGTCTCTCAGTCTCGGCGATTTCATTCGCCGCAACTTCGGGACCGGGCCGGGGACGGAGTTGCTGATCGACATCGGCGGCGTGGTCATCCTCTCGACCTTCTGCCTGCTGATCGTCATCTTCCTGATCTGGCTGACGCGCAAAATCGTCGCCCGCATGCAGGACCGCATCGGTCCCAACCGCGTCGGCGGGCGCTATGGCCTGCTCCAGACCGTGGCCGACGTGATGAAGCTGCTGAGCAAGGAAGTCATCAACCCGGCCGGGGCCGACTGGGTGGCCTTCAACGCCGCGCCGCTGCTTATCGTCATGGCCGCGCTGCTGATGTGGGCGGTCATGCCCTTCGCCCCCGGCGTCATCGGCGTCAACCTCAACATCGGCATCTTCTACATCCTGGCCATCAGCTCGGCCTCGGTGATGATCATCCTCCTGGCCGGCTGGGGATCGAACAACAAATACGCCCTTCTGGGCGCTTTTCGTGCCGTGGCCCAGATGGTCAGCTACGAAGTGCCGATGATCCTGGCCCTGCTGGTGCCCATCATCCTGGCCAGCACCATGTCCACCGAGGGCATCATCGCCGCGCAGACGTTGCCGTTCATCCTCTTCGCGCCCGTCTCCGCGCTCATCTTCTTCATCTCCTCGCTGGCCGAGACCGGCCGCACGCCGTTCGACCTGCTGGAGGCCGAGTCGGAAATCGTCGCCGGCTTCCACATCGAATATAGCGGCATGAAGTTCGGCATGTTTTTCCTGGCCGAGTTCCTGAACACGCTGTTCATGTCCGGCCTGGTGGTGACGCTCTACCTGGGCGGCTACCGCTTCTTTGGCCTGGAGAACTGGGTCAGCGCCGACGGCTACCCCTATGGTCGCCTCATCGGCCTGATCGCCTTCTTCGCCAAGACTTTCCTGCTCTACTTCATCTATGACTGGGTGCGCGGCACGCTGCCGCGCGTCCGCGTCGACCAGATTCTCAACTTCAACTGGAAGTTCCTTGTCCCGCTGTCGCTGGCGCTGGTGTTCTTCGTCGCCATCGTCGATAAGCTCATCCCCACGGGCACGAACGTCGTCGTGCGCATGACCATCCACCTGCTGCTGAACATCCTCATCGCTGCGGTGGCGCTGGAGTTGCTGCGGCGGCGCGGCCGGCAGAACCGCCTGGCCATGAGCGCCGGCGGCGGCTCCGGCGGCGTCGAAGCCGTCGCCGGCCACGGTGGCGGCCATGATGACCACGGCCACGACGGCCCGCAGCCGATTGAGGACGTGCCCGACGTTCTGGACACGCCGCTGGGCGTGCGCGAACCGGTGGCCGTCCCGGCCCACTAATCGCACACCAGGAGGAACTGAGGCGCAAGCATGAGCCAACAGATCATCTTCTTCATTCTCGCCGCAATCACGTTGACCTCGGCCGTCGTCGTCGTCACCATCCGCAACCTGTTCCACGCGGCGCTGGCGCTGATGGTGTCGTTCCTGGGCGTGGCCGGCATCTACGTGCTGCTGGAGGCCCCTTTCCTGGGCATGGCCCAGCTGCTGGTCTACATCGGGGCCATCTCCATCCTGATCATCTTCGCCATCATGATGACCCGGCGACTGATGCAGACGAACGAGTCGCCGTTCAACTCGCAGGCCGTCGGCGCGCTGGTCGGCGCGGCGCTGGCGCTGGTCATCCTGTTCGTCGTCATCATCCGCCTCTACCCGATGGCCCCTGGCGACGGCGTCGGCCAGTCGGCCATGGCCGTCGATCCGGCCATCCTGCAAAGCAGCGTCGCCCGCATGGGCCGCTCCTTCGTCAGCGCCGAGGCCTACGTTCTGCCCTTTGAAGTGGCCTCCGTGCTGCTGCTGGCGGCGCTGGTCGGCTCCATCGTCATCGCCTGGCCGCGCCGCGGCGAGGAGGACAACCAGTGATTCCCCTGTCGTGGTACCTGCTGCTCAGCGCGGCGCTGTTCTGCATTGGTCTCTACGGCGTGTTGGCCCGGCGCAACGCCATCGCCATCCTGATGGGCGTGGAACTGATGCTCAATGCCGTCAACATCAACCTGGTCGCCTTCTGGCGCTACCTGACCCCCGATCGCTCCGTCGGCCTGGTGTGGGCGACGTTTGTCCTGACCGTGGCCGCGGCCGAGGCCGCCGTCGGTCTGGCGCTGGTCATCTCCGTCTATCGCAACCGCGACTCGGTCATCGCCGAAGAACTGGACACGTTGAAGAATTGATTCAGGTTACTGCCTATGAACGCGCAGCTACTAACAACACTGACCTGGCTCATCCCGGCGATGCCGATCGCGGCCTTCTTCCTCATCGCCCTGTTCGCCCACCGCAACCGGACGCTGAGTTGGATCGTCGCCTGGGTGGCCATCATCTCATCGCTGGTCATGAGTTGGACCGTGGCCATCAACGTCCTGGGGCGGGGCCTGGAAGCGCTGGAGGAGCACCCCGAGCAGATCGCCAGCGCCGTCCACTGGCTGCCGGCGGGCGACTTCTACCAGGGCCAATGGCTGCGCATGGGCGTGGCCGTCGATCCGCTGGGGGCGATCATGCTCCTGATGGTCTCCTTCGCCACGACGATGATCTTCGTCTACAGCGTCGGCTACCACAACTGGGGCCACGGCCTGGGCAAGCACAAGGGCGAGCCACAGCACGACATGACCGAGGAGCCGCTGCTGGCGCGCTTCTTCGGCTACATGTGCCTCTTCGGCGGCTCCATGCTGCTGCTGGTCGTCGCCGATAACCTTTTGCTGCTCTTCGTCGGCTGGGAGCTAATGGGCTTCTGCTCCTACTCGCTCATCGGCTTCTGGTATGCGCGCAACTACCCGGAGCACCAGGAGATCCCACGCATCCCGCCGCGCGCCGCGGCCATCAAGGCGTTCATGACCACGCGCGTCGCCGACGTGGTCATGCTGCTGGGCATCGTCTTCTTCTGGTGGGCCTTCGGCACGCTTGACTTCAGCGAAGCATTCACGGCCGAGAGTATCGAACACGTCATCAACCTCGTCGGCTTCGGCGGGCTGGCCATCATGACCCTGCTGCTGTTCACCGGCACGGTCGGCAAGTCGGCCCAGTGGCCGCTGCACGTCTGGTTGCCCGACGCCATGGAAGGCCCGACGCCGGTCAGCGCCATCATCCATGCCGCGGCGATGGTCTCGGCCGGCATCTTCATGCTGTTGCGCATCTTCCCGATCATCGCCGTCAGCATCGACGCCGCGCCCTATGCCGGGTTGATCATCGCCGGCATCGGCGCGTTCACGGCCCTCATGGCGGCGACGATTGCCCTGGCTCAATACGACGTCAAGGGCGTGCTGGCCTATTCAACCATCAGCCAGCTCGGCTTCATGGTCGCCGCCGTCGGCCTGGGGGCCTACGTCCCGGCGGCGTTCCACCTGATCACCCACGCCTTCTTCAAGGCGCTGCTGTTCCTGGCTTCCGGCTCGGTCATCCACGGCATGGAGCACGGCGCGATACACGCCCACGACCACCATCTTGACCCGCAGGACATGCGCAACATGGGCGGCCTGCGCCACAAAATGCCGGTCACTTTCTGGACGTTCGTCATCGGCGGCCTGGCTCTGGCCGGCTTCCCGTTCGTCACCGCCGGCTTCTGGTCGAAGGACGAGATTTTCGCCGAGGCGTGGTACCAGTGGTCGCACGACGCCAAGATTCTGGCGCTGGTCGTTTTCATCACCCTGGCCACGGCCGCGCTGCTGACGGCGTTCTATACCATGCGCCAGATCAGCATGACCTTCCTGGGCAAGCCGCGCACGGCCCTGGCCGAGCACGCCAGCGAGAGCACGCCGTTCATGACCATCCCGCTGGTGCTGTTGTCGATCTTCGCCGTCGCCGCCGGCTGGAGCGGCATCTCCGACCGCTTCCTGGGCACGAACGGCATCTTCTCCAACTTCTTCCACCATTACGCCGGGGCAGAGTACTTCGCCCTGATGGAGGAGTTGCACGAGCTGGGCCTCGTGCAGCACACGTTCGAGACGCTGCCGTGGTCGTGGGTGCCGCTGATCGTCTCGCTGGTGGTGGCCCTCGGCGGCCTGGCGCTGGGCTGGTGGGTCTATGCCCGGCGGCCGCTGGAGGCCGGCCAGACCGACCCGATGGTCAACACCCTCGGCCCGGCCCATCGCTTCCTGAACAACAAGTGGGGCTGGGACGGACTCTATAACCAGCTATTCATTGCCCCGACGATCTGGTTCTCGGAGAAGATCGCCTACGAACTGATCGACAAGGGCATCATCGACACCATCCTCCACGGCATCGCCCGCGCCTTCTACGCCGCCGGGGCCACCTTCAAGCGCTTCGAAGAGGTCGTCATCAGCGGCGGCGTGGACAAGATCAAGGACGGCTTTCTGGCTGTGGCCAAGGAGTTGCGCTATTTGCAGACGGGCAAGGTGCAGGAATATGCGCTTATCTCCGTCTTCCTGGCCACCGTGCTGGCTCTGGTTGTTCTGTTAAGTGACTGGTTCCGCGGCATTCTGGGCGGCATCTTTTAAAGCAGAGGCTAGGGCTTAGGAGTTAGGAGCTACGGCAGAGAGTTCTTCCCCTAGCCCCTAATCCCTAGCCCCTACCCCCTACCTAACGGTTGGCGACACGACTATGGACGTCATTCTCAACAACCTCCTCATACTGACCGTTTTCTTCCCGCTGGCGTCGGCGCTGGTCATCTTCGTCATGCCCGACGACGCCAAGAACACCATCAAGCGGCTGGCGCTGCTGTTCAGCCTCGTGCCGCTGGTGCTGGTGCTGGTCATGTGGTTCAACTACGACCGCATCGACGCCGGCATGCAGTTCCAGACGATGGTGAACTGGTTCCCGTCTATCGGCTCCAGCTTCCACATCGGCGTGGACGGCATCAGCCTGGCCATGCTGCTGTTGACGACCCTGCTGACGCCGCTGGCCATCCTGGCCTCCTTCGAGATCGAAGAGAACGTGCGCACCTACATGTTCCTCTTCCTACTCATGGAGACGGCCATGATGGGCCTGTTCGTCTCGCTCGACTTGATCATCTTCTTCATCTTCTGGGAGTTCGGCCTCGTGCCGATGTACTTCCTGATCAAGCTCTGGGGCGGCAAGGACCGGGAGTACGCGTCGTTCAAGTTCATCATCTACACCATGGCCGGGAGCCTGGGCCTGTTGCTGGCCATTCAGGTCATGGGTATCTCGATGGGCACGTTCGACATCCCGCAGCTCATGCACGACTGGGTCAACCTGGTTCCGGGGACGTTGCTGCCCAACACCGGCATCCCTGTTGACCTGGTGAAGGGCATCGCCTTCTGGGCGTTCGTGATCGCCTTTGCCATCAAAGTGCCCATCTGGCCGTTCCACACCTGGCTGCCCGACGCCCACACGCAAGCGCCGACGGCCGGCTCGATGATCCTGGCCGGCGTGCTGCTGAAGCTGGGGGCCTATGGCTTCATTCGCCTGGTCATCCCCCTGTTCCCGGTGCAGGCCCATCTGACGGCCGGCATCCTGGCCGTGCTGGGCATGCTCAGCATCGTCCTGGGGGCCTACGCCGCCTTCGGGCAGTGGGACTTCAAGCGACTGGTGGCCTACTCCTCCATCAACCACATGGGCTTCGTCGTCCTGGGTATCGCCGTTATGGCCTACGCCTACGGGCTGCCGGGCGGCGGCGACGCCGGCCTGAGCTACGACGCCATCATCGCCACCAACGGCGCGGTGATGCAGATGTTCAACCACGGCCTTTCCGCGGCGGGCATGTTCTTCCTGGTCGGCGTCATCTACTCGCGCACCCACACCCGCGACCTGAAGGAGTATGGCGGCATCTGGACGGTCATGCCCGTCTACGGCATGATCCTCATCTTCACCAGCATGGCCTCGCTGGGCCTGCCGGGGCTGAACGGCTTCGTGGGCGAGTTTATGGTTACGCGCGGGGCGTGGTCGGTCTTCACAGTGCAGCTGGCCCTGTCGATGATCGGCCTGCTGATGACCGGGGCCTATATCCTCAAGGGCATCGGCCAGACTCTCCACGGGCCGCTGAACCCGCGTTGGGCGGGGCTGCCGCAAATGACGCTTCGCGAACACCTGGTGATCTGGCCCCTGATGGCCCTGATGCTCAGCCTGGGCGTGTGGCCGCAATGGCTGCTGGCGGTCATCAACGACACGGTAACAAAGCTCTTCAGCTAGCCAGCGCACTAGCCGGATGGATGCTATGGACTTTCCATATCTGACAATCATCGCTCTATCGCCAATCCTCTTCGCCGCGATCATCCTGCTTCTGCCGAAGGAGCGGGGCGAGAACGCCCGCATGCTGGGGCTGGCGGCCATGGTGCTGGGGCTGGTGCTGTCGCTCTATGTCTATATTGCGACGTACCAGAACCTGCCGGCGGCGGGCACGCCCTGGCGCGACACGCTGCGATTCGTCGAAGAACACGCCTGGATTCCCAGCATCGGCCTGAACTACATCGTCGGCGTCGATGGGCTGAGCGCCACGCTGGTGCTGCTGACATCCATCGTCGGCCTGGGCGGCGTGCTGGTGTCGTGGAGCATCGAGGATCGGCCGCGCGAGTTCTACGCCTTCTTCATGCTGCTGGTGGCCGGCGTCCACGGCGTCTTCATCGCCGTCGATGCCTTCCTGCTCTTCTTCTTCTACGAACTGGCCGTGCTGCCCATGTACGTGCTCATCGTCGTCTGGGGCTGGAAGGTCAGCCGCGAGTACGCGGCCATGAAGCTGACGCTCTATCTGCTCATCGGCAGCTTCGTCTCGCTGATCGCCTTCCTGGTGCTCTACTTCACGCCCATCAACGGCGGCGCGCCATTGCAGACGTTCGACCTGCGCGTCTGGTCGGAAGCCAACTTCCCGTTCAACCTGCAAGTCATCTGGTTCCTGCCGCTGTTCCTGGGCTTCGGCGTCCTGGCCGGTCTGTGGCCGTTCCACAACTGGTCGCCCGACGGCCACGTGGCCGCGCCGACGGCCGTGTCGATGATCCACGCCGGCGTGCTGATGAAGCTGGGGGCCTACGCCGCCATGCGCGTCGGCATCCAACTGCTGCCGCAGGGCGCGGTCTACTGGCTGCCGTTCATCCTGCTGCTGACGCTGGTCAACGTCATCTACGGCTCCTTCATCGCCATGCGCCAGAAGGACATGAAGTACCTGATCGGCTACTCCAGCGTCAGCCACATGGGCCTGGTGTCGATGGGCTTCGCCGCCCTGACCATCGTCGGTTACACCGGCGCGGGCATCCAGATGGTCAGCCACGGCGTCATGACCGCCCTCTTCTTCTCCGTCGTCGGCATGATCTACGACCGGGCGCACACCCGCAACATGGACGAGCTGAGCGGCATGAGAAAGGCGCTGCCCTGGACGGTGGTGGCCTTCATCATCGGCGGTCTCGTCAGCATGGGCATGCCCGGCCTGTCGGGCTTCATCGCCGAGTTCCCCATCTTCCTGGGCGTCTGGAACGGTAACAACATCGACCTGACGGCGGCTTTCGGGCTGAACCCATCCAACTACTACGGCATCGTCGCCATCATCGCCATCCTGGGCATCATCATCACGGCCGCCTACGTCTTGCGGGCCGTGCAGTCGGTGTTCTTTGGCGAATACGACGCCGAGAAGTGGCACGACATGCGGCCGCTCATGGGCATCGACAAGTTCGTGCTGGTGAGCTTCTGCGTCATTCTGATCGTCATCGGCGTCTTCCCCGCGGTCATCGCCCCGATTGTCACGTCGGGCATGGAACCGGTGGTTGCGCGCCTGAACGAAGCCCAACAGGCAGCCCAATTCCACGGCGGAAGCCTGACCAGTTCGGCCCAACACCTGCTGGAACTCGTCGCCGCTAACCTTTCGAGCTGGTTGGGAGGTGCTTAAGTGAGCCCCAATATCACCGTTTCATGGGCGCTGGCCCTGGCACCGGAAATCGCGCTCATGGTCTTGCTCCTGCTGGTGCTGGTCTACGAGAAGCTGTTCAAGCCGTCTGACCCGCGCCAGGTGGGCGTGTTTACTGCCTGGGGGGCGTTGGCCGTGCTGGTGCTGACGGCGGCGCTCTACTGGATCTTCCGCCAGCCGGACCCGTTCTGGAGCATGGACGAAAGCGTCTTCTGGGGCGGCATGATCCGCAATGACCTGGTGACGTTCGTCTTCCGCCTGATGTTCCTGGCGGCGCTGGTGCTGACGTCGCTGCTGTCGCTGGACGTGCCGCGCCTGCAAAAGCTGGAGTACTACGCCCTGCTCATCACCGCCACCATCGGCTTCAGCCTGATGGCCGCCTCGACCGACCTGATCATGATCTACGTCGCCCTGGAGACGGCCAGCATCTCGTCTTACCTGCTGGCCGGCTTTTACAGCGGCGAGACCCGCTCGTCGGAAGCGGGCATGAAGTACTTCGTCTACGGCGCGTTCACCACGGCGGTGATGCTCTACGGCATGAGTCTCATCTACGGCGTCACCGGCCAGACGAACCTCTACGTCCTCGGCAATATGTTCAGCAGCGAGCAGATGGCCGGCGTGGCCCCGCTGCTGCTGCTGGCCTCAGTGCTGATCGTCGTCGGCTTTGCCTTCAAGACCTCCATCGTGCCCTACCACTTTTGGGCCCCCGATGTCTACGAGGGCGCGCCGACGCCCTTCACCGGCTTCGTCTCCACCGCGTCGAAGGCGGCCGGCTTTGCCGTCTTCCTGCGCGTCTTCCTGGCCGGGGTGCTCGGCCCGGTCAGCGCCAACGCCGAGTGGTGGGCCATGCTCGTGGGCATGTGCGTCATCACGATGATTCTGGGCAACTTCGTGGCCATCTACCAGACCAACGTCAAGCGCCTGCTGGCCTACTCCAGCATCGCCCAGGCCGGCTACGCCCTCATCGGCCTAATAACGCTGACGCAGGACGGCTCCGGGGCGACGATGTTCTATCTGCTGATGTACGTCTTCACCAACATCGCCGCCTTCGGCGTTATCATCCTGGTCAGCAACGCCACGGGGTCGGACGAGCTACAAGACCTTTCCGGCCTGAACCGGCGCTCGCCCTTCCTGGCGCTGGTGATGCTGTTCGCGGTGCTGTCGCTAGGCGGCATCCCGCCGACAGCCGGCTTCTTCGGCAAGTTCTTCATCTTCAAGGCGGCCATTGACGCGGGGCTGTGGTGGCTGGCGCTGGTGGGCATCCTGATGGCTTTCGTCGGCCTCTACTACTACCTGAGCATCATCAAGTACATGTACCTGTACCGCTCGGAGCAGGACGATGTGGCCATCCCCGTCTCGCGCGGGGCGCGCATCGGCCTGGTGATTGCCGTGGCCTTCATCATCTACCTGGGCGTCAGCGCCAACTCGGCCTTCGAGCTGACTCGCCAGGCGGCGGCGGCATTTTTCCCCGGCTAAATTGACCGGACGATCGATTGTGATATAATGCGCAAGCTCTGGGATTAACAAGACACGTGTCACGAGATCCTAATCTCCGCCGTACCGCCGAACTGACCAACATGGTCAGCCAGGTCGGCTGCGTCACCGGCATCGTCGCCCTGCTGATCATTGGCCTCGCCTTCGGGGCCGGCTGGCTGTTGGACGACGTTCTGGGCAACGAGCGCAAGATCTTCACCGTCATATTCATGCTCGGTAGCTTTCCGGTCACTCTCTTCGCGATGGTGCGCATCAGCCTTTGGATGGTGGCCCGGGCACAGGCAAGCATCGAGCGCATAGAAGCAGAAGACAGGGATAAACCAGCCATATGATCAAGAAACGCTATCTGCTCCTCATCGTAGTTGTCCTGATGATCGTCTTCGGCTCGGTCATCGGCTACACCAAGCCCGTGCTGCCGTTCATCCAGCTGCCGGGCGAAGTCTGGCCGGGGACGGAGGGCCTGCTGCCGCAGTTCCTCTTCAACAACACGGGCCTGACCAACACCTTCGCGGCCACGCTGTTGGCCTGGGGCGTCATCTTGCTGATCGTCCTCGTTGTGAGGGGGCGTTCGCGCACGGCCGACGAAGTGCCGACCGGCTTCTATAACTTCTTCGAGATGGTCATTGAGGGGGCCTACAACTTCGCCCAGAACATCGCCGGGCCGAAGGTGAAGGAGTTCTTCCCCTACTTCATGAGCTTCATCCTGATCATCCTGGTCTCCAACTGGATGGGCCTCATCCCCGGCTTCGACAGCGTTGGCCTGTGGGAGCACAAGCCGCATTTCGTCGGCCTGGAGGCGGCCCGCGAGTTCGAGACCCAGCGCACCGCCGCGGGCGAAGCGTTCACCGAGGAAGAAGCCCACACCGTAGAAGAAGAAGCCGCCGCCGCCGAAGACGCGGCCAACGGTTGGGGCCTGCGCGATGGCTGGTTCCTCATCCGCAGCAGCAACGCCGTCGAGGGCGCGCCCATCGAAACGGACTCGCACGATCGCGCCGTCGGCCGTAACATCGAGGCCGCCGACTGGACGATCGTGCCCCTCTTCCGGCCCGCGTCCACCGACCTGAACATGACCCTGGCCTTCGCCCTGATCGCCATGACCATGGTGCAGTACTATGGCTTCAAGCATCTCGGCGGCGGCTACCTGACCAAGTTCTTCCCCTTCCTGAAAAAGGGCTGGGGGGAGGCGGTCAAGAAGAACCCCATCGCCGCCATCGACCCGGCCGTCGGTATCCTCGAGTTGATCAGCGAAATCTCCAAGATCCTCTCGTTCTCCTTCCGTCTTCTGGGTAACATGTTTGCCGGCATGGTCTTGCTGTTCGTGATGTCCTACATCCTGAACGTGCTGAACATCGCCTTCTTCGGGCTGGAGTTCTTCGTCGGCGTCATCCAGGCCATCGTCTTTGGCCTGCTGACGCTGATCTTCATGAGCAGCGCTACCGAACACCACGGCGGCGAGGAAGAGCACCACTAAACGTGTGAGTGTCCGCGCTGCCTTGTCGCGGCGCGTCTTAAACAAGTGCAGTACCATCTGGCGACGACGGCGCTCCAGCGCCGATAAGCCAAACAAGCGAACACTGGAGGAATATTCATGGATGAGTTGTCTGCAGCCGCTTTGGCAGAAGGTCTGAAGGCTATGGGCGCCGGTCTGGCTATGTTGGGCGCGATTGGCGCTGGCGCTGGTATCGGTATCCTGGTCGGTGGCGCGGTGCAGGGCATTGCCCGCAACCCGGACGCGAGCGGCAACATTCAGACGAACATGATTCTGGGTATCGCGTTCACCGAGGCCGTAGCCATCTACGCCCTGGTCGTCGCGCTCATCATCCTGTTCGTGTTCTAGAACGCCGCCGGCGGCCCCAGGTCGCTTAGCACGCACAATGAAGAGGACCACGAATGGAAGCATTAGGCATTAACCTAGGTTACCTGCTGACACAAATCTGCGGCATCAGCGCCCTGATCCTGATCCTGACGGCTTTCGTCTACAAGCCGATCCTGCGTGTCCTGGACCAGCGCAAGGCCCGCATCGCCAAGGGCCTGGAAGACGCGCGCCAGGCGGAGATCGCCCGCCAGAGCGCCGACGCCGACGCCAAGCGCATCTTGGACGAAGCCCGCGCCGAGGCCGCCAACATCCGCCGCGACGCGGTTGTCGCCGCCGAGCAGGCGGCCAAGGACGTTGAGGTTCGCGCCCGCGAAGAGGCCAAGGGCATCATGGCCAACGCCCAGAGCGAAGCCACCGAGGAGCGCAACCGCATCCTGTCCGACCTGCGCGGCCAGGTGGCGGCCATCTCCATCGCCGCGGCCAACAAGCTGGTCGGCGAATCGTTGGACGAGAAGCGGCAACGCCAGCTCATCAACGATTTCTTCAGCCGCGTCCCGGCCGATGTCGCCTCGCTGAAGGGCGATAGCGCCGAGATCACCAGCGCGTTGCCCCTGACGGCCGCCGAGCAAGAATCGGTGCGCCGGCTCGTGGGCGCGCCGAACGTCCAGTTCAAGGTCGATCCGGCCATCCTGGGTGGGCTGGTGGTGCGCGTGGGCGACCGCGTCGTCGATGACAGCGTCGCCAACCGCATGAGCGCCCTGCAGGAGTCGCTGCGTCGCTAAGGCGCGACAGGTCGCGCCACCGCGGCGCGCGTCCATTGACTATCGATAGCGCTCTCGTTAAGAGAGGGGAGAAGCGGCGGCCGCGCCGAAACGGCCGCCAACCCTTTGCTGGTTGACAGCTTGGCCCAACCGACAGGCCGGGGACAGCAATCGCCCCGGCCTGTTCTATTATGTGCGCCACTTGACAGGCCCGCCGCCCGGCGTTAGCATCCGCCCGGAGTCGTAGAGATCGCTGACATGAATCAAGACCAACCATTGCCGCCCCGCCCGACGCTGACCGACCAGTTGCGCGTGCGCACGCGCTTCATCATCGACCCCATCGTCGAGACGATGGCCCGCTTCAAGCTCTCGCCCGACCTGTTAACCGTCGCCGGCGCGCTGGCACACGTGCTCTTCGCCTACCTGATCGGCATCGGCGAGTTCCGTTGGGCGGCGCTGGCCATCACCCTGGTGTCGCCGCTGGACGCGCTCGATGGGGCGCTGGCGCGCAAGCTGGGGCGCAAGCAGGGCGGCTTCGGCGCGTTCCTCGACTCCTCGCTCGACCGGCTGGCCGAGATCGTCCTCTTCGGCGGCTTCATCTATTACTACTACACCCACGACGACCCGCGTATGATGGCCATCGCCTACCTGGCCGTCACCGGCTCGCTGATGGTCAGCTACGCCCGCTCGCGGGCCGAAGCGCTGGGCTACTCGGCCAAGATGGGCGTCCTCAGCCGCGTGGAGCGCTACGCCGTCCTGGTGGTCTTCCTGGCCCTGAACATGCCCCAGATTGCCCTGGTCATCCTGGCCATCTTCACCTATTTCACCTTCTTCCAGCGCATGTTCGCCGTCTGGAAGCAGTCGCGGTAAAGGGAGCCGGCCGTGACTGCGCGACGCCGCATCGAGCCGTACTGGTACGTCATTAGCCTGGTTCTGCTGGCCCTGGCCGTGGTCTACGTCGTCCACCTGCTGACGGGTTTCATGCCCGCGCGGGCGGCATTTTTTGTCTTTGGCCTGGCCATCTACTGGTACGCCATCTGCATCCTCGTCGGCGTCAGTCTGGGCACGTGGGTTGTGGCCCGCCTGGCCGACCGGCGAGCGCGGGCGATCTTCGCGGCGACCGTGCCGGCCGAAGTGCGCGCCCGGCCGCTGGCCGACGCCGGTCTGCCCGAGGGTGCGGCGGCGCTGCTGGCCCGCCGCAAGCTGGCGACGCTGGGCGACTTGCTCTACGAGGTCGGCCTCGACCCGCGCCGGCTGGGCCTGAAGTCGCCCGCCTGGGCCGAGGTGGACGCCGCGCTGGGCAAGACGCCCGATGTGGATCCCACCTGGCTCGCCAACGCCCCCTGGCGCGTCTGGAACCCCGACCACGCCTGGGGCGGTCTATTGTGGATGCTTGTGCTGGGCCTCATTGGCGCGCGCCTCTACCACGTGCTGACGCCCTCGCCCAGCATGGCCGCCGTCGGCATCACCTCCTGGCGCGACTACTTCCGCTATCCCGTGCAGCTGCTCAACTTCCGCGGCGGCGGCCTGGGCATCTACGGGGCAATGGTCGGCGGGCTGCTGGCCATTCTGCTCTACACGCGCCGCCACCGGCTGCCGATGTTGGCCTGGGCCGACCTGGCCGTCATTGGCGCGGCGCTGGGGCAGGCCGTCGGCCGTTGGGGCAATTTCTTCAACCAGGAACTCTATGGCCGGCCAACCAATCTGCCCTGGGCCGTGACCATCGACCCGCTCCACCGCCTGCCCGACTACGCCGACTTCAGCACCTTCCACCCCGCCTTCCTGTATGAATCGCTGTGGAGCCTGCTGACCTTTGGCGTCCTGCTATGGCTCTATCGCCGGCGCGGCGAGCGGCTGCTGTCGGGCGAGCTGCTGGCGCTCTATCTCGTCGCCTATGCCGTCGGCCGCAGCCTGCTGGAACTGGTGCGCCTGGACAGCCGCGCCGTGCCCTTCCTGGGGCTGGAGACGGGGCTGGCCGTGGCCACGCTCGTCTCGCTGCTGGTGGCGCTGGTGGCCATCGTTGCCGTCGTCGTCCGGCGGGCGCGCCGTCGTCGGCTGAGCGGCGGCTAATCGTCGCTGGCCGGGGGCGGGGAGTCTGCTACACTGGCGACTGTCGCCGGCCCCGGACAAAACGGCCGCGAACGAAAGGTTGAACCGTTGTTCTCGAAACGCGCCGCTCCCATCCTCGTCATCCTCGTCGCCGCCGCGCTGGTGGCGCTGGCCGTCTGGCTGGTCGGCCGCGTCCTCAACGGCGACGACAGCCTGTTGCGCAACGCCACCGTGCGCGACGCCGTCATCACTCCCAACGCCGACGGCGACACCGACGCCACCCTCATCCACTACGAACTGTCGCGCAACGCCACCGTCAGCATCTACCTGGAAAACGCCGCCGGCGAGCGCTTCACCTTTCGCCAGGACAAGCCGCGTGGCGCGGGCGAGTATGAGGTGCTCTTCAGCGGCGTCGTCGACGGTTACCGGCTGCCGGGCGAGACCATCGCCGGCGACATCCTGGCCCGCCTACTGCGCGACGGCGATTACACCTGGAGCATCGTCGCCACCGACCTCGACGGTGTCAGCGAAACCCAGTCGGGCACGCTGACCATCGCCGCCGCCGACCCGGAGCTGCCGGAGATTCGCAACTTCAGCCTCGACAAGGATACCTTCACGCCCAACCGCGACGGCATCGCCGACCGCTTGCTGGCGCAGCTCTATCTGCCCAAGGAGGTCGCCTCGCTGCGCGTCTTCCTGCAGATGCCCGACGGCAGCGAAATGCCCATCGCCGAGCAGGAGCGCGACATCCCCCTGAATATGCCCGGCCGCCACTACTTCGATTACGAGGGCGGCGTTGACAATGGCGAGACGCCTCCGCCCGACGGCACGTACCCGCTCATCGCCGTGGCCGAAGACCTGGAGGGGCAGCGCATGCGCGCCGAGAGCGAGCTGACCATCCAGTTCGGTGGCGTGCCGCGCGGCTACATCATCTCGCCGCCGACGGGCAACACGGTGCAGTGGAGTGCCACGGCCGTGTCCCTGTGCGACACCATCACGTTCACCCTGACCGTGGAGAACGACGGCAACACGCCCATCCGCACCACCGGCCCCGCGCCGGGCACGGTCTACGACTCCGACTGGAACTACAACACCGTCGGCTGGCCCACCGAGTCGGGCGCGTTCCGCGTGGCCATCGGCTTCGAGAACGAGCTGACCAACTACCCCTATCGTTGGGCCGTGGGCAACGTCGAAGACTTGCAGCGCATCGGCGACTACTACTACCTGATGCCCGGGCAGCGCGCCGTCGTCACCGGCAGCATCCGCGTCGTCGATGTCTTCGGCGTGCGCAACCCGCAGCCCATCTGGGCCGGCCTCATCCACGAGGACGTGGAGATCACCGCCTTCAACGACCGCGTCGATACCCAGTCGATCCTCGTTGACGTGCCCGATGCGGACAACATGCCCACCTGCGCGCCGCGAGCCATCCCCGTGCGCGTCTTGCCGGAGGGCAACAATTAATCTCCCCTAAATGAGATTGCCGCCTCTCTGTCTGTCGTTATACACTAGCCCTATCGTCGGTGTCTGATTCTCCCCCACCCATCGGGGCGGCCGGACAATCGCACAGTTCTTGACAAATGGCAGGCGACTGGCGGACTCGTCAGTCGCTTTCTACGGTTAAAGATGCATCGTCGCACACGAAATGTCGCCCTGGTCGCCCTGACAGCGCTCCTGCCGCTGCTCGTTGCCGCTTGCCGGCCGGAGACGCCGACCGTCGCCGTTGAGGTGACGCGCCTGGTGACGGCCGCGCCGGAGAGTTCTGCATCACCTTCACCCATGCCGACGGCGGCCCTGGCCGGCGCAACCGCCGTGACCCTGGCCGGCGGGGCCACCAGCGCGCCCACCGTCGCCGCGCCGCCCGTCCCTGTCGAGGTCACCGTCGAAGTCACCCGCCCACCGCTGGGCACGGCCGAGCGGCCGGTGCAACTGCTCTTCCCGCCAACGACGGCCGCGGCAGTCATCGCCCAGCGCGCCGAGCCACTCGTGGCCGCGCTGGCGGCGGCCACGGGCATGGAGTTCGCCGTGGGCATCCCCGACGACGAGGCTGCCGCGGCAGCGCTGCTGTGCGCGGCCCCGGCCGACACCATCGCCTTCGTCTCCGCCGCCGCCTACACCGTGGCCCATGATGAGTGCGGCGCGGTGGCCGGCCTGGTGGCCCGCCACGACGACGGCCTGACCTGGCAGATGGGCATGCTGGTGACCCGACCGGGCGCGGCCGGCGCGTTGAGCGATCTGGCCGGCCGGCGCTGGGCCGTGGCCGACGCGCGCAGTCTGCCCAACTATCTCTACTTCCGCGCCCAGATGGCCGAGGCGGGCATCGAACCGGGCGAGGTCGTTACCGCGCCGGAGGACACCAGCGCCCTGCTGGCCCTGCGCGATCAGGAGGTCGATTTCACCACGGCCGTCTTCGTTCCGCCCATCATGCCGCTGGAGCGGCAGTGGATCTATGGCGAGACCGACCCGGAAGAGTGGCGCGTCCTGGGCATTGCCCCGACGCGCAGCCCGATTGGCTACGTGATCGTCGCCGGGGAGCCGGAATTTGGCGGCTATCGGCTCCGCGACGCACGCGCCCGGCTGTTCGACACCACGCCCGACATCTTTGACGTCACCCGTATCCTGGCGCTGAGCGAACCGATCCCCAACGAGACGGTCGTCTTCGGCGCTGACTTCCCGCTCAGTCTGGCCCGGCAGACGCTGGCGACGATGGTCGAATTCGCCGCGTCCGAAGCCTGTCAGACATCGCTGTGCTCGGCCGACCTGTACGGCTGGACCGGACTGGAACCGGCCGATGATGCCGCCTATGACCCGATTCGCCATATCCAAGACACGCTGGAACTGGAAGCTGCCGACCTATGGGCAGAACTGGACTGAGATGATCGACGTCGCCGTCATCATCGTCAGTTGGAACGTCCGCAACTACCTGTCGGACTGCCTGCGCTCGGTCGCCGCCGACCTGCGCGCCTCGCGGCTGCGGGGAGAGGTGTGGGTCATCGACAACGCTTCGACCGACGGCACAGTGGCGCTGCTGGAAGACCTGTTCCCGCAGGTACACGTCATTGCCAACCAGGCCAACGTGGGCTTCGGCGCGGCCAACAACCAGGGCATGCGCGCCGCCGCCGCCAGCCGGCCGCGCTACTACCTCTTCCTGAACCCCGACACGCTGGTGCGCCCCGGGGCCATCGGCCGGATGGTCAAGTGCCTCGACGACCGGCCGAAGGGCGGCATGGCCAGCGCGCGGCTCATCTTCGGCGACGGCCGCTTCCAGCACAGCGCCTTCTCTTTCCCCGGACTGGGGCAACTGGTCTTCGACTTGTACACCATGCCGCCCCGCCTCTACGAGAGCCGGCTCAACGGCCGCTACCCGCGCCGTTTCTTCCAGCCCAACCGGCCGCCCTTCACCGTCGATCACCCCCTCGGGGCGACGATGCTCGTTCGCGCCGACGTGGCCGAATCAACCCAGGGCTTCGACGAATCCTTCCATATGTACTGCGAGGAGATCGATTGGAGTTGGCGCGTGCGCGAGTCGGGCTGGGAGATCTACGTCGTGCCGGAGGCGGAGATCGTCCACTATGGCGGCGAGAGCACGCGGCAAATTCCGGCCCAGTCGCTGCTGAACCTCTGGGAGAGCCGGGCGCAGCTCTATCGCAAGCACCACGGGCCGGTGAAGCAGTGGGTTGCCGGCTGGCTGGTGCGCCGCAAGATGGCCCGTCGGGCGCGCCTGGCCCAGGACCCGCAACTCAAGAGCGCCTACGAGCGCATTGTCCTGGCCTGGTCGGCCGATGGCCACTCGCAGCGCCCCGCCTAGGGCACGAAGCGCTCAATCGTCGCCGCCGCCCACAGGCCGTCGAGCCACTCGCTGAAGGTCGCCTGCCAGAGGGCGGAGGTGGCGTCGGCGGTCAGTTCCCGCTCCGGGTCGCGCTCCGTCACCTGAATGATGTAGTAGGTCGTCTTGCCGTCCGCGCCGGTGACGGCGATTACGTTGCTGATCTCCTCCGGCTGCAGGGCGAAGGCGGCCGCCTCCACCTCCGGCACCAACAACGATCCCCGCGCGAAGAAGCCCAAATCGCCGCCGATCTCGGCCGTGACGCGATCGACGGAGTTCTGCTCCGCCAGGAAGGCGAAGTCGTCGCCGGCGCGGGCGCGGTCGAGCACGTTCTGGGCCAGCGCGGCGTCGTCCATCTGGATGTAGCGAGCGCGCACCTGCTCGGCCGTCGTCGGCACGTCGGCCGTCACCCTGGTGGTCATCTCCCCGATGATCATCTCCACCGCCAGGGCTTCGCGGAACTCGTCTTCGGTGTAGCCGTTGGTTTGCAGCCAGGCGTCGAACTCGGCCGGCGTGGCGTAAGTGGCGCGCAACTCGGTCAGTTTGGCCGCGACGGCATCCGGCGCGACGGCAATGCCCTCGGCCGCCGCCGCCTGAGCGATGAGTTGCCGCTCGATGAGCGCGTCGAGCACCTGCTGGGTCGCGTCGGCGGCGGGCACGTCCGGCTGCGCCGCCGTGAAGCGAGCCAACTCGCGCTCGAAGGCGACCAGGGTAATCTGCTCGCCGTTGACCAGGGCGGCCAGCGGCTCGGTGGGCGTCGGCGTCGGCGGGACGGGCGTGGATGTGGACGCCACGGGCGGGGGCCGCGTGGCGACGACGGCCGTAGCGGCGGGTGTGGCCTCGGCGGTGGCCGCGGGGTCTTGCCGGCAGCCGGCCAGTAACAACAGAAGCAGCGCCAACAGCGCCGCGATGCGGTAGTTCATAGCCGCGATTATAGCGCGGACGCCGCCGGGGAAGAATAGCCCAGATCAGACCTCAGAGGTCTCAGAAGACCTCTGAGGTCTGGCCGCGTCAGCGCAAGAACAGAACCCAGACGACAAAGGCCACGATCAGCAGCCCGCCGGCCACCAGCAGCACCCGCGTGAACTCCATCGCCACGCTAATGAAGTAGCGCACGACCACGGCCAGCAGCGCCAGGACGATCACCGCCAGCACGACCCAGCCGGCCGTGGTCAGGCTCAGCCCGTCCATTCCGCGCCCTCCGAGTCGTTGACGGCCACGACCTGTCCGCGCTTGATGACCGTTTGCGCCAGGTTCGTGCCGAAGCGATAGCCCAACTGGCGGTAGTCGTCCACGTCGAGGATGAGCAGGTCGGCGGCGTAGCCCGGCGACAGGCTGCCGACCTCGTGGCCGCGGCCGATGGCGTAGGCGGCGTTGAGCGTCGCCGCGGCCAGCGCCTGCGCCTGCGTCAGGCCCATGTAGCGGCAGGCCAGGGCGATGACCATCTGCATCGACTCGCACCAGCACGTGCCGGGGTTGCAGTCGGTGGCCAGGGCCAGCGCGCCGCCCGCGGCCAGGATGTCCTTGGCCGGCGTGTAGTCGCGATGGGCCAGGCCGAAGGGCGTGCCCGGCAGGCCAACGGCGACGGTGTCGCCCCGGCCCAGGGCGGCGATGTCCTCGGCCGGCGTGCTGACCAGGTGGTCGGCCGACACCGCGCCCAGTTCCACCGCCAGCCGCGTGCCGCCCAGGCCGACGAATTCATCGGCGTGGACCTTGAGCCGGTAGCCCAGCGCCGCGGCGGCCTCCAGGATGCGCCGCGTCTGCGCCAGGTCGAAGACGCCCGCCTCGCAGAACACGTCGCAGAACAGCACGACGTCCCGCGCGCGCATCCACGCTGCGCCGGCCGGCAACGTGTCGGCGATCAGGTAGTCCACGTAGCCGTCGGTGTTGCCGGCGAACTCGGCCGGCACGGCATGGGCGGGCAGGAAGGTCGGCGTCAATTCCACCGGCTGAGCCGCGCTCAGGGCCATGATGGCGTCCAGTTGGCGCAACTCGGCGGCCGTCTCCAGGCCATAGCCGGTCTTGGCCTCGGCGCTGGTCGTACCGTGGCGCAACATCCGCGCCAGGCGCGGCCGGTTGTCGGCCACCAGATCCGCCACGCTGGCGGCGCGCGTGCGCCGGACAGTGGACATGATGCCGCCGCCGGCGGCCATGATCTCCATGTAGCTGGCTCCGGCCAGGCGCTGCTCGAATTCGCCGGCGCGGTCGCCCAGCCAGGGCAGGTGGGTGTGGGGATCGACGAAGCCGGGCACGACGCAGCGCCCGCCCGCGTCGATCATCGCCTCGGCCCGGAAGCGCGCCCGCAGCGCCGCCGTCGGCCCCACGGCGACGACGCGCCCGCCGTCCACG
>ERZ724513.255-NODE-255-length-24806-cov-4.588219_pt1 | contig 24806 bp, 24 predicted proteins | sample MGYA00376046_ERZ724513 | MGnify/ENA primary metagenome ERZ724513 (study PRJEB28724, sample SAMN07190883) | activated sludge metagenome | isolation source: activated sludge of sewage treatment plant in Hong Hong | place: Hong Kong | collected 2016-03-17 ...
CGTCGGAGGACGTCACAGAGACCTCCCCGCCGGAGAGGAGTACGTTGGCGCCCTCGAGGCCCTCGTTGGACCTGACCACCGTCACTGTGCCGCCCTCGATGGAGAGGTCGCCCTCGGCGTGCATGCCGTCGTCGCCCGCGGACACCTCGACGGTGCCGCCCGTGATCTGGATGTAGCCCACGGTGTCGTCGTCCTCGTTGTCGGACTTCAGGCCGTCATCGGCCGCGGTGACGCCCACCGTTCCGCCGGAGATGATCAGGTAGTCCTTGCCGCGGACGCCGTCGTCGACAGAGGTCACGGTGATCTTCCCGGAAAGGATGACCAGGCCATCCTTGCTGGCGATGCCGTCGTTGGTGTTGCCGGTGACAGTGAGCGAGCCGGTACCGCCGATGGTCAGGTCGTCGGCGGAGAACAGGGCCGCGTTGGGGGCGTTGTCGGCGGAGGTGTCGTAGCCGGTGCCGTCGGTGACGCTGTTGGACGAGCCGTCCGCGAGGATCACCACGGTCTCGTCGGACTCGGTGACCACCACGGCGGAGCCGGAGGAATGGGTGATGGACGCGTTGTCCAGCACGAGCTTCACCTTCCCGTCCTCGGTGCTGTTCACGACGACCTGGCCGTTGTTGAGCGTGCCGGACAGGATGTAGGTGCCCGGGGCGGTGATCGTGACGGTGTCACCGTCGATGCTCACGCCGTCCGACGAACTGGCCGTCGAAGCGCCGTCCGCGAGCGTGATCGTGGTCGCGTCGGACGCGTCGTAGTCGGCGTCGTCGGAGTCGGCGTGGCTCTCGACGTTGTCGGCGAGCAGCGCAGCGGCCGAGGCCGACGTGCCGCTCGAACGGGAGGTCGCGGTGGTGCCCGTGGTCGTCGTTGTGGCGGTGCACGCGGTGAGCGCAACTCCGGCCACGATGGCGGCGATCGCGGCGCTCACCCTGCGGATGATCCTGTGATCGGTCTTCATGGTCGCTTCCTTCTGGTTGGGTTCCCCCGCGGCTGGTCGAGTTCGTCGAGACCTCGGAGGTTCGGGTCAGGCCGTAGTCGGGTTGAGTTCCTGGTTCAACAGGCGGTGCCACTTCAGGCTGGGCAGGTCGTCGTCGAGCGCGGCCAGACCGGCGCCGTACTTGCTGATCCGGCTCGGCCGGACGCCGGCTCGCCACAGCGCACGGTCGAGCGGGGAGGGCGCGGATCCGCCCTTGGTCTCGACGATCACCTGGTGCGGAAGGGCGAGGGCGAGGGCGGACCCGGGACGCCGCCAGACCAGTCCCGTGTCCACGGTGGCGCGGCTGGCCGCCGCGCCACCGGTGAGCAGCAGGGTGGTGCGGACGTAGCCGGTGTGCAGCGTGGGTGCCAGCGAGGCGACGTCCACCCCGTCCACGCCCCGGGCGGAGAGGGTCTGCTCGGCGAACGCGCGCGCCACCGGGGTCAACCGTCCGGCGTGGGAGAGCTCGTAGAGCAGGCGGTCCTTCACGGTCGTGTTCCGCGGTCCGCGGGTCTTCACCTCGAGCCAGGCCTCGCCCGAGTCGCGGTAGACGCGGGTACGAACCTTGAACCGGCGACGGCGACCCTGGCCCGCGCGACGGTACGCGTCCCGGCGAGGGGTGTCGAAGTAGGTGGACTGGTAGCCGAAGCCCTGGCGTCCATCGATCCGGAGCACCGCGAGCGTCCCTTCAACGCCACTCAGGACGGCCGGCAGTTCGTCGTCGTCGAGCAGGTACTTGCGGTCGATCCGGGTCTGCAGCGCGGCCTGACCGAGCACCGTCTCCAGCGTGGTGCCGGGGAGGTCGGCCAGAGAGCGGCGGGTGTCGGTGTCGGGTTCGGTCCAGGTGAGGGTGTTCATCGGATCGCCTCGTGCGTACGGGCCGCAGGCAGGGCGGAGTAGCGGACGTCGACGACGGTCGTGTCGTTGACGAGATCCATCTTGAGCACGGCCACCGACTGCACCTGGCCACCGACCAGGTCGGCGACGCGGGCGTGCAGCTCGGTCTCGTCGGCGATCGCGCGGTCGAGAGTGATCTGCCGCTTCGAGGTCCGCTTGGCCACCAGCGAGTGGTCGCCGACGAACAGCGCGACCAGCACGGCTGCCATCAGGCCCAGCGTCCAGGCGACGTCGAGGGCTGTGCTGCCGGCCAGCAGCCCGAGGGTGAGCGCCGCGAAGTAGTAGGCGACCTCGTGCTGGGCGAGTTCCTCCGACCGCAACCGGATGATCGACAGGACGCCGAACAGGCCGAGCCCGACGCCGATGCTGGTGGACACCGAGGAGAGGGTGGCCATCAGGGCGAGCACCCCGACGTTCACCACCAGGTAGGCCACGATCAGGTCCCGGCGCTGGTGGCGCGGCACGAACATGCCGAAGACCAGTACGGCCATGGCCACGAGATCGGCGGCGATGAGGATGAGGGACATCGGTCGGCTCCTGCAGTAGGGGTCCTGTTCCCCTTCAGTAAGCCAGCCGTCCTTGTCCCGTTCACCGGACCGGCTTGTGAGCCTCCTGTGAGGCTAGGCCCGCGCCCTGAAACCGCGCAGCCGCAGGCTGTTCAACACGACGAACACGCTCGAGAACGCCATCGCGGCGCCGGCGATCATGGGATTCAGGAAGCCCAGGGCAGCGAGCGGGATGGCCGCGACGTTGTAGGCGAACGCCCAGAACAGGTTGCTCCGAATCCGGCCTAGGGTGGCCCGGGAAAGCCGGATCGCGTCCGCGGCCAGCCGCAGATCACCGCGCATCAGAGTGAGGTCGGCGGCCTGGATCGCGGCATCGGTGCCGGTGCCGAGCGCGATGCCGAGGTCGGCCTGGGCGAGCGCGGCGGAGTCATTGACGCCATCGCCGACCATCGCCACGGTCCGTCCCTGCTCCTGCAGCCGCTTCACCTCGGCGACCTTGTCCTGCGGCAGCACCTCGGCGACGACCTCGTCGATGCCGACCTCTGCGGCGACGGCCTCAGCGGTCGCCCGGTTGTCGCCGGTGAGCAGGATCGGGGTCAGGCCGAGCACACGGAAGCGGCGGACGGCCTCGGCGGAGCCGGGTTTGACGGTGTCGGCCACCTCGATGGTGCCGAGGAACTCACCGTCACGGGCGACCGCGACCTCGGTGACCTGTCGCGATTCGGCCGCTGAAGGCTGGGGGCGTGGCTGCTGGGGAGTCTGGGACGGGTCGGCGGGACGAATCGCGTCACGGACCCAATCGGGACGTCCGGCGAGGACCTCCCGGCCGGCGACGACGGCGCGGATGCCCTGGCCGGGGGTGTTGGTGAGCGAGCTGACGACCAGGTCGCTGGTGGCCCGCGCGGCGATGGCGCGGGCGATGGGGTGCTCTGAGCCGGACTCGGCGGCCCCCGCGTAGCGCAGCAGCTCCGCCTCGGTGGTGGTGTCCTCCGGGCGGACGGTCGCGACGGCCATCTCGCCGGTCGTGACCGTGCCGGTCTTGTCCAGAACGATGACTTCGACGTTGCGGGCCCGCTCCAGCGCCTCGGCGCCGCGGATGACAATGCCGAGTTGGGCGCCGCGTCCGGTACCGACGAGCAGGGCGGTCGGCGTGGCCAGCCCGAGGGCGCACGGACAGGCGATGATCAGCACAGCCACCCCGGCTGCGACGGCGAAGAACAGGCTCTCGCCGGCCAGCAGCCAGCCGAAGAAGGTGAGTATCGAGAGGCTGATCACGGCGGGTACGAACACCGCGGAGATCCGGTCGGCCAGCGCCTGCACCTGGGCCTTGCCGGTCTGCGCCTCCTCGACGAGCCGGGCGATGTGGGCGAGCTGGGTGTCCCTGCCCACGCGGGTGGCGCGCACCACAAGGCGTCCGGTGGTGTTCAAGGTGGCGCCGATCACTGCGTCCCCCGCAACCACGTCGACCGGCACGGACTCGCCGGTGACCAGGGAGTTGTCGATGGCGGAGAAGCCCTCGACCACCTCGCCGTCGGTGGCGACCTTCTCCCCCGGCCTCACCACGAACGTGTCCCCGACCTTGAGGAAGTCGACCGGGACCAGGCTCTCCCTGCCATCCTTCAGCAGGGTGGCCTCTGTGGCGCCGAGGTGGAGCAGGGCGCGCACGGCCTCACCCGCAGCGGCCTTCGAGCGCGCCTCGATGAAACGGCCCAACAGCAGGAACATGACGATGCCGGCGACCGCCTCGAAGTAGACGCTGGCTGCGCCGTGGCCACGCATCAGGGTGAACTCGAAGGGGTGGGTGTAGCCGAGCTGTCCGGCGGGAGTGAAGAACAGCGCGTACAGCGACCAGAAGAATGCTGCGGTGGTGCCGAGGCTGATCAGGGTGTCCATGGTGGTCGCCCCGTGCCGGGCGTTGACGAACGCGGAGCGGTGGAACGGCCAGGCCGCCCAGGCGTACAACGGGACGGACAGGGCCAGGCTCACCCATTGCCAGCCGGGGAACTGCCAGGCCGGCACCATCGACAGCGCGATCACCGGGACGCCGAACACTGCCGCCCACACCAGGCGCGTGCGCAGGGTGGCGGCGTGGTCGACCGGCGCGGAGTCGTCGCTGTGCGGCGCGGCCCCGTAGCCGGTGTTCTCGACCACCTGGATCAGCTCGTCCACCGGGATCGCCGTCGGGAAGAGCACGAGGGCCTTCTCTGTGGCGTAGTTGACCGACGCCTGCACCCCGTCCAGCTTGTTCAGCTTCTTCTCGATCCGGGCCGCGCACGAGGCGCAGGTCATCCCGGAGATGTCGAGTTCGACGGATTCCCGCTGCTGCGTGGTCATGGTCATCGCTCAGGCGACGCTGTACTGCTCGCCCGCCTCGTAGACGGCCTCGACGATGCGGTCGAAGTCGACCGGAGCCTCGGAGCTGACGTTGAGCTTCGCGTCCTCGAGGGTGAGTTCGACGCCGGTGACACCCGGGACGGCCGATACCTCCTCCTTGATGGCGTGCACGCAGTGGTTACAGGTCATTCCGGTGACGGTGTAGCTGGTGATCATGGGGCTTTCCTTTCGTGTGGTTCGGTTCTAGGAGCGGACGAGACGGGCGATCGCAGCCGAGGCTTCCCTGATCTTCTCCTCGGACTCCTCGCCACCTGCCCGCGCGGCGCGGACCACACAGTGGCTGAGGTGTTCGTCGAGCATGGCCAGTGCGAGGGACTCGAGGGCCTTCGTCATTGCGGAGACCTGGGTGAGGATGTCGATGCAGTACTGCTCCTCCTCGACCATCCGCTGCAGGCCACGCGCCTGGCCCTCGATGCGCTTCAGGCGGCGCAGATACTCGGCCTTGTGGTCGAGGTAGCCATGGCCCTGGTCGTGGGCGCAGCCGGACTCGTGTGACAACTGTTCCTCGTGGTGCATCGCAACCTCCATCAGCCCTTGCCACGATACCCCCCAAGGGTATCTCACACAAACGGGGGAGGGTGTGGAAACCGTGTGCATAACGGCCGCGCTCGGAACGCTATACACCCCCTTCAGCGTGGCGTGTCAAGTGGGCGGGCAGGCCGAAGAATTCGTGGCCAGCTTCTTCGCGTCCACAGGCGGGCGAAGGCATATTCCCTAGCCAAACCGTAAATGAACGCGTTTCAGTCTTCGCATCCACAACGGCAGCACCGCGTCGTGCACAGGCCCTGCGGCGCGCCTGTGAACTTGTCCCCAGCTCATCCACAGGGCCTGTGGATACCGTCATTGAGGCCAGTCCCGGATGGGTCTAGTTTTGCCCGGGTCGGGATGCAGTGCCGAGGTCGCCGAAGCCCTCCGCCCGGCAGTGTCACAGGCCCGTCCTAGGGTTCTTGGCGAACCCCGGTCAGACGAGCCTTGGAGGGAGCAACAGGTGTCACTCGCGGAGGTCGTCCCCTACGACAGCGAGGCCGAATACGCGGGCCCGGACCGCACCCCGCCCCAGGACGTCGCTGCAGAGCAGAGCGTGCTGGGCGCGATGCTGCTCAGCAAGGACGCGGTCGGCGACGTGGCCGAACTCGTCAAGGGTCGCGACTTCTACCGTCCCGCGCACGAGACGATCTTCGAGGCGATCCTCAACCTGTACGGGCGCGGCGAGCCGGCCGATGCGATCACCGTCGCCGACGAACTGAGCAAGCGCGGCGAGCTGGGCCGGGTCGGCGGCCACATCTACCTCCACGACCTGCTGTCCACAGTGTCGATCGCCTCCAACGCCTCCTACTACGCCGAGATCGTCCGCGAGAAGGCAATCCTTCGCCGACTGGTAGAGGCGTCGATCAAGATCAGCCAACTGGGCTACGCGGGCCAGGGTGACGTGGCGGGCATCGTCGACGCCGCCCAGCAGGCCATCTACGAGGTGGCCGAGGGAAAGGCGAGCGAGGACTACGAGCCGCTCAGCGCGCTGATGGAGTCCACCCTCGACGAGATCGAGGCGCTCAGCGCGCACGGCATCATGGCGGGCGTCCCGACGGGGTTCATCGAGCTCGACGAGTTGACCAACGGACTGCACCCGGGGCAGATGGTGATCGTCGCTGCGCGTCCCGGTGTCGGCAAGTCGACGCTGGGGCTCGACCTGGCCCGTGCCGCGTCCATCCAGCACGGCCTGTGCGCGGCGTTCTTCAGCCTGGAAATGACGAAGACCGAGATCGTGATGCGCCTGATCTCCGCCGAGGCGCAGGTGCCGCTGCACGACATCCGCAAGGGCCACATGAGCGACGAGAACTGGGCGCGCATCGCGCGGAAGACGGCGGACGTGTCGTCCGCGCCCCTGTTCATCGACGACTCCCCGAACCTGACCATGATGGAGATCCGCGCGAAGGCGCGGCGGCTCAAGCAGCGCCACGACCTGAAGCTCGTGATCGTCGACTACATGCAGCTGATGAGCTCGGGCAAGCGGGTGGAGAGCCGCCAGCTGGAGGTGTCGGAGTTCTCGCGGCAGATGAAGCTGCTGGCCAAGGAGCTCGAGGTGCCGGTGGTCGCGCTGTCGCAGCTCAACCGTGGCCCCGAGCAGCGCACCGACAAGAAGCCGATGCTGTCCGACCTGCGCGAGTCCGGCTCGCTGGAGCAGGACGCAGACGTCGTGATCCTGCTGCACCGCGACGACATGTACAACAACGCCTCCGAGCGTTCCGGAGAGGCCGACTTCATCGTGGCCAAGCACCGCAACGGCCAGACGAAGACCGTCACCGTCGCCTTCCAGGGCCACTACAGCCGCTTCGTGGACATGCAGCACTGAGGGGTCCAATGGCGCGCGACGTCTACCTTTATGCCGACGAGAGCGGAAATCTCGACTACGGGGGCTGGGCAAGCGGGGTGCGACGGAGTACTTCGGGTTCGGCACTGCCGTGTTCTATGACGACCATGGCGCTGAGTTGATGGAGGGATTGCGCCTCCGTGCGGCGGTCACCGCGAGGGGAATCAGCCTCCCCCGAGGCTTCCACGCAGTGGATGACTCCCACATGACCAGAAACCAGATGTTCGCGGTGATCGCCGACCAGGCGCCACGCTTCGACGCCACATTCCTGCTGAAGCCCAACGCGTATGACTGGGTTCGCGCGATGGGTGAGATGCGGCTCTACAAGCTTGCGTGGTACCTGCATTTCAAAGCGATCGCCCTGCAAGTCTCCGATCCCGCGGACAATCTCTTCGTTGTCGCCGGAACCTTTGGCACCAAGGCGCGGAAGGCCCAGGCGGAAATGGCGCTGGCCGACGTCTGCGGCCAGATCAACCGCAACATCACCCTTTGCGTGTGGGAGTCGGCGACGTCTTGGGGACTTCAGGTCGCCGACTATGCGCTCTGGGCTGTTCACCGTGACCTTCTGGGCCGGCCCTGCCAGTGGTTCACCGATTCGATCCAACCAACACTGGCAACGGTCTTCACTCCATGGGGCGTACTTCCAGACGCCCCGCCACTGCCCGAGAAGTGAAGTGTCGGCTATCCCCCCGCAGGGGGAAGAGGCCCCCTGGGCCTCTTTTCACCGACGACGCCATTGTAGGCACGAGCACCCGACAGTCGATACCCGCGCCCACGATGATCGAGGAGGAGCACGCGACCGCAGACGGCTGCTCCACGAGCAGCCGGGCGATTGCCGCAAACCGACGCCGCCTTGTCCCGGGTCGCGTCAACGTGGGCCCGCGTGCCGCAGTCCGCGTCATCTAGGGTCTGAGCATGACCATCTGGCAGGAGGGCATGATCCGGCTGGCCCGCTCGGAGAAGGTCACCGACTTCGCGCAGCGCCAGCCGTGGCTGAGCGGATTGGCGAACCAGTTCGTGGGCGGTGCGAGCGTGGCGGATGCCCGCAACAGCGCGCTCGAACTTGCTCGCAGCGGCATCACATCCACGCTGTTCTACCTCGGCGAGTATGTCAGCGACCCCGAACTGATCGCTCAGACGGTCACCGAACTGAAGGCTGCCCTGGCTGCCACCGCGGGGGAATCCCTGGACGTGTGCGTCTCCGTGGACCCCACCCAGATCGGCCTGATGGCGGACGCCGAGACCTGCACCGCCAACGCCCGAGACCTCGCGACCACCGTGCGGTCCGCCGCCCGGCAGCCGCGGCCCGGGCACGACGCGCTGATCATCGACATGGAGGACGCGAGCGTCACCGACGCCACCATCGACCTGTACTGGTCGTTGCGCGCCGAGGACCTGCCCACCGCGATCACGATCCAGGCCTACCTGCATCGCACCCCCACCGACCTCGGCAGGCTGATCACCGCGGGCGCCTGGGTGCGGCTGGTCAAGGGTGCCTTCGCGGAGCCCGCCGACATCGCCGCGCGCAGCACCGCCGACCGCGACTCCCGCTACCGCCGCTGCGCCGTCCAGTTGCTCGGCCGCGCCGCGCGCGAAGCCGGCGTGTACCCGTCCTTCGCCACCCACGACCACCGCCTCATCGAGGAGATCATCACCCAGGCGGAGGCGCAGGGCTGGCCCGCCGACGCCTTCGAGTTCGAGATGCTCCACGGCGTCCGCCCCGACCTGCAGCGCGAACTCGCCCGGCGCGGCTACCGGGTGCGCGTCTATCTGCCCTTCGGCACCGACTGGTTCCCCTACGCCATCCGCCGCGTGGGGGAATCGCCCCGGAACCTGCGCTTCGTCGCCGCCACCCTCACGCGGCGCGGCGCCGCCCCCGGAGGTGCGCCGTGACCGTGTCGGACGCCGATCGGGTGATGTACGAGTGCGGCGTGGAGGTGCTGCACCCCGGCGGCCGCGACAAGACCGACGAGATGGCGCGCGCCTGTCAGGTGGGCCCGGGGAGCAGGGTGCTCGACCTCGGCGGGGGACGCGGCACAACCGCGTGCCATCTCGCCGAAACCTACGGCTGCGACGTGGTGGCGATCGACACCTCACCGGACATGGTCGATGCCGCGCTGCGCCTCGTGCGCGAGCGGGGCCTCCAGAACCACGTGAGCGTCGTCCAGGCGGACGCCCACGCACTGCCGTTCGCGTCCGGCTGCTTCGACGCGGTCCTGGTCGAGTGCGTCACCACGATGCTGGACCGGGCCCGCGCCTTCCCCGAGCTCCGGCGTGTACTGACCACCGGTGGCTACCTCGGCGATCTGGAGATGACCTACCGCGCCACGCCACCACCGGGGTTCGACGCCGACCTGCGCGAGGCCTGGGGCGGGTTCACCACCATGCCGCTGGACGGCTGGCGCGACCTGTTCGTCGCGAGCGGCTTCGAGGTGACCCACGTCGAGGACTTCTCCGACCGGATGGAGCACCTGGGCCGCACGTTCGTCAAGGATCTCGGCGTGGCCGGGGTCGCGCGGCTCACCGGGAAGCTGCTGGCCCGGCCCGGCCTGGTTCGGGACATGGCCGGATGGGAAGCGCTGCTCCGGCGTGGCCGCGGCATACTCGGCTACGGGTACGTCGTCGGCCGCAGGATGGCTACGCCCACCGACTGACCCGGCACCACGCAGGGGTCCACCTGGTCACGCCGTCGGTGGATCGATCTCCCCGCCGGCGGCGACCCAGTCCTTGAAGCCGCCGAGGTTGTAGACCTCTCCGAAGCCGAGTTCCTTCAGGGCCTTGCCGCCCAGCGCCGAACGTCCACCCGACGCGCAGTAGACGATGACCGGATGGTCCTTGTGGAACTGGGGGTCGTAGCCCGCAGCGAACGGATCGGCCTTGAACTCCAGCAGCCCACGCGAGACATTGATCGCACCGGCGACCTTGCCCTCCCTCGCCACCTCACCGGCGTCCCGTACGTCCACCACGAGGGCATCCCCGCGGGCGATGATCTCCTTCGCCTGCGCCGGACTGATTCGGGGTACGACGGCGTCGGCCGCCTCCACCATCTGCTTGACTGTCGTGCTCATCTGTCCGATCTCCTTTGACCACTCCCGAGAGCACTTCCAGCCTAGACGAGAAGCAGGCCCGCCGCGGCTGCCAGCGCACCAGGAGGGTCACGCGAGAAGGCACGCAGACGACCAACGATCCTTCCGCAGCGATTGCGGACCCTCGCGGCACGAACGCGGGAGAGCTTGACCGTACCCATCGTTCATCTTATTGTGAATGATATGAATGATTCCGGATCGGCCCTGTCCGCCCCGGTGAGTGAGGATCTTGCTCGCCTCGCCGAACTCACCGGCGGCACACCGAGTGCCGGACGCCTGTGGGCCCTGCTGTGGTTCTCCGACCGGCCGCTGTCCCTGGAGGAACTCGCCGACCGGGCGGGGCTGGCGAAGAGCGGCGCCAGCATCACCCTGCGTCGCCTGGTCGATGCCCGGCTCGTGCGCAGACTGCCCACCGGCACCGACCGACGCAGCTTCTACACGGTGTCGGATTCGCCATGGGCAGTGGTGGAGACCTGGCTCCGGACGTCCCTCGTACCCGAACTCGCGATCCTCGAGCGAGCCACCGGGCTCGGGCTGGCGCAGGCCGGCGTCGACGACAACCACGTCCTCATCGAGCGCTTCACCGCCTGGCGCGGCTTCCTCACTGATGCGAGCGCGATTGTGGACCGGATCCTGGACGAGATCCCGAAGGAAGCCGGCCCGGGCGGGGGAACACCACGATGAACCGCAAGCTCCTGCTGTTCGCGCCAGCAGCCTTCAGCCTCGCCGAGACCTCACGGATGGTCGAGATCGCCAAGGGCGTGGCCCGTGACCCGGTGGCATCGCAGCTGTTCGAGATCCGCTTCATCTCCGAGGGCGGCGACTTCGAATCCCTGATCGAGGACAACCACTTCCCGCTCGAACGGGTCGAGCCGCGGCTCACCCCGGAGAAGATCGCGCACGTGTTCGCCGTCAACGACGAGGAGAAGTTCGCCCCGGCCTACTCCGGTGCGGAGATGATCGAGAAGGTGGCCGGCGACCTGGTCGTCCTGGACCGGCTGCATCCGGTCGCGGTGGTGACCGGCTCCTACCTGAGCATGCCCCTGTCGTGTCGACTGCGGGGCATCCCGGTCGTGTGGGCCGTCCAGTCCACCTGGCTGCCCGGATTCTTCGCCACCGGCGCGGGCACCACCGACGACCTCCGCCCACCGGCACTGAAGCGAGTCGTCGACGCCCTCCTCTACCCGCTGTTCCGCGCCTGGATGTGGTACGGCTTCATCCACCCGGTGAACCAGGCGGCCCGGCACTACCGCGTGCCGGGCTTCCATCCCGTCCTCAGCTTCTTCCACGGCCACACCTCGCTGGTTGCCGAGCCGCCCGGCTTCACCGACATCCCCTTGCCGGAGGACCACTTCCCGATCGGGGCACTGCTGCCCACCGGCGAGTTCTCCCTGCCCCCGCAGGTGGAGGCGCTGCCCCACGATCGCCCCCTGATCTACTTCGCGATGGGATCCTCCGGTGTGGGCCACGTGGTCGCCGACCTGCTCGAGAGCTTCCGCGACACGCCTTACCAGGTGGTCGCCCCGGTGAAGGCCCTGATCGCCGACCAGCACGTCGACGTGCCCCCGAACGTCCTGGTCACCGACTGGCTGCCGGCCCTGGAGATGAACCGCCGCGCGGACCTCGCGCTGATCCACGGCGGCATCGGCACCGTCCTCACCGCCGCGCTCGCCGGCCGCCCCGTGGTCGGCGTAGGGATGCAACCCGAGCAGGTCGCGAACATCTCCTGCCTGGTCCGCAAGGGATTCGCGCGGAGAGTGGGAAAGTCACGCAACCGGACGAAGCTGGTCAGCGAGGTCCAGTCCGCGATCGCCGAACTCCTCGCCGACGACACCGCGCGAGAGCAGGCTGCAGCCTACGCCGCGTCGATCAAGGACTGGGCGGACGGCTCCGCGCGCGCGTCCGCACTGCTCGTCGAACGCTACGGCTAGCTGGCGCCGGGGCCCGGCGATTCAGCGACACCCGCACCCGGCCAGCACCGCAGCCTCGCGGTCGAGCCAGTCGTAGACGCGGTAATAGCTGTAGGAGTCGTTGCCGATCTCGGCGAACACCAGCACCGCGCCGTCCGCGGTGGTCACGTAGCCGGCCAGGGCGGCCAGGCCGCTCAGCGTCCCGGTCTTCGCGTGCACGACCTGGCGTCCGGCCTTCTCGGACGCGTCGTCGAAGCGGTACTTCAGCGTGCCGCTCTTTCCGGCGACGGGCAGCCCTCCGACAACCGGCGCGAACTCCGGCTCGGCCAGCGCCAGCCGGATCGCCGACGCCAGCACGGTCGGGGTCAGCTTGCTGGCCGGCGCGAGGCCGCTGCCGTCCAGGATCCTCATTCCCGACGTCCACAGCCCGCGCCCGGCGAGCCACGCCTGCACGGCCCCGGCCGCGCCGGTGAAGCTCGGGTCGGCGCCCCTGGCGATCGCTGCGTGCCGGGACAGCGTCTCCGCGGCCACGTTGTCGCTGATCAGCAGCGTGCGATGGATGATCCGGCTCACCGTGGTGGACGTGACCCGGGCGAGCTCGGGGCCGTCCGCCGGCGCCGTCCCTGACGCAACCGAGATGACCTTGATGCCGGCAGCCTTGAGCCGCTTCGCGAAGGCCGTGGCCGCGGTCTTCGCCGGGCTGTACGCGGCCCGACCCGAGCTGAGCTTGCCCGAATCGATCTCGAGCGCGGCGACTTTCGCCTCCCAGCCCTTCCACTTCGACTTCCAGTGGCCGCTCCAGGTCGGCCCGGTGAACAGGGACGCGTCGTAGCGCAGCCGCACGCTGGTGCGTCCGGCCGCCTTCAGCGCTGCGACGGTCGCCTTCGCCAGCTTCTGCAGCGAGGCTGGCTTGTACGACGAGGTGGAGGTCTTGTCGGTCAGCAGGGGATCGCCGCCACCGACCAGGTAGATCCGGCTCGACGCCGAGCCCAGCACCCGGGTGGCGAACGTGCGGTCCGGTCCGAGCGCGTCCAGCGCGGCCATCGTGGTGAGCACCTTCATCGTGGACGCGGGAGTGAGCGGCACATCGGCGGCCCGGTCGGCCAGCACCGTGCCGTCCGTCGTTGTGACCAGGAGCCCGACCGTGCCGATGCCCTTCGTGGAGACCTTCTTCAGCTTCGCCGCCAGCACGACCGGGTCGGGCAGCGGAGCAGCGGCCTCCGCTGCGGTGGCGACGACCGGCGTGGTCCCATCGGCCGGAATCGATGCGAGGGAGGGCGCGACGGAGGGCCCGAGGGCCAGCGCGACGGCGAGCGGAACGGACGCGAGACTGGCGAACCAGCGGGGGGAGGACTGGCGCATACCGACCATGATCGCACCGCGTCCGCGCCGTGCCCAGCCCCGGAGCGCCGTCCGGGCGATCGGCGACAGCCTCCGCGGTCGGTCAAAGCAGCGCCCCGACCAGCATCGCCGCGCCCAGGCCGGCGACCACCAGGTTGCCGGCGAGCACGCTCAGCCGGCGGGCACGTTCGGTGATCCGGTGCCGCAGCACCGCGCCCGTGCCCACGACGACCAGCTGCCACGACACGGACGCGAGTCCCACTCCGATCACGAACGCCGACGCCGTGGCGGGCGTGCCCAGCCGTCCGGTCAGCCCGACCGTGATCGCGGCGAAGTAGACCAGCGTCGCCGGATTCACCGCGGTCAGGCCGAGGAAGAGGACGAAGCGCTGCCAGCCGTTCCCCGCCGGTTCCGGGGCCGGACCGTCGGCAGCCGGACGGGTGGCCAATCGCCACAGTCCGAGGGCGGCGATCCCGACCAGGACGCCCCCGCCGATCACTGCGGGCCAGCTCCCCCAGCCGCTGATCACCGGGGCCGCGACGGCGCCGAAGAGCACTGCGGCAGCGCTGTAGATGGTGTCGATGACTCCGACCGCGACGGCAGCCGGGGCACCGTGTCGGAAGCCCCTGCTGATCCCCTCACCGAGCAGCAGGACGCCGATCGCGCCGAGCGGCATGGCAACGCCGAGCCCGGCGAGCGCGCCGCGGGCCAGCATCGCGAGGACGTCCATGTCGAAAGCCTGACCCAGGCCACGGCGAGCGACGGAGAGTCGCGCTGCGGAGCAGCTAGATTGTCTGCATGGACCGTATCGACGAGATGATTCTCGGCATCCTCCGTGCCGAGGGCCGCGCTTCGTTCAGTGAACTCGGACGGCGAGTGGGTCTCAGCACGAACGCGGCCGCGGCCCGCGTCCGGCGGCTGGAGGCTTCCGGGGTGATCCTGGGCTACCGGGCCGTACTCGCCGGCGACGCACCGGCGCCGCGCGCGGGGCTGGAGGCGTTCATCGACGTCCGCCTCGCCGAAGGCCGCGACTCCGACGCGTTCCTCGCCTGGACCGGCACGGACCGGGCGATCGGGGAGGCCGTCCACCTCACCGGCCCTTACGACTACCTGGTCAGGGCACACGTCCGCGACACCGGCGAACTCGACCAGCTGCTCCGTCGCCTCAAGAAGGAGGCCGGCGCCGCGCAGACCCAGACGCGGATCGCCCTGCGCGTTCCGGAGTGAGCCTCAGGCGGCCGGACGCGAGACTGCGGGACGCCGTCCGGCCAGACCGATCGCCACGGCGGCGACGACGGTCACCACCGCGCAGGCCACGTACACACCGTGGTAGCCCCACGGGCCGGCGCCGAGCCCGATGATCGGGCCGGCGACGATCGAGCCGATCCGGCGGGTGTTCGTGTTAAGTCCGGTCGCCATCCCCGGGCCGGGGATGAGTTCCTGGAAGAGCGTGAGGCCGACTCCTGCGACCGAGGCGAAGAAGACCGCATTCAGTGCCTGCAGGGCGATCAGGGCGATCGGCCCGGTGACCAGCACCATGCCGGCGTAGTAGGCCACCCCGGCCAGGCAACCCACGACCATCAGGCGGGTCAGCGAGAAGCGCGTACTGAGCCGGCCCAGCGACATCAGCGCGGGGATCTCCAGGGCGGCCGCGGCACCGAGCGCGATGCCTGCCCACCACACCGGCAGCCTCAGCGCCTCGGTGACGAAGAGGGTCATCACCGCGACGGCGGCGGCGTTGGTCGCCTGTGCGAGCACGAAGGCGACGACGATCACGGCCACCCGTCCGCGGGCTGCGCCGGCCGCGCGCGGCGCAGCGACTGCGGCGGGATCGGGCTCCGCGCGCGCCGCCCGCTTCGCCTTGACGATGATCGCGATGGTCGTTGCCACGTTCGCGACCGCGATGACCCCGATGGCCAGCAGCACCGAGGCATTGCCGAACCAGCCCATCAGCGCCGTCGCTACCGGTGGCCCCGCCACCCACGCGAACGAGAACACCGCGCGGGTGTTGATCACGTCCCGCGGCCCTGCGCCCATGGCACGCAGGTGCGCGAAGAGCAGCGAGCTGCCGACACCCGCGGGGGCACCGAACACCACCAGGGCGACCACCGCCAGCGGCAGGCTGGTCGCGAGGGCCAGCGCTGCGGCAAGGGCCACCGTCATTCCTGCGGCGACCAGCAGCGACGGCAGGTACTCGCCGCGCCGGTCGGCCCGGGCCGGGATCCACAGCGCCGCGACAAACCCGGCCGAGTTGTAGATCGCCAGCACCCAGCCCACCTCGATCGGCGTCGCGTGGTACAGGCTGACCAGGATCAGCGCCAGCGCAGGGCTGAGAAAGGAGAACTGGAGCCCCCACAGCAACGCGGTGAACGGGATCAAGGGGCGCCGGAACATCGCTGCCAATCCTGCCACCCCGGGGCGCTGTCCGGGGCAGCCCACCCACCGCCCCGCCTAGCTAGCCGGGGATCACCCCGCTGAAGGCGCTGATCACGCTCGCGGCGATCCCCAGTAGGGTCACCGCGACCACGAAGACGGTTCGGAGCCCAGTCCCCGACGAGTCGCGCGCCCCCTGTCGACCGTCTGATGACTTGCCCGGCGAGCCCGGCCCCGCCCCGGGGGGAGCGGTAGAATCTCTGGCAGCACCTGGGCCATTGCGGTCGGGGATGAACTCTGCGGCCGACCCCAGCGTCGTGGAAGAGCCGAGGTGCCGGGGGTTGCGATGCCGAAGATCGAGGGCGGCATGCGAGAGCGGCTGCGGGCGCTGTGGAAAGCCGTCACTCGCGGGCCGTGGGCGTTCCTGAACATCTTTCTCGTGGTGCTGGCGATGCTCGCCATCCTCATCCTGGGCGGCCTGTACCTGAACGGTGCCATCGACTACGACTTCACGAGGACGCCGAACGAACGGACCTCACCCGAGGCGGGCGCCACGTCCCACGCTCCGACGACAGGGGCTGCGGACGGCCCGGCGGTCGAGAACCCGACCGGTGTCGGCCAGTCGCTCGACGCCATCGCGCGGCCGGCGATCGCCGAGGTCTACGGGGACGCACAACTTCAGTGGGCTTCCCCCGCCGAGGCTCTGATTGTCAATCTCGTCTACGGCATCCCGGAGTATCCAGCCGAAGGAGATGCCGACAAGCTGCGCGACGCCTTCGAGAGCCGGGGCGCCCGCATCGATCCCGCCCACGACGAAATCGACAACCACGCCGGTGAGGAGTTCATCATGCTGATGGACACCGGCAACCCCGACTACAGATCCGTCCGGGTGAGCATCTCTGAGGAGTACAAGACCGTCTACGTGAACGCCGACCGATCGAACTGAATGCCCGGGCGTCCGACCCGGACCGTGCTCGCGCCCACAGCGGGCGTGAGCACCGCCACGATCGGCCCAGGCGGCTAGTGTGCTGGCGAGCAGAGGAGGATCCGGCGTGCCGCAGGAGCTGAGCAGCAACGTCGACGACGTCGCGCTCATCTTCGAAGGCGGCGGTATGCGGGCCAGCTACACCGCGGCGGTCGTGGCCACCCTGCTCGCCGAGGGCATCCACTTCGGCTGGGTCGCGGGCATCTCCGCCGGCGCCAGCAACACGGTCAACTACCTGTCCCGGGATCCGGAGCGCGCCCGGGCGTCCTTCGTCGAGTTCGCCGCCGACCCGCGGTTCGGCAACGTCCGCACCTTCCTGCGCGGCGAGGGCCTGTTCAACGCCGCCTACATCTACGAGCAGACCGCCGGCCCCGACCAGGCGCTGCCGTTCGACTACGAGCGGTTCCGCGCGAACCCTGCGTCCGTCCGGATCGGGTCGTTCGAGTGCGACACCGGCCGCGCCGTCTACTGGACGCAGGACGACCTGTCCACCCTGCCCGACCTGATGCGGCGGGTGCGCGCATCCTCGACGATGCCGATGATCATGCCCCCGGTGCACCTGGACGGCCACGTCTACGTGGACGGTGCGCTGGGCCCGTCCGGCGGCATCGCACTGGACGCGGCGAAGGCCGACGGCTTCACGCGCTTCTTCGTCGTGCTCACCCAGGAGCGCGGCTACACCAAGGCCCCGACCCGCTCCCCCGGTCTCTACCGGCGCTGGTTCCGCCGCTTCCCGGCCGTAGTGGAAGCCCTCGACATCCGGCATCGCAACTACAACGCCACCCGCGAGGAGCTGTTCGACCTGGAGAGCTCCGGGGACGCGCTGCTGTTCGTCCCCGAACGGATGCGGGTCAGCAACGGCACTCGCGACGTGGCCCGGCTGCAGGCCAGCTTCGACGCCGGGCTCGCCCAGGCCGGGCGCGACGTCCCGCGCTGGCGGGAGTTCCTCGGCCGATAGTGGGAGCGGTTGGCCGATAAGGGGACGGTTCTCCTTATCGGCCAGCTATCGTCCAGATCAGGCGTCAGCGGACGCGCGAGCGGTCACCTCGGCGATCATCGCCGCACCGAACCGGCGGTAGGCCGCCTGGTCGATCTCCAGGCCGAGGCTGCGCTGCACGGCGTACCCCGTGACCAGGCTCATGATCGCGCTGGCGAGCAGGCCCGGGTCGGTGCCCGGGGAGTGCTCGGCACACCAGCCCCCGATGAAGACGATGATGCTGGCCTTCACTGTGGCCACCTCGCGTAGCAGCAGCGCCCACAGCCCAGGATCGGACTTGGCTCCCGCCCAGATCTGCAGCAGCAGTTCCGGGGTGTGCTCGTCCTCGCCCACCCGGTCGAGCGCGGCGGCGAACAACGCGTCCGGCGAGAGGTTGGTCGCAGTCGCCATGATCATGGTCATCGGGACGGCCATCGCGTTGCGGCCCACCTCGAGGACCAGCCGTTCCTTGCTGCCGAAGTGGTGGTAGATCGCACCGGCCGACGTGCCCGAGCGGGCGATCACGTCCGAAATGGACGTTCCGGCCACGCCGTTCACGCGGATCAGTTCCGTCGCTGCCCGCAGGATCACGTCCCGAGCCGCGGCGGGGCGTCTCCGGCCTTCGTCCACCTGTACAGACTATCCGCAATCCTGCGTACTTCCTGTACTGTGAGTCCCGTAACAGAACGATCGTTCTGGACGGAGGGCAGGCATGCAGGCAGCCACCGCGCTGGGCCTGGACATCGGCTCCACGACCGTCAAGGCGGTCGTGCTCGATGGCGCCACCCTGCTCTTCAGCGCCTACCGCCGGCACAACGCGGACGCCCGCGGCGCCCTGCGCGACCTGCTCCGCGAGATCGCCGACCGCTTCCCCGGCGCGTCCTTCCGGTGCGCGGTGACCGGCTCGGCCGGGCTCGGCGTGGCCGAGGTGATGGGCGTGGAGTTCGTCCAGGAGGTGATCGCCTCCACCGCCGCGATCGAGCGCTTCATCCCGCAGGGCGACGTGGTCATCGAGCTGGGCGGCGAGGACGCCAAGATCACGTTCCTGCACCCCGTCGTCGAGCAGCGGATGAACGGCACCTGCGCCGGCGGCACCGGAGCGTTCATCGACCAGATGGCCACCCTGCTGCACACCGACGCCGCCGGGCTGGACGCGCTGGCGGCCGAGCACCTGCACCTCTACCCGATCGCCTCCCGCTGCGGAGTGTTCGCCAAGTCCGACCTGCAGCCGCTGCTGAACCAGGGTGCAGCCCACACCGACCTGGCGGCGTCGGTGTTCGCCGCCGTCGCCACCCAGACCATCGCGGGCCTGGCCTGCGGGCACCCGATCCGGGGCAATGTCGTCTTCCTCGGCGGCCCGCTGCACTTTCTGCCCCAGCTGCGCAAGGCGTACGAGCGGGCGCTGGCCGCACAGGTGGAGTCATTCACCACCCCGGAGAACGCCCACCTGTACGTTGCGATCGGTGCGGCGCTCCTTGCCGGGGCTTCGACCAGCGGCGCGGGGAGCGAGAGGCACGTCGAAGACCTGTTCCGGCGGTTGCGCGAGCGGACGCTCATCCCGCTGGGCAGCGCGCGGTTGCGTCCGCTGTTCGCCAGCGACGCCGAGCGCGCCGAGTTCGACGCGCGGCACGCCGCCACTTCGATCCCGAAGGGCGACCTCGCGGCCGCGTCCGGCCCCGTCTTCCTCGGCATCGACGCGGGCTCGACCACGGTGAAGGCCGTGCTGCTCACGCACGCGGGCCAGATCGTGTTCTCCCACTACCAGGGCAGCAACGACCCGGTCAGCGTCGCGCTCTCTATCCTGCGGGAGGTGCACACGCACCTGCCCACGGACGCCTACCTCGCCCGCAGCTGCGTGACCGGCTACGGCGAGAGCCTGGTCCGGGCCGCCCTGCGGCTGGACGACGGCGAGATCGAAACCATGGCTCACTACCGGGCCGCCGAGACCGTCTGCCCCGGCGTCAGCTCGGTGATCGACATCGGCGGCCAGGACATGAAGTACCTGCGGATCCGCGACGGTGCCGTCGACTCGATCGCGGTGAACGAGGCCTGCTCGTCCGGGTGCGGCTCGTTCCTGCAGACCTTCGCGGCCTCGATGGGCACTGACGTGCAGACCTTCGCCGGGACCGCGCTCGAATCCGGTGCCCCGGTCGACCTCGGCACCCGCTGCACGGTGTTCATGAACTCCTCGGTCAAGCAGGCCCAGCGCGAGGGGGCCAGCCAGGGCGACATCGCCGCCGGTTTGTCATACTCCGTAGTACGCAACGCGCTGTACAAGGTGATCAAGCTCAAGGACGCCGGACAGCTCGGTGACAAGGTCGTCGTACAGGGCGGGACCTTCCTGAACGACGCGGTGTTGCGGGCGTTCGAACTGCAGACCGGCGCCCAGGTGATCCGTCCCGACATTGCCGGGCTGATGGGCGCCTACGGCGCGGCGCTGACCGCCCAGCGGAACTGGTCGGACGGCGAGCGCTCGCAGGCCCTCGCGCTGGAGGAGCTGGACGGGTTCCGCGTCGACACCCGTCTGGACACCTGCCGGCTGTGCCAGAACCACTGCCAGCTGACCGTCTCCACCTTCGGCGACGGCACCCGTCACGTCTCCGGAAACCGCTGCGAACGCGGCGCCAGCACCGAGCGGGTGCCGAAGAAGTCGGAACTGCCGAACCTGTTCGACTACAAGTACAAGCGGATCTTCGGCTATCGCCGACTCACCGAGGACAAGGCGTTCCGCGGCGAGATCGGGATTCCGCGCGTGCTGAACATGTACGAGAACTTCCCGCTGTGGTTCACCATCCTGACCAGGCTCGGCTTCCGGGTGACGATCTCGGGCCGGTCCAGCCACGAGGTCTTCGAGGCCGGGATGGAGTCGATCCCATCGGAGAACGTCTGCTACCCGGCGAAGCTCGTGCACGGCCACATCGAGAGCCTGATCGAGCGCGGCATCCGCACGATCTTCTACCCGTGCGTCCCGCTGGAGGCCAAGGAGATCGCCGGCGCCGACAACCACTTCAACTGCCCGGTGGTGGCGTTCTACCCCCAGGTGATCGAACGCAACCTGCCCCGGCTCCAGGATCCGGACATCCGCTACCTCTCGCCGATGCTGAACCTGAACGAGCCGGAGTTCCTCGCCCAGCGCCTGGTCGAGGTCTTCGCCGACTGGAACGTGACGCTCGCGGAGGCGACCGAGGCCGTCCAGGCCGGCTACGAGGAGGACACGAAGGTCAAGGCCGACGTCCGCGCCGAGGGCCGGCGGGCGCTGGCGTGGATGGCCGAGCACGACGTGAAAGGCATCGTGCTGGCCGGCCGTCCGTACCACGTCGACCCCGAGGTGAACCACGGCATCCCGAGCCTGATCACCGGCCTCGGCATGGCCGTGCTCACCGAGGACGCGATCGTCGAGCCCGCCGAGCCGCTGCTGGCCCGGCCGATCCGGGTGCGGGACCAGTGGGCGTACCACACGCGGCTGTACGAGGCGGCAGCCAAGGTGGCGCGCGAGCCGGAGCTGCACCTGGTCCAGCTGAACTCGTTCGGCTGCGGGGTGGATGCGATCACCACCGACCAGGTGCAGGAGATCATCGAGCAGGCCGGCGACATGTACACGCTGCTGAAGATCGACGAGGTCTCCAACCTGGGCGCGGCGACGATCCGGCTGCGCTCGATGAAGGCTGCGGCCGCGGAGCGGCGCGGGTCGTCCATCGTGAGCACGTTCGGCCCGCTCGGCGAGCGGCGGCTGTTCGACGAGCAGGCGAAGGCCACCCACACGATCTACGCCCCGCAGATGGCGCCGATCCACTTCCGCCTGGTGATCCCGGTGATGCGCAAGCTCGGCCTGAACGTGCAGCTTCTCGAGCACGCCTCCGCGGACGACGTCGAGGTGGGCCTGAAGTACGTCAACAACGACGCCTGCTTCCCCGCGATCATGGTGGTCGGCCAGCTGGTCAACAAGATCCGCTCCGGCGAGGCAGACCCCGACCACACCTCCGTCGCGATCACCCAGACCGGCGGCATGTGCCGGGCGACCAACTACGTGGGCCTGCTGCGCAAGGCGCTGGCCGACGCCGGCTACCCGCAGGTTCCGGTGCTCGCGATCAGCGTGCAGGGACTGGAGAGCAACCCGGGGTTCAAGATGACCCCGGCCCTGCTGGTGCCGGCCGTGCAGGCGCTGATCCTGGGCGACCTCCTGCAGACGCTGCTGCTGCGCGTGCGTCCCTACGAACGGCAGCCGGGCAGCGCGCAGGCGCTGTACCGCACCTGGGACGCGGTCTGCCAGGAGTTCCTGCAGCACGGCGGCTACAGCGCCTCGCTGGGTCGCAGCATCGGCTACACCAGCCTGATCCGGCGGATCGTGAAGGAGTTCGACGCCCTGCCGCTGCGCGACGTCCCCCGCAAGCCGCGGGTCGGGATCGTCGGCGAGATCCTGGTGAAGTTCCACCCGGACGCCAACAACCACGTGGTCGACGTGGTGGAGGGCGAGGACTGCGAGGCGGTGCTGCCCGGCATCCTGCAGTTCTTCCTCATGCCCCTGTACTCCTCCCAGTTCCAGTGGGAGACGATGGGTATCGGTCCGCGCTCGCACTACTTCAAGCGGATGGCACTGTGGCTGATCGAGAAGTTCCAGCAGCCGGTGGTGACCGCGCTGGCCAGGACGAACGGCAAGTTCGACCTGCCGCCGAAGATGGCCGACCTCGCGAAGAAGGCGGACGGGGTGATCTCGATCGGCACGCGTGCCGGCGAGGGCTGGCTGCTCACCGCAGAGATGGTCGAGCTGATCGAACTCGGGGCACCGAACATCATCTGCGCGCAGCCGTTCGCCTGCCTGCCGAACCACGTGGTGGGCAAGGGGATGTTCGCCGAACTGCGGCGCCGCCACCCGGAGGCGAACATCGTCAGCGTCGACTACGACCCGGGCGCGTCGGCGACGAACCAGCTCAACCGGATCAAGCTGATGGTGGCGACCGCGCACAAGCGGCACTCGGCGTCCCGAGGGTTCGAACTCGACGAGACCACCGGGCAGCACGCACCGCGAGCACTCCCGATCGTCCCGGTCTCCCCTGTGGACGCCTGGGAGGACGCCCTCAAGCGCTCCTGACCGGACCGGATCGGGGACGGTTCCTGATTCAGGCCATTCTCAGGAAATGGACCGACCGGAACCGTCCCCGATCTGGGCCACGGCGACCAGGCCGGTGATGATGCCGTTCAGGGTGCCCGCGACAACATCGGACGGGTAGTGCATGCCGGTGTGGACGCGCGCCCACGCCAACGCCGAAGGGTAGGCCAGGCACGCTGCACCGATCGCCGTGCGCAGCCACGGGTTCGGGACCCGTCCCGCAAGGCGCAGGTAGACCACCATCAACGCGACCGTCGCGCCCTGGTGCCCGGAGGGAAAGGACGAGGTGGGCTGTTCGCGGTCGAGCCGCGGAACGTCCGGGCGGTCGCGGTTCACCAGCGCCCCCGCGCCGAGGTACACCGCGGTCTCGAGGACGAGCGCGGCAGCGGGTGCGGCAGCCAGCCGCGGGTCGCGGGTCCGGTACCACAGCACGGCGGACGCGACGGCGCCGTGCGCGACGCTGGCCGGTACGTCCGCCGCGGTCGAGACGACCTTCGCCAACCGGTCACGTCCGGGCGCGCGGCGAGACTGCAGGCCGCGGATCAGGTCGGTCTCCCGGTCCCGCAGCCAGGCGCTGCGGCTGAGTGCGCGTCCAGCCACGACGTTCGCCACGGTGAGCGCGGCCGTCGCCAGCAGACCGCGCGCGACGACCCGGCGGTACGGGTTCGCGTTCGTCACGGCTGCGCAACTCCGCGTGACGCGACGACGACCAGGAGCACGGCGACGAGGGCCAGCACGAGCGCGACCAGAGTGGCGAGGAGTGGCAGCCTTCCGTCGTGGAGCCGTCCGGTGCCGGTGAGCGCGTCATGGGTGTGCCGGTAGCGCCGGTGCCCTGCGACGAAGAGTGCGATCGCACCGGCCAGGATGACGGCAGCGGGTGCGATCGCCCACGGGCCGAGCGCCGGCCAGGCGAGCCTCGGCACGGCCAGACCGAGGCCGAGGAAGGCCAGCGCTGTGCGCTCCCAGGCCAGACCGGTGCGTTCGGGCTGGAGGCCGGCGTCCCAGACTCCGCCGGGGCTGGTCACTTCACCACCATCGCCGCCAGCACCAGGACCCCGGCCAGGCCGAGCGCAACCGGGAGCACGGCGAGCAGCGGGTTGAACGGCAGCGGACGGCGTTCGCGCAGCGCCGACTCCACGCGGACCCAGCCGAACCACGCCTGCACCCGGCAGGCGATCCCCGCGCTGACCAGCACGATCGAGCCGGCCAGCCGGAACCCCGGGTGCAGGCTCAGTGCCAGCGAGTCCAGGCCGACACCGACCGAAATCAGGGCCAGCCCGGCGCTGATCCAGGCCAGGAAGGTGCGCTCGTTGGCGAGGCTGAACCGCGCATCCGGCTCGGCGCCGCGGGCGTACACCGAACGCGGGAACCGTGGCCGTGCACCGTTCTGCTCCACGTGCGACACCCTACGGCCGCCGCGCCGATTACGCTCGACCCAACCCGTCCGACCGCGAGGGGCGGAGAGGATGTGCCCCGGGTGCGGGCGCGGGACCCGCGCGATGAGGAGCGACCTGACCGAGGAGGGCCCGATGGCTGATTCACCCCAGCAGTACCTCGCCGAGGCCCCGGAGGCCGGCCGTGCGTGGCTGCAGGAGTTCTGGGACCACGTGGCCGCCCGCGCGCCACGGCTGGAGCCGGTCATGTTCCGGCAGGTGCCGATGTACAAGTTCTTCGACAGCTACCTGAAGGGCTACGTCATGTTCACCGCGGCGAAGGGCCACTTCTCCGCGCACGCGATCGACTTCGACCTGGTCGCAGCGGCCCAGCGGGACATCCCCGGCGCGTTCGGCGGCAAAGGATCAGTGAGCGTGAAGTACGCCAACGAGGCCGCCAGGCCGGCCCTGAAGGAGTTCGTGGACGCGGTCCTCGCCCGGCACCGGCGCCAAC
>ERZ724513.256-NODE-256-length-24772-cov-5.288587_pt1 | contig 24772 bp, 29 predicted proteins | sample MGYA00376046_ERZ724513 | MGnify/ENA primary metagenome ERZ724513 (study PRJEB28724, sample SAMN07190883) | activated sludge metagenome | isolation source: activated sludge of sewage treatment plant in Hong Hong | place: Hong Kong | collected 2016-03-17 ...
CGGATCTGGCCGGACGACTTAGCGTTCATGAGTGGCCTGATGAACAGCAACCTATACAAGGATCTCGTGCGCGCCCGCCTGCGCACTCTACTGGTAGGTCTGGAAAACCACCTGCTTACGACCCATGGCGAGCCCACTCTGCCTCACCGAGCAGCCAGTAAGGAACTGACGATCGAACACGTCATGCCGGTGAAGTGGGAGGACAACTGGTCGCTGCCGGTCGGCGTGCCAGGGGCAGCGATCGAGCGGCGCAACAACTCGATCCACCGTCTCGGCAACTTGACTCTGGCGACGCGCAGCCTGAATTCAACTCTGAGCAACCAGGCCTGGAGCAAGAAGCGACACACACTCCAGACCCACAGCCTTGCCCGGTTGACGACCGGCTCGATCCTGACCTTCCCCGATGGTGTCGATAACTTCACCCAAGACGAATGGGTCTCAGCTTGGGACGAGGACCGGATTGGTCTCCGGGAACTGGCACTGATCAGGTACGCACTCATGGCCTGGCCTCGGACGGTTGACCATGACGCTGTCATGCTCGACCTGGAGGCCTTCCAGGTCGCAGAAACCAGCAAGATCGCGGAGGCCAGCCGGGGGACGGACGCCACCCGAGTCGCGGGAGCACGTACACGAACGGACCACTCTGTGCACGGTGATCTGCTGCCGCTCATCTTGCACGGGCTGGTGATGTCCGGGGACCGTCTGCGGCATCGGAAGGTGCGATCCGGCACCGAGTTCCATGCCACAGTGACGGACTCAGGCGGCCTGGACACGTCGGTGGGCCACTTCCGCGCCCCGTCACCTGCCTTGGCGAAACTCGTCGGCAACTCGCGCAATGGCTGGACTGACTGGACGCATGTCCCGACGGGAAAGACGCTCGCCGAGCTTCGAGAGATGCTCCGCGACTCTCCGAGGTACGAAGCGCAGAATGATGGAGAAGGTGATGGATGACTCGACGTTCGTCATGGGCGTATACATGATCGACCGGGATCAGCTCTATCGAGCGACCCTCTCGCAATCAGTACTGGACGGTGGCATCCATGTCTTCCACAGCAACAGCAACGATGTACGAGCAATGAAGCGGCTTCTCCACGACATTTTCGATGTCCCGGTCCGCGGCAGGGTGCATCCCATGAACAACCGCATTCGCTAGGAGGCTGAGATACGCATGGCAGTTTTGGGCTGGGCGATAAAGGAACAGGATGATCTGCCCGTTACGCGCTCCACCGAAAGCTGTGATCATGACTTCGTGGGACTCCCTCTAGCTCGCTGTAACCGGCCGAGGTCAACGGGAACTGTTGATGCCTGAGCAGTCAGCCGAGCTCGTTGAGCGCAGCGACGGTGTCAGTGACGGCGAGGGTGTCGACCCCGCCAGTGACCTCGCACAGGGAGGGTGTGCTTCCTACCATGGTGTTGCACCTGTCTCTCATCGAAGGGATGGGATGCAACAGCCAGTCGGGCGGACAGCACAGTGACGAGGCGCGGCCAAGCTCCTATCAGGGCACACGCTGTCCGGACGGTGCGTGCCCCCGGCCGATGACAGTTCAGGTCGAAGGCGCGAAGCAGGCGTAAACGAGAGTCAGCCGAGAGGGGATTTCCTCCGCCATCCGCCAGGACTAGGAAGCCGCGCCATCGTCACTGCGCAAACGCGCCGATCACACGTTGAATCTGAACTCGACCACGTCACCGTCAGCCATGACGTAGTCCTTGCCTTCCATGCGCACCTTGCCAGCGGCCTTCGCATCGGCCATCGAGCCAGCTTCGACCAGGTCTGCGAAGTGCACCACCTCAGCCTTGATGAAGCCCTTCTGGAAATCGGTGTGGATCACGCCGGCCGCCTCGGGCGCCGTCGCACCCTTCTTGATGGTCCAGGCCCGTGCTTCCTTCGGCCCGGCGGTCAGATAGGTCTGCAGCCCGAGGGTGTCGAAGCCGACCCGGGCGAGTACGTCGAGTCCCGGCTCGTCGACTCCCATCTCGTGCAGCATCTCGCGGGCCTCGTCCTCGTCACCGAGTTCGACGAGCTCGGCCTCGAATTTGGCGTCAAGGAAGATGGCCTCGGCAGGTGAGACGAGTTCACGCATCTGCGCCTTGAGGTCTTCGTCGCCGAGCTCGTCGCTGTCGCAGTTGAAGACATATAGATAGGGCTTTGCCGTGAGCAGCGAAAGCTCGCGGATCAAGGTGAGGTCGATCGAGGTGGCGATGATCGGCGTACCGGACTCGAGGGCTTCTTGGGCCTCTTTGACTGCAGCGACGTTGGCCAAGATCTCCTTGTTGCCCTTGGCTTCCTTCTCCAGTCGGGGGATCGCCTTTTCGACGGTTTGCAGGTCAGCCAAGATCATCTCGGTCTGGATGGTGGTGATGTCTGAGGCGGGGTCGACTTTGCCGTCGACGTGGGTCACGTCTTCGTCGCGGAAGACTCGGGTGACCTGGCAGATCGCTGCAGCTTCACGGATGTGGGAGAGAAACTTGTTGCCTAATCCTTCGCCCTCGGAGGCGCCGCGCACGATGCCGGCGATGTCGACGAACTCGACGGTTGCGGGCAAGATCTTGGCTGACCCGAAGATCTTGGCCAAGGTGTTGAGCCGGTCGTCGGGCACGGCGACCACGCCTACATTTGGCTCGATCGTGGCAAATGGATAGTTCGCCGCGAGTACGTCGTTTTGGGTCAGGGCGTTGAAGAGCGTCGACTTGCCTGCGTTGGGGAGTCCGACGATGCCGATTGTGAGTGCCACGTGGGGTGATTCTAGGGGAGTGGTACGCCGGGCAACTAATCGTGCTGCTTGGATCGATCCATGCGACTAGCCACCTGGAATGTCAACTCGCTGCGCTCACGGATCGATCGGGTCGAGGCCTTCGTGCAACGCCACGAGATCGACGTACTCGCCGTGCAGGAGACCAAGGCTCGTGATGAGCAGTTGCCCCTGATGGGTCTGGCCTCGATGGGCTACGAGGCGGCCGCGGTGGGTTACAACCAGTGGAATGGCGTCGCGATCTTCTCGCGGGTGGGCCTTGATGATGTGCAGATCGGGTTTGATGGGATGCCTGCGTGGCAGGGCGATCCTGAGGCCCGAGCCATCTCGGCGACTTGCGGGGGAGTCCGGGTGTGGTCTTTGTATGTGCCCAATGGACGCAAACCAGATGATCCGCACTTCGATTACAAACTCGAGTGGCTGGATCGTTTGCACGAGGTGGTCAAGGAGCCGGATCGCCCCACCGTGCTGGTGGGCGACTGGAATGTCGCCCCGCAAGATGAAGACGTCTACGACATCTCGGCTTTCCGCGGCTCCACACACGTTACTCCGCAGGAGCGCGAGCGCTTCCAACGCTTCTTGGACAGCGGGTACGCCGATGTCGTGCGACCGCATGCGCCAGGCACCGATGGCTACACCTACTGGGACTACTTCCATCAGCGATTCGAGCGCAACAGAGGCATGCGGATCGACTTCGTGCTTGCTGATGCGGTGGCAGCGGCAAGGGTCACCAATGCCTGGGTCGACAAAGACGAGCGAGCCGGCAAAGGCGCCAGCGATCATGCGCCGGTGATCGTCGACCTGGCTGACTGAGTACGCCGATCCGCGGCCCTAAGCGGCCAGTCGCGCCGATGACCTCGAATTGTCGGTGCGGCAGCTGATCATGGATGCATGGAGATTTGGGTAGCGCTGCTGGCCATCGTCATCGCCTTCATGGGAGGGCTTGGGCTGATGGCTCTCGTCCATGCGAGATCTCGGTCGGCAACAGGTGAGTTGGCCGCTCACTTGAAGGCACGAGCCGACGACCAGGCGGTCATCCGAGCCAGCATTGATCGGCTGCATGAGCAGTTGCGTGACGCTGATCGACAGCAGGCGTCGTGGCAGGGGCAGTTCAATCAGCAGGTCGACGAGATGCGCAATGCCAATGCCGACTTGCGTCGCGAGACGGGGGCCTTGTCCACTGCGCTGCGAAAACCCGCGAGCCGGGGTCGCTGGGGCGAGCAGCACCTACGGCGTACTGTCGAGCTGGCCGGCATGGCCAATCACTGCGACTTCGTGGAGCAGCAGACCATCGCGACCCCTGAGGGCCCGTTGCGGCCTGACCTGGTGGTGCACCTGGCCGGCGGGCGCCAAATAGTGGTTGATGCAAAGGTGCCCCTTGATGCCTATCTCGACGCGGTGAGCACCGAGGATCCAGACGAACAGGCCGATCACTTCACCCGCCATGTCAGGCAGGTGCGCAAGCACATTGCCGACCTGTCTTCCAAGCGATACTGGTCGTTGATGGACTCCACCCCTGAATTTGTGGTGCTCTTCGTGGGCACGGAGTCTGCCTTGGCGACTGCCTTGGAGCATGACAGTCAGCTCCTCGATCATGCAGCGGCCGCCAATGTCATCTTGGCTTCCCCAATCACCTTGATCGGCCTGTTGCGCACGATTGCCCATGGCTGGACGACCGCAGCTTTGGCCGAGAACACCCGCGAGATCCACGAGTTGGGTCGGCAATTGCATGAGCGCCTGGCCACGATGGGAGGTCATCTGGAAGCTCTCGGGAAGAGCCTGACCGGGGCTGCGACGGCTTACAACAAGGCGATCGGCTCGTTGGAGAGTCGGGTCTTGGTCAGTGCCCGTCAGTTCGAGGACTTGCAGGTGACCACCGCCGCACTGCCGAGCCCAAACGCGGTCACCGAGCCGGTCCGTTCGTTGTCTGCTCCGGAGTTGTTGACCTCCTTGACTCCCCAGCGTGGGGAGTTGGATCTTGAAGACGCTCCGGCGCGGCTTCCAGACTCTGACGCGGATTGCCCTAGTTTGGGGGCATGAGCGCACCCACGCTGTGGGAAGAAGGGAACTCCTCGGGGCGTCGTGTGGTCAGGTTGGCCATCACCTCTGGGGTGCTTTTGGCTGCCTTTGACCTACTCATCTCACCCAGCCTGGGTTTGGTCTTCGACATTGGTTTCGTGATGATCTGCATCGCGGCAGCGCTGGGGGTCCGCAAGAGTGACTTCTTCGTGATCGGCGTACTCCCACCATTGTTGATGGCGGGCATCTTGCTGATCATTTCTGTTTTCGCTCGCGACATGTTGACGTCACTGACCGACAGTCGCGCTCAGGCATTCGTCTCTGGTCTGACCCATCGCTCGGCCGCCCTCGTGATTGGATACGGGCTTTGTCTGTTGATCCTGGCAATCAGACATCAAGTGCTCACCAAACGGGCTAGAGCCGATCGTGCAAGTCACTCGAAGCGCGAAGGATCACCAGCGCCGACCCTGACCACCGCTGGCGCATCCAAGGAATAGTCGACGACTGTCGTGGGGTCGGTGCCGACTTCACCAGCTTCGATGACGACATCGACCAAGTTGTCGAGGGTCTCCTTGACCGTCCAGCCATCAGTCATTGGTGCGGACTCCCCGGGCAGGATCAGCGTGCTCGACAAGATCGGCTCGCCCATTGCCTCCAGGAGTGCCGAGACGACACGGTGCTCGGGGATCCTGACCCCAACGGTGCGCTTCTTGGGATGCATCAGACGCTTGGGCACTTCTGCGGTGGCGGGCAGGATGAAGGTGTACGGGCCGGGAGTCGCCGCCTTGATCGCCCGAAAAGCGCTATTGCTCAAGTGTACGAGTTGCCCGAGTTGGGCAAAGTCCTTGCAGACCAACGTGAAGTGATGTTTGTCGTCGAGCTCGCGGAGCTTCTTGATCCGGTCGAGTCCGTCACGATTGCCCAATGCGATCCCCAAGGCATATCCCGAGTCGGTGGGATAAGCGAGCAATCCGTTGTCATGGAGCAGATTGACAGCCTGGTCGATCAACCGACTCTGAGGGTCAATGGGGTGTACGTCGAGATAGCGCGCCACGACTCAGCCCTTGCCGAGCTTGCGCATGTCGCGACGTAGCTCAGGGGGGAGCGCAAAGATCAACGACTCCTCGGCGCTGTGCACTGCCTGCGCGTCGGGATAGCCGTGGTCACTGAGGAATCTCAACACGCCCTGCACGAGATCTTCAGGCACCGAGGCCCCAGAGGTGACGCTGACCTTGGTGACCCCTTCGAGCCAACCTGGGTCGATCTCGCTGGCATCGTCGATGCGGTGGGCTGACTTGGCTCCAGCTTCGAGGGCGACCTCGGCCAAGCGTACCGAGTTTGAAGAGTTGGCCGAGCCGACCACGATCACGAGATCGGCGTCCTTGCTGATCTCCTTGATCGCCATCTGGCGGTTTTGGGTGGCATAGCAGATGTCATCACTGGGCGGATCCAGCAGATTCGGGAAACGCTTGCGGATCGCCTCGACCGTCTGCATGGTCTCATCGACAGACAAAGTGGTTTGTGAAAGCCAAGCGACCTTGTCTGGGTCACGCACGACAATATTGGCCACGTCGTCTGGGCCCTGCACGAGTTGGATGTGCTCAGGGGCCTCGCCTGCGGTGCCTTCGACCTCTTCGTGCCCCTCGTGGCCGATCAGCAAGATGTCGTAGTCATCGGAGGCAAAACGCTTGGCCTCGTGGTGCACCTTGGTCACCAACGGGCAGGTGGCATCGATGGTTTTCAGGCCACGCTCCGCGGCCTCATGATGTACGGCGGGGCTCACGCCGTGGGCCGAGAAAACCACGGTCGAGCCTTCGGGCACCTCATCAAGCTCTTCGACGAAAATTGCGCCGCGGGACTCCAAGTCGGCGACCACATGCTTGTTGTGCACGATCTGCTTGCGCACGTAGACCGGGGCGCCGTACAGGTCGAGGGCCTTCTCGACGGTGATCACGGCTCGATCGACGCCAGCGCAGTAGCCGCGGGGAGCAGCCAAGCTGACGGCTCGTTCGGCTTCTTGCGGCGACAAAACCGCCGGGGTGCCCAAGTCAGTCATGACTCCCATGTTAGGCCGAGCTTGGTTGGCTGCCGATGTCGGACGCCTCGCATAGGGTTCTGCTCATGGGCATGGATACTTCCGCAGACAATCCTGCCTCCGTGCGAGCAGTGGTCCAGGCGATCGGGGGTTGGATCGATCGTTTGGGTGTGGTCTGGGTCAAGGGACAGTTGACCCAGGTGAGTCGGCGCTCGGGCCGCAATATCGTCTTCATGACCCTGCGAGATGAGCTCGCCGACATGTCCATCGAGGTGACCTGTGACCGGCTGATCATCGACGCCTTGCCAACGGCGCTGGTTGAAGGCGCCCAGATCGTGGTCCATGCCAAACCCAACTTCTATACGGCTCGGGCGAGCCTGTCGTTGCGGGTGCGCGAGTTGCGGCTGGTTGGCGAGGGCGAGCTGTTGGCCTTGCTTGAGCGGCGGCGCCAGTTGCTGGCCGCCGAGGGCCTGTTTGCGCCTGAGCTGAAGCGACCGATCCCGTTCATGCCGCATCGAGTCGGTCTGGTGACGGCTCAAGGTTCGGCCGCGGAGCGTGATGTGGTCGAAGTGGCTCGGCGCAGGATGCCCGGGGTCGTCTTCGAGCTTGCCTATGCCTCCATGCAGGGCGTCAAGTCGGTGCCTGAGGTGTTGGTGGCTCTGGAGCGGTTGGAGGCCAATCCTGAGGTTGACGTGATCATCGTGGCCCGTGGTGGCGGCTCGACCGAAGACCTACTGCCCTTCTCCGATGAGGCGCTGATCCGTGCCGTACACGCGATGAAGACCCCGGTGATCAGCGCCATCGGGCACGAGCCGGACAGTCCGATCCTCGATCTCGTGGCCGACGTGCGGGCGGCCACCCCCACCGACGCAGCCAAGCGGGTGGTGCCCGACATCGACACTGAGTTGCAACAGATCGCCCAAGCGCGACACCGTGCTCGCCAAGCACTGCTCGGGCTGGTGCAACGCGAGACTCAAGCGTTGCAGTCGCTGCGCTCTCGCCCCAGCCTGGCCGACCCGCGCAATGGGCTTGCTGAGCGGGCGCGTGAGATCGATGATCTGCGTGATCGGGCGCGTCGCAACTTGGGTCAAGTGGTCGCCAGCGAGCAGTCCGACCTGACCCATCACTTGGCCCGAGTGCGCTCGCTCTCACCCTTGGCCACGCTGCGGCGAGGATATGCAGTCGTCTCCGGCCCTGATGGCGCAGCACTGTCCGAGCTCGACGCCCTCGAGTCTGGTGCGGATTTGACCATCCGGTTGGCCCAGGGGCGCATCCAGGCGACCACCAAACGCGTTGAGCTCGTGCCCTTGCTTGATCCAGATGCCGACGACCCGATCGACCCACGAAAGGACTCCCCACGTGAGTGAGAAGCCAAGTTATGAGCAAGCCCGCGACCAACTCGTCGAGGTTGTCCGCACCCTTGAGCAGGGTGGCATTGGTCTGGCCGAGTCGTTGGCCTTGTGGGAGAAGGGTGAGGAGTTGGCCAATATCTGTCAGGCCGCTCTTGACGACGCCAAACAAAGACTCGACAAGGCGATGGAGCAAGACTGACCGGCGACCCGGCACACTATTGCCATGACTGCAGAGACTCGCGGCTCCCGAGCCCGACAGATCGCCGCCCAGGCCGTGGAGCTGACCAAGGTCTACGGCAGCGGTGAGTCCGCCGTACGCGCCCTTGATGGCGTCACCATCGACTTGTACGCCGGCCAGTTCACCGCGGTCATGGGGCCGTCGGGCTCGGGCAAGTCGACGCTGATGCATTGCATGGCCGCCCTTGACAAGCCGACCAGCGGTCATGCCCTGATCAATGACACGGAGTTGGCCAGTCTGCGCGACAATGCGCTCACTCAACTGCGTCGCGAACAGGTGGGCTTCGTCTTCCAGGCCTTCAATCTCGTGCCGAGCCTGACCGCGGAAGAAAACATCTGTCTGCCGTTGTCGTTGTCAGGAAAGAAGCCCGACCCGCAATGGTTTGACCAAGTGATCGACTCAGTCGGCCTGCGAGATCGGCTCAAACACAGGCCCAGCCAACTCTCTGGCGGCCAACAACAGCGCGTGGCCTGTGCCCGAGCATTGATGAGCAAGCCAGCGATCGTCTTCGCCGATGAGCCCACTGGCAATCTCGACAGCACTTCAGGGGCAGAGGTCCTGGGCTTTCTGCGCCGGTCCGTGGATGAGTTCGGGCAGACCGTCGTGATGGTCACCCACGATGCGGTTGCTGCGTCGTACTGCGACCGAGTGGTGTTCATGGCAGACGGCCGACTGGTCGATGAAACGGTCAACCCAACCAGGGAGTCGGTGCTGCAGCACATGTCTGAGTTGCAAGAGGCTGCCATGAACGCTCCTGCTGTTGGTCAGGCAGGAGCCTGATGCTTCGCGTGACCTTGCGCAACTTGCTGCAGCACAAGTTGCGGCTCGTGATGAGCACCTTGGCGATTGTGCTCGGAGTCGGCTTCTTGTCGGGCGTGCTGGTCTTCAGTCACGGCCTGCAATCCACCTTTGACAACATCATCAAGGGATCGACGCCGGAGGTGACGATCCGCCCGGTCGGCTCGTCCGCCAACACCGGCTTCTCGGTCAGCAATGCCACGATCGGCCGCGACTCGCTCGACAAGTTGGCTGCCTTGCCCCAGGTCGACCAAGCCCACGGCGTGGTCAACGGCATCGGGATGGCCCTGCTCACCAAGAAGGGCCGAGTCCTTGGCGGGCAGGGAGCCCCGACCCTGGCCTTCAACTACACCGACACTCGCAACATGCTCGGCACCCAGACCCTGGAGATCACTGAAGGCACCTATCCCAAACGGATGGGTGAGGTGCTGATCGACGCGAGTTCAGCCAAGCGGGCTGGCTACGAGGTCGGCGACAAGGTGTCGATGGTCTCGCCCTATGGCGAGATGCATCGTGAGGCAAAGCTGGTCGGAGTGGCCACCTTCTCTGGTGGCGGCACTGCAGGAGCGACTCTGCTCTTCTTCGACACCAAGCAGGCCCAGGAGATATTCCTGGGTGGTCGCGATGTCTTCACCCAGATCGCGCTCAATGGCAAGCCTGGTGTCTCCCAAAAGGAGTTGGCTGCAATCGCCAAACCCGTGCTGCCCGCGGGCTTCGAGGCAGCAACTGCAGACAAACTCGTGAAGGAGTCGCAGTCCCAGGTCAATCAATTCCTTGGCATCATCTCCACCTTCTTGCTTGTCTTCGCGCTGATCGCAGTGCTGGTCGGTGGTTTCATCATCGTCAACACCTTCTCAATCCTGGTGGCCCAAAGAGTGCGCGAGCTGGCGCTCCTGCGTGCCTTGGGTGCCCGTCGCTCACAAGTGACCCGGATGGTGCTGATCGAGGCCTTCGTGATGTCCGTGCTGGCCTCTGGCATGGGGATTGCCTTGGGCTGGGTGCTGGCCATCGGCTTGGCAAAGGCATTCACCTCATTTGGCCTGACCATCGCAACCGATTCGCTGGCGATCACCGGCCAAAGCATCGCCATCTCCATGGGCGTTGGCGTTGTCGTGACCGTGCTCGCGGCCTTTGTGCCGGCTCGTCGGGCTTCCAGGGTGCCTCCGGTCGCAGCGATGCAGGGTGATGCGCCGGGGCGGCCGGTCACCCTAGGCCGCCGTACCCTTTACGGAGCCTTCTTCTTGGTGGTCGGCGCAGCTGTCGCGGCGTACGGCGTGGTCGGCGCCCCGGGCAATGACGCTGCCTGGATCGGTGCCGGCGCCTTCATCTGGATCATCACTGTCGCGGTGATCTCCCCGGTGATTGGCAAACCAGTCCTGTTGGCCTGCAGGGGGATTTTTGCGGTCCTGTTTGGAATGCCGGGTCGATTGGCTGGCAACAACGCGCTGCGCGACCCACGGCGCACAGGCGCCACCGCATCAGCGCTGATGATCGGACTGGCCTTGGTCTCCACCATCGGAGTCATGGCAGCCTCGATGAACAAGTCGATCGAAGACGTCGTCGACAAGACCTTCCAGGCCGATTTCATCGTGCAGAGCCCCAGCTTTTCGTCCTTCCCAGTTGCTCTTGCAGACATGATGCGCAAGGAGCCGGGAGTCGCGGTCTTGTCACAACAGCAGAGTGTGCCGGTCAAGATCAACGGCAAGCGAGCCTATGCCTCGGCCAATGACGAGAACTTCTACAAGATAAACAAGCTGGACATGATCGCAGGCACTGACAACCTGTCGGGCAAGCAAGTGCTCCTAGGTAACGGGCAGGCCAAGGATCTTGGAGTGGGGGTCGGTGACGAAGTCACCTTGAAGTTCGACTCGAGGGCGCCGCTTCAGGCGACGGTCGCCGGCATTTTCGATGAGCAAACCGCTGTCACCAGCAGTGTGACGGTGCCTTTCGACGTGTTTGCTGCTGCCGGGATCTCGCGCCAGGACACCGCTTTGAATATCAACTTGGCCGATGGGGTCAACAAGGCTGATGTGCGGAGCCAACTGGAGAAGATCCTCAAACCGATCCCGATCGTGCCACTGCAAGACCGTGCGGAGTTCTCCAAGAGCATTCGCGGGCAGGTCGACCAGTTGCTTTACATCATCTATGGGCTCTTGGCTCTGGCGATTGTGATTGCGGTGATCGGCATCATCAATACTCTCGGGTTGTCGGTCTTGGAGCGGACTCGCGAGATTGGTCTATTGCGCGCCGTGGGCCTGTCCCGAGCTCGATTGCGGCTGATGGTGGCCTTGGAGTCGGTCACTATCGCAGTGCTCGGGGCAGCGCTTGGCTTGGGCTTGGGTCTGATCTTTGGTGCGTTGTTGCGTTATGCGATGCGTGACCAGTTGAGATCGTTGGCTCTCCCGCTCTCGCAACTGGTGGTCTTCTTGGGGATTGCGGTCTTGGTCGGACTCATCGCAGCGGTCATTCCGGCCATCCGGGCCTCGCGGATGAAGGTGCTCGACGCAATCGCTTCTGAGTGAGCGGGCCCAGATGATCCGCCTGTGTGATTGGCTGGCTTTATGTCTTTGAGACTCCGGGCCGTGTTGCCCGATGACCTGCCGCTTTGGTCAGATGACACCGAATACGAGGACTACGGACCACCAGTGCCCCGGGTCGAAGTGCCGTCTGCGCGGTTGGACCGCGACGGGCATCTGGGCATTGAGGTCGATGGGGATTTGATCGGCACGGTGGGTTGGCGTTGGGTCGCTTATGGGCCCAACGATCCGTCCAGATGCCCCATGCTTGGCGTCTACATTGCTGGCCCCCACCGCGGCAAGGGATATGGCTTTCAGGCCCAGAAGTTGGCCACCGATCTGCTTTTTCGCCATACCTTGGTCAACCGAGTCGAGGCCTCGACCGATGTGACCAATCTGCCCGAGCAGAAGGTCTTGGAGCGGCTCGGTTTCACCCGCGAAGGCATTATGCGTGGGTCGCAGTTTCGTTCGGGTAGGTTCAATGACATGGTGATGTATTCACTGCTTCGAGAGGAATGGCATCGTGACTGACCCCTTCGCCCCTGCCAAGTTGGGTCCGATCACCCTGCGGAATCGGGTGATCAAGGCGGCCACCAATGAGGGCTTGGCCTACAAATCCCGGATGACACAGGAGCTGATTGACTTCCACATTGCCTATGCCGAGGGTGGGGTTGGCATGACCACCCTCGCCTATTGTGCAGTGGCGCCAGATGGACGCACTGACGGTGACCAACTCCAGTGGACGAGTGAGGCGATGCCCGGATTGCGTGCCTTCACCGACGCGATCCATGCCCACGGCGCTGCGGCTTCTGCTCAGATAGGCCACGGAGGCCCAGTAGCTGATCCGCGGGGCAACAAGATGCCAGCCATCGGGCCCAGCAGGGCTTTCCCAAACCTAGCCGGGCGAGTCACGCGTAAGGCCAAGCCAGCGGACATTGAGCGGGTCATCCAAGCCCACGGCAATGCTGCCAAGCGAGCAGTCGAGGCTGGCTTCGACGCCGTTGAAGTGCACTTCGGTCACAGCTATTTCGCCAGCGCATTCCTGAGCCCGAAGGTCAACCACCGCAAAGACGAATACGGTGGCTCCTTGGAAAACCGGGCCAAGGTGGCTCGACGGATTGGGCAGGCTGTCCGCGACGCAATTGGTGATCGGATCGCGATCATCGCAAAACTAAACATGACCGATGGTGTGCGTGGCGGGATCACGATCGAGGAGAGCATCCAGACTGCCAAGTGGCTGGAGTCCGACGGGTCTGTAGATGCCATGGAGATGACTGCTGGCAGTTCGCTGCTCAATCCGATGTATCTCTTCCGTGGCGATGTGCCTGTCGGCGAGTTCGTTGATGCCATGGAGCAGCCGATGAAGAGTGTCATGAAGGTGGCAGGCAAGTCCTTCTTGAAGACCTATCCCTATGAAGACAACTATCTGCTCGACAAGGCGCTCAAGGTGCGTGCGGAGATCAAGTCGCCGCTGATCGCACTGGGTGGCATCGTGGATCGCCCATCCATTGACCGGGCCCTGGACGCGGGATTCGACTTCGTGGCCATGGGGCGGTCATTGCTGCGCGAGCCTGACCTCGTCAACCGGATTGCTGCCGATGCCACGACGCCGTCACTGTGCATCCATTGCAATCGTTGCATGCCGACTAATTTCAGCGGCACCTATTGCCCCGAGATAATCGATCATTCGCCCCGCACGGCAGGCTGGGCCAGCGGCGCCACCACGTTGTGATTCCACCGCATCGGTGGCCATCTGAACCCCGATGTGATGGGCATTAGGGTTGTGGCATGGCTACCCCTTCCAAGAGGCTCCTGCTTGTGCATGCTCATCCCGATGACGAGAGCATCGGGCAAGGCGCGACCATGGCGAAATATGTAGCTGAGGGTGTTGGGGTGACCTTGGTGACCTGCACCGGCGGTGAGATGGGCGAGATCTTGGTTCCTGAGTTTGCGCACATGGCTGCCGACCAAGACGACACCCTCGCCGAGCAACGCCAGGTCGAGTTGAGCAATGCGATGGAGGTCTTGGGGGTCACAGATCATCGCTACCTAGGTGGCTTCCAGACCTACCGTGATTCGGGGATGAAATGGCATGCCGACGGGCATGCGATCGCGGCAGATGATGTGCACGAGAATGCCTTCTGGCATGCAGACTTGACTGAGGCCGCCGACCATCTGGTGCAAGTCATCCGTGAAGTGCGCCCACAGGTGATGGTGACCTATGACGAGTTCGGTGGCTACGGCCATCCAGATCACATTCAGGCCCACCGGGTGGCGATGTACGCCGCTCAACTTGCCGCCGTACCCAGCTACAAGCCAGACCTAGGTCAACCCCATGACATCGCCAAGATCTATTGGGGTGCGATGTCAGCCAGCAAGATGCGTGCCGGCATCAAGCATCTGCGAGAGTCTGGAGAAGCTACTGGTTTCGAAGGATTTGACGAGTCATCCCTGCCGCCTTTCGTCGTGGAGGACGATGCGTTGACGGCCCGGGTCGATGCGCGAGCTCATGCCGAGCAAAAGATGGCAGCAATGAAGGCTCATGCCACCCAGATCACCGTTGACGGCCCCTTCTTTGCGTTGTCAAACAACCTTGGCAATGAGATATGGGGTGAGGAGTTCTTCCGGATCGCCAAGGGGGTTGCCTGCCCAGCCTCGGGCAGCGACTTGGAAGACGACCTCTTTGCCGGGCTCGACTGCTGACTCAAAGCCCCCGCGGTTGATCTGAAGCCTAGGGGGCTGTGCTGCTCAACTGGCTGGTCGCAGATAGCGACTTGCGTGGTGAGGCATGAATCCCAAGCTGTCGTAGAGGCTGATCGCGGGCATATTGCTGCTCTCCACATGCATCCACGCGGTGCGGGCGCCGCGTTCGGCGCCCCACTCGAGCAGTTCTGAAACGATCGCTGTGGCCAGATATTGCCCGCGATACTCAGGCTCCACGAAGACATCGTGGATGCACAGCCAATCGCCACTGACCAGCGCGCGGCCTTCGGCCTGGTCTTGCTTCCAAGCCACTGCCTCGTCGTCATCTGTGCTGATTACGACGCGTTGCCCCGACGCGATCCTACGGAGGGCCTGACTGATCCCCACGACCCACATTTCGTTGCCCCCGTCGTCTTGCCAGCCGAGGTCGAGGACGGGTTGTTCCCATTGCCCGTCGCGCTCGACCTGCAGTAGTGGCGCTCGATCGTGGGCGGCGTAGAACTCGCAAACTCGATCGAGGGCGTGGGCCAAGGGCACGCCCGGATCACCGAATGCCAGGGCAGAGTTTGCTCGCCTGAAGAGCCGCGGCCGGGTGGTTCGCTGGGCACGCAGCACCCATTGCCCCAAGTCTTCGGTGAGCGGTTTGAAGACATCGATGGCCAATCTCTCGGCCACGCCAGGGTCGGTGCGCAAGCGCACAGACGGGCGTGGTGGCACAGGCTTGCCAGAGACGATCAAAGAAGTGGGGATCCTGACCAGAGCGCCGTCGCTGCGGCGTACTCCAGCAACGCCGTCGACCCAGGATTCACACACGCCAAGCACGTCGGTCATCGCTGGGCCTCCGGTCGGGCCGGCCTGGCCCTCGAGCAGGTAGCGGATCACCACGCGTTGGTCGACGACATGGGGTCCAAGCTGATGTTGGCCCGGTCGCGCTTCCATGTGGGCATGTTAGATCTCCGTGTCTGAGACCAGATGTTGGGGAGGGGTGGTGATTATGACCACGTTGGGTATTAGAGTGGCGTCGTTCCCTTCAATGGACCTATTGCCAGGAGGCCCAGGTGACCTACGTCATCGCCCAACCGTGTGTGGATGTCAAAGATCGTGCATGTGTCGATGAGTGCCCCGTCGACTGCATCTACGAAGGCAAGCGGATGCTCTACATCCACCCCGATGAGTGTGTTGACTGTGGTGCCTGTGAGCCGGTTTGCCCGGTAGAAGCCATCTACTACGAAGATGACACCCCTGAGGAGTGGAAGGAGTACTACGACGCAAACGTGCACTTCTTCGACGAGCTCGGCAGCCCCGGTGGTGCGGCCAAGTTGGGTGAGATCGACAGCGATCACCCCATGGTTGCGGCGTTGCCGCCTCAAAACCAGGACGCCTGATCCCCAGCTCCATCCCGGTTTCACGCCGACTGCCCGACTTCCCTTGGGACTCGTTGGCCCCATTCGCGGCCAAAGCCCGATCTCATCCTGAGGGCATCGTTGATTTGTCCGTCGGTACCCCGGTGGACCCCACGCCTGCGGTCGTACAACAGGCATTGATTGCCGCCAGCGACGCACCTGGCTATCCCATGACCGTCGGGTTGGAAAGCACTCGTCAAGCATGCGTCGACTGGCTGGCGCGCCGCTTCGGGGTGACCGGCCTCGCCCCTGACGGGGTCCTTCCGACCGTCGGCTCCAAGGAGTTGATTGCTGGCCTGCCTACGTTCTTGGGCCTCGGGCCCGGTGACCTCATTGTGCAGCCTGCCTTGGCATATCCCACCTATGAGGTGGGTGCCGCGCTGGTGGGTGCCGAGATCATGGCTACGGACTCTCTGACCGCAATCGGGCCCCGGACTCCGAAGCTCCTTTGGCTCAACAGCCCATCCAATCCGACGGGCAAGGTGCTGCCTGCCGAGCACCTGCGCAAGGTCGTGGACTGGTGTCGTGAGCGTGGTGTCTTGCTGGTCAGTGACGAGTGCTATTTGGAATGCGCCTGGGAGGCAGAGCCGATCTCGATCCTGCATCCGGAGATCAACGGGGGCTCCATTGACGGGCTTCTGTCGGTGCACTCGTTGTCAAAACGCTCCAATCTCGCGGGCTACCGCTGTGCCTTCGTGGCAGGTGACCCAGCAGTGGTCGGTGAGTTGCTCGCCGTACGAAAGAATCTCGGGCTGATGATGCCGACCCCCATGCAGCACGCGATGGTGGCTGCTCTCAATGATGACGACCATGTCGCTGCCCAACACGCCCTGTATGCGGCGCGAAGAGCCCAGCTCAAGACGGCCTTGGAGGGCTCTGGCTTCCGGATCGATCATTCGGAGGCTTCGCTCTATCTGTGGGCGACCCGCGACGAGCCTGCCCAAGACACGGTTGCTTGGCTGGCCGAGCGCGGCATCTTGGTGGCTCCGGGCACCTTCTACGGTGCCGCTGGGGCCCAGCACGTGCGCGTGGCCTTCACTGCCACAGACGAGCGGGTTGCGGCCGGTGCGGCTCGGTTGGCCGCAGAGTCGGCCTAACCGAACTCGACACTCACCTTCGGGTCGGGCGCTGGTGTGCCGACCCATCCATCTTCGGATTTGTTGCCCGAGCGCCAGGTGAGCCCGCTGTAGCTGACGGTCTTGATGTTTTGGGTCTGGGCGTGCGCGATCAGGAACTGGGCGACGGACCAGCCGACTCGGCCTTCACCGTCCTCGCCGACAGCGGTCACATAAATCTCGCGCTTCTCGGAGATGCGGGTCACCCGGATGCTCTCGCCGTAGGCGTCATCCAGCAGCGCAATGGTGCGGCTGATCCGGGTGTCATAGCTGGCTTCGCGGACGATGCAGGAGAACTGCCCGCCACTGCTGTAGCCGGTGAGAGCGCTGGCCAGAGCACGTGCGTCGGGGGCGTGATCTTCGTAGGCTTCTGGGAAGCCGGAGCGTTGCACTTCCTGGGCGGCCACAGTGATCCGCATCGACTCGTAGTTGGGCACCTTCTCCAGAGCGTCGTAGAACTTGTTGATCGCATAGACAGGGTCACGGACCTGTGCGGGCGTGCCCCAGCCTTGGGACGGTCGCTGCTGGAAGATGCCCAAGGAGTCCCGGTCGCCGTGATTGAGATTGCGGATCTTGCTCTCCTGATAGGCAGTTGCCAGGGCGATCGACACTGCTCGCGCGGGCAATCCGCGTTGTACGCCGATCGCGCTGATCAAGGTGGCATTCTCGGCCTGGTCCAGGCTCAAGAAGACGGTGCGGCCAGCAGTTCGTGCGGTGCAGCCTTCTGGATCCGGCAGTGGGCCGGTCCCTTTCAAGAAGGCCCAGCCCACCCCGAGGATGATCGCGAGGGCCGCGACCACGAAGACCAGTCGAGCGCGCACAGACGCCTAGTTTGCGTGCAGGGCCGCGTTGAGTTCGATGCCCTGTTTGGCGGTGGCTACGGCTTCCACGCTTCCGGTCTGGGAGTTGCGGCGGAAGAGCAAGTTGTCAACGCCGGACAGTTGAGCAGCCTTCACGGTTTGATCCTGACCGACCAAGGCCACCTTGGTGCCGGCGGTCACATAGAGTCCAGCCTCAACGACGCAGTCGTTGCCCAGTGAGATCCCGACACCGGCATTGGCGCCGACCAGGCAGCGCTCGCCGATGCTGATCACCTGCTTGCCGCCACCTGACAAGGTGCCCATGATCGAGGCGCCGCCCCCGAGGTCGGAGCCGTCGGCGACGACCACACCAGCGCTGATCCGTCCTTCGATCATGGATGCTCCCAAGGTGCCGGCATTGAAGTTGCAGAAGCCCTCGTGCATCACAGTGGTGCCTTCGGCCAAATGAGCGCCCAGGCGCACTCGGTCAGCGTCGGCGATGCGTACGCCGGTCGGCACGACGTAATCGGTCATCCGGGGGAACTTGTCGATCCCGAATACCTGCACCGGGCCGCGGCTGCGAAGGCGGAGACGGGTGGCTTCGAAGTCGACTGTCGAGCAGGGGCCATGGTTGGTCCAGACGACATTGGCGAGCTTGCCGAAAACGCCGTCGAGATTGGCTCCGTGAGGCTGGATCAAGCGGTGGGAGAGCAGGTGCAGCCGCAAATAGGCGTCGACTGCATCAGCGGGAGGCGAGCTCAGGTCGATCTCGACTCGGACAACCTCGGTGCGGGTGCCGCGCTCAGTGTCGATGCCGGCGAGGGCGGTCAACTCCTCAGGTGTGATGGAGCCGTCGTAGGCGCCCAGCAGTGGCTGGGGAAACCAAGCGTCGAGCACAGTCTCGGCTCCGGAGGATGACACCGAGATGGTGGCCAGGCCGTGGCCCCAAGCAGTCGATTCAGGCATGGCCAGAAGGCTACCTGTGTGAGCAAGGTGGGCAGAGATGGGACTGATTGGTGGAATGCTGACAAGATGGCGGCATGGCTGTGTTGGACCTCTGCGAAGATGTCGTCGCCCTGACTGAGGCGTTGTGCAATATCCAGTCCGTGAGTCACCATGAGGCAGAGATCTGCGATGCGATCGAGGCTGAGTTGCGCAAACTCGAGCATCTGGATCTGGTGCGGATCGGCAACAACCTGGTGGCCCGCACCAATCTGGGGCGGGCGGAGCGCGTCGTACTCGCCGGGCACCTGGACACTGTCCCGCTCAACGACAATCTGCCCGTGCGCAACGATGGCACCAACCTCCACGGACTCGGCACCTGTGACATGAAGGGCGGGGTGGCTTGCCTGTTGAAGTTGGCTCACGACCTGCCTGCACCGAATCGCGACTTGACCTTCATCGTCTACGAGGCCGAGGAGGTAGCTGATGAGTTCAATGGCTTGGGGATGCTGGCTCGGGAGCAGCCCGACTTGCTTGAAGCAGATTTCGCGATCCTGCTCGAGCCTTCGAATGCAGGCATTGAGGCCGGCTGCCAAGGAACCTTGCGTGTCGAGGTGAAGGCCAAGGGCGAGCGAGCCCACTCAGCGAGGGGATGGCGAGGCGACAACGCCATCCACAAGGCTGGCGACATCCTCAATCGGCTCGCTTCCTATGAGGCCAGGAGTCCGGTCATCTCAGGGCTCGAATATCGCGAGGGCCTCAATGCCGTGGTGATCGCCGGCGGAGTGGCCACCAATGTGATCCCAGATGAGTGCGTGGTCACGGTCAACTACCGATTCGCGCCGGACAGGAGTGAGGTTGAGGCGCTCGACCATGTCTCGGAGGTCTTTGCCGGCTTCGACATAGAGGTCACCGACTCTGCGCCAGGGGCCCTGCCCGGCATGGATCTGCCCGCTGCGCAGGAGTTCGTGAAGGCCACGGGGAGCGTGCCCGCGCCCAAGTTCGGCTGGACCGACGTGGCGCGCTTTTCCGCTATGGGAGTGCCGGCCGTCAACTTCGGTCCAGGTGATCCTAATTTTGCCCACAAGCAAGATGAGTTCGTGCCGATCGCAGATTTGCATCGATGTGAGATGGCCCTGCGTGGCTGGTTGGTGAGTGAGCGATGAAACCGTCGGGTGAAATCGGCAAGTTGAGTGGCTCCACGGTGTTTCGTGGGAGTCAAGTTGACACCAGCACTGCTGATCAACGCCTGCTGGATCATCGTGATCGCACTGACTGGCTGCATGCCGACCCTTGGCGCGTACTCCGGATCCAGGCGGAGTTCGTCGAGGGCTTCAGCAGTCTGGCCTCAGTAGGCAAGGCGATTGGTGTCTTTGGTTCTGCCCGCAGCAAACCTGGCGACCGGGCCTACATCCTTGGCGAGCAACTCGGTGGGGCACTTGTCGAAGCAGGCTATGCGGTGATCACCGGCGGTGGTCCGGGCACCATGGAGGCAGCCAACAGAGGGGCCAAGTTGGCTGGAGGACTCAGCATCGGTCTCGGGATCGAGTTGCCCTTTGAACAAGGCATAAACGACTATGTCGACCTAGCGGTCAACTTCCGCTATTTCTTTGCCCGCAAGACGATGTTCTTGAAATACAGTCACGGATTGATCGCCCTGCCAGGCGGAATGGGCACCCTGGATGAGGTCTTCGAGGCATTGACGCTCGTGCAGACCCAGAAGGTCACGAAATTCCCGATCGTCCTACTGGGCGTGGAGCACTGGGCCGGCTTGTTGGACTGGATGAAGTCAACGGTGTTGGCAGAAGGCATGATCTCTCCAAGAGACCTCGACTTGATCCGGGTCACCGACGATCCGGCAGTGGCGGTGGAGATGATGGTTGACGCACACACAAATGGAGGTGCTGAGCAATGATCTGGGTCTTGGTCATGTTGACGATCCTGCTGCTGGGCGGTGTTGCTCTCGTGGCAGCGGGGTACGGCGATTCCATGCGCCCTGCGCAGCCAGATCGGCGCCAGGTGAGCCTGCCTGATGGGCCAGTGACTGCGCACGACTTGGAGACCATTGAGTTCAATACGGGCCTGCGCGGCTATCGCATGGACGAGGTAGATGCTTTGTTGGCTCGGTTGGCCAGCCAACTGGCTGGTTCGCAGAGCCCTGGTGACCAGACTGCTGAAGGCCCCTGACATCGTGACTCGGTCGACCCTGCGCCTCCTGATCGCCTTCGCGGCGGCATTCCTCATGAGCCTGTCGTTGTGGCTGATGCCAGCCGCAAGCTCGGTCGTACCAGCGCGGGTTGGCGCTGTGAGTGAGGTCAAGGAGATTGGCCGGACCAACAGCGACCGACCAATCTTGGCCTTTCGTGTCGGAGATCCGACTGCACCGGTGAAGGCCGTCGTGATGTCTGCGATCCACGGAGACGAGCGCGGTCCGATCCGGATCGCCAACAACTTGATCCACGGTGCACCCATCCGAGGTGTTGACCTGTGGGTGATCCCGGTGGTCAATCCCGATGGTCTGAAGTCGCGGACCCGACGCAATGGCAGGGGAGTAGATCTGAACCGAAATTTCCCCACCGACTGGGGTCGTTCCTATGGGCAGACCTATTCAGGGCCGAGGCCAGCGTCAGAGCCAGAAACCCGAGCACTCATGGCCTTCCTCGACGAGGTCAATCCCCAGTACCTGGTCAGCTTCCACCAGCCTTTACGTGGCGTTGGTGTTGCCGACAACAAGCCGCCCGGCTTCCAGAGGGCTCTCGCCAGAGGTTTGAAGCTGCGCCTGCGGTCGTTCAACTGCACTGGGGTTTGTCACGGGACGATGACGACTTGGTTCAATCGCAACCACGCAGGGGTTGCAATCACAGTGGAATATGGGCGCCGGCTCAGCCGCCGACAGGCCACCCGTACTGGCCCCAACGGAGTGCTTCGTGCGCTCAGTGCTTGGCGCTGAATGGCGCCTACTGGCGCCATAGGGGATAATAGGGTTGTTTGGCGTACAGGCGACGAAGGAAGCAGGTGTTCAATGGCGGCCATGAAGCCGCGTACCGGCGACGGTCCGCTCGAGGTGACCAAAGAAGGTCGAGGAATCATCATGAGGGTTCCACTCGAAGGTGGTGGACGACTCGTTGTTGAGTTGAAGCCCGACGAGGCGACAGCCTTGAAGGCAGAGCTCGAAGGCGTCGTTGGCTAACCCCCTCGCGTTGACAAGGCCCCTGTGCTCCCAATGGGAGACAGGGGCCTTCGCCTTGGTCGACTAAGGTCTCATTGTGGTCCTACCGTCGTTTGCCCAAGATGCACCTGTCGTGGATTTCGTGCCCACCACCGCTACGCCCGTGCAGATAGACAGCGCATCGTTGATCGCGATTCCAGTCTTGATCGGTTCGCAAGGTCCGCAGGTGCATTTTGTCGACGACATCGTGAGTGAGACTGGGGTCGACCTACTCGGTGTCGTGGTGGCCGCGACTGAGTTGGACGACGCCCATCCGGGAAGCTTTGTTGAGATCCCCGTGTCATCTGGGCTCACCGAAGGGCAGAGCCTGCGTTCAATCCTGCTTTTCGGAGTCGACGAGGGCAGCCCCGGACAACTGAGGAATGCTGCCGGCGCACTGGCTCGTCGTACCCGTGGCCATCGTGAGGTCACGGTGTGCCTACGAGCGCTAGACGATGACGAACAACTACGCGCCTTCGTCGAAGGATTCGTCCTGGGGGGATTCACACTCAGCGCCCGGGAGCAGCAACCAAGCCCCATTGCGTCGAAGCTCAATCTGGTTTGTTCGGAGCAGGGGGCTCGGGTCCGTGGGGTGCTGGAGCGGTCCACTGTGCAGGCGAGGGCTGCTTGGCAGGCAAGACGGCTGGCAACCATGCCCTCCAATGTCAAGTCGCCCCGGTGGCTTGCCGGAGAGGTCGAGAGCTTGGTCAAGGGGCATTCGATCAAGGTGACCGAGTTTGACCAAGAACGGCTAGCCAAGGAAGGGTTTGGCGGCATTTTGGCGGTTGGGGCAGGCTCTGCATCGCCTCCGGTCATGCTCCAGTTGGACTACCGACCCCGGGGGGCGGATGCCCGGCGCAAAGACGAGCACATCGTCTTGGTGGGCAAGGGGATCACCTTCGACACCGGCGGGTTGTCGATCATGCCTGCCGAGGCGATGGCCAACATGAAGCGAGACATGACCGGTGCCGCTGTCGTTGCCTCGGTCATGTCTGCGCTTCACCAACTCAAGTGCGGGGTGAGAGTCACTGCACTGTTGCCCTTGGCGGAGAACTCCCTCAGCGGCTCTGCCTCCAGACCCGGCGATGTGATCACCCACTACGGCGGACGCACCACCGAGATCACGAATACAGACGCTGAAGGGCGGCTGGTGTTGGCCGACGCCATGGCCTACGCCGCCAAGAAGCTCAAGCCCACGACCTTGGTCGACATTGCCACCCTTACTGGGGGAGCCAAGGTGGCCTTGGGCACCCGGATGGGGGCTTTGTTCGCCACCAACCCCGAGCTTGCCGCAAGCCTGGGCGTAGCTGCACGCGATGCAGGCGAACCGCTCTGGGAGTTGCCGCTGTCGAGTGAATACGAGCCCAAATTGGCCTCGAAGGTTGCCGATGCGGTCAACTCCTCTGGTGGGCCGCCGGCGATCACTGCAGCATTGTTCCTGCAGCGCTTCGTGCGCGGAGTTGAGTGGGCCCACCTCGACATCGCCAGTAGTGGCGATGCCGAAGATGATCGCTTCGAGTGGACCAAGGGTCCTACTGGCTTCGGAGTCCGCACCTTGCTGCGCTGGCTTGAGCAGGGTGATTCTGCAGTCGTCCAGTCTGACAGTGAGGGGAAGCAATGAGTGCTGGTTTGACCGTGAGATGGGCATTGGGGCACGCCAACCCTGAGATTGCTCAGGCGTTGCGCGACTATGTCAGCGAGTCTTCACACGCGCGTTTCGAGCAACTTGAGGGTCTACATTTCAAGACCTGGCGGATGCGTGAAGGCGAGTGGTTCGAAGGCAACTATGTCTTCGTTGACGATGCGGCTAGGAGCGCCTTTGCTGCGCAGTTTGCCCCTGCAGCAGCAGAATCACCTGTCTCAAAGCTCACTGGAGCAGCGCCAATCCTGATTGAGGAGTCTGAGATCGTCTCGATTGCGATTGGACCAGAGCGGGCGGTTTCCAAGCCGACCGGCGAGCGCGGCTGATCGTCCTACGTCGGGGCTAGTCGCCCTCAGGCATCCAGTTCTTCTTGGCCACCAGCAGGCCGTCGCCGACGGGCAACAACACCGGTGTCAGGGTGTCGTCTGCCTGGATCTGCTCGAGGAGATCCCTGATGGCGAGCGTCTCGGGATCTCGCTGTGCCGGATCAGCCACTTGGTCATGCCACAAGGCGTTGTCGAAGACGAGTACGCCACCAGGTCTCAGCAGACGTCTGGCTTCGCTCAGATAGGCGGCATATTCGTGCTTGTCGCCATCGCAGAAGACGATGTCGTAGTGGCCGTCAGTCAGCCGGGGGAGTACGTCGAGTGCTGCGCCTGCAATCAAGCGTGACCGTTGTGCTGGGATGCCGGCCTCGTTGAATGTCTCTCTGGCGCGTCGCTGGTGCTCGGCTTCGGTGTCCACGGAGGTCAAGACGCCGTCTGAGCGCATGCCACGCAGGATCCAGAGGCCGGAAACGCCGGTGCCGGTGCCTACTTCGACCACCGCGCGGGCATCAAGCACGGACGCCAAGAAGCGCAGCGTCGCTCCAGCGCCCGCTCCGATTGGGGTCACGCCGACTTCTTCGGCACGAGCGCGTGCGGCGGCGATGATCTCATCTTCAGCGACATAGGACTCGCTGAAACTCCAGGTTGCGGGCTTGGGGGCGGTTGGATTGCTGATGGCCGGCTCCTGAGTTGGTTGCCGACCTGGACTGTCGACAAATTGATTGCTTGATCAACAAAAACCCTACCCTTGGGGCTGTCGGGAACAATCCGACACGCAGGCTCGTTGAGCTCTGCGAAAGCCGGTCAGTCTCACATGAAAAATAGGCTCGCTGCTCAGCGGGCTCTTAGGTGTGGATCATAACGTGGAGAAATGTTGCCCAAGCAAGCACTAGGTGCTGCAAAGGTCCAAGACTCAATACCGACT
>ERZ724513.258-NODE-258-length-24716-cov-10.627063_pt1 | contig 24716 bp, 19 predicted proteins | sample MGYA00376046_ERZ724513 | MGnify/ENA primary metagenome ERZ724513 (study PRJEB28724, sample SAMN07190883) | activated sludge metagenome | isolation source: activated sludge of sewage treatment plant in Hong Hong | place: Hong Kong | collected 2016-03-17 ...
CGCCGGAGGCCTTCGCCGCCGCCTACGCCGACAGGCCGGAATTGCTGGCCGCCGCCGGCGACGTAGCCGACGGCTGTGGCGAGGCGCTGCCCGACGGCCGCCTGCTCTGGCCCGTGCTGGCCGGCGACACGCCCGCGCCCGACCAGTTGCGCCGCGACGCTGCCGCCGGCCTGGCCGAGCGCTACGGCGCATCGCCGCCCGCCGACGCCGTGGCCCGCCTGGAGCGGGAGATCGCCGCTGTGGGCGAGTATGGCTACGCGCCGCTGTTCCTGCTGGTGGCCGACCTGGTGCGCTTCGCCCGCGCCGCGGCCATCCCCGTCAGCACGCGCGGCAGCGTGGCCAACTCGCTGCTGGCCTACTGCCTGGGCATCACCACCGTCGATCCCGTCGCCCACGATCTGCTGTTCGAGCGCTTCCTGAATCCCGCCCGCCGCAGCCCGCCCGACATCGACCTTGACTTTTGCAGCCGGCGACGCGACGAAGTGCTCGACTATGTGCGCCGCACCTATGGCGACGACCGCGTCGCCCTGGTCAGCACTATGAACACCTTCCAGCCGCGCTCGGCCGTGCGCGAGGTCGGCAAGGCCCACGCCCTGCCCGACGCGGTCATCGACGCGCTGGTGGCCATCCTGCCCCACGGCTGGCATCCCGACCCGCGTCGCCGCTCGACGGAGACGCCGGAGGACGTGTTGGCCAGGATCGACGACCCATCCCAGCGCGAGGTCGTCCGCCTGGCCTATCTGCTCGTCGGCCGGCCCCACTACCCCGGCCTGCACCCCGGCGGCCTGGTCATCACCCCCGGCCCGCTGACCGACACTGTGCCCGTCCTGCTCTCGCCCAAGGGCTTCCTGGCGACGCAATACGAGCATGGCGACGTGGAGGCCATCGGCCTGCCCAAGCTCGACCTGCTGGGCATTCGCGCCCTGACCGTGCTGGCCGATGCCGTCGAACTGGTGCGCCGCTATCACGAGCCGGCCTTCCGCCTGGAGGACATCCCGCCGGGCGACGCCGCCACGGGCGACATGCTCAGCCGCGGCGACTCCATCGGCGTCTTCCAGTGCGAGAGCGACGGCGCGCGGCGCACCCTGCGCCAGTTGCGCGCCCGCGACGTGGGCGACCTGGCCATCGCCGGCGCGTTCTTCAAGCCCGGCCCGGCCCTGGGCGGCATGGCCCGCGCCTTCGTCGCCCGCTATCGGGGGGAGGAGCCGGTCACCTACCTCCACCCGGCACTGGAGCCGATCCTCGGCCGCACCAAGGGCGTGCTCCTCTTTCAGGAGCAAATCCTGCGCATCGCCGTGGAGATCGCCGGGCTGAGTTGGGCGCAGGCCGACGGCTTGCGACGGGGCATTAGCCGCTTCCGGGCCAACGAGCTGGAGGCGCTGGCCGCGGCCTTTGCCGACGGCTGCTGCCGCCCCGCGCCCGACGGCCCCGGCTTTAGCCGCGAGCAGGCGGCGCGCCTGTGGGAGCAGATCGTCCCCTTTGCCGGCTACGGCTTCAACCAGGGCCACGCCACGGCCTACGCCGACGTCAGCTACCGCTCCGCCTACGTCAAGGCCCACTGGCCGGCCGAGTTCCTCTGCGCCCGTCTGGCCGACGCCGGCGGCTTCCACCACCCGGCCGTCTACATGGCCGAGGCCGTCCGGCTGGGCATCGCCGTGCGCCCACCCCACGTCAACTTCAGCGGCCACAGCTTCACGCTGACCTACGAGCACGCCCCCGACAGCGAGCAGCCCGTCCTGTGGATGGGCCTCGGCCAGGTGCGCGACCTGCGCGCCGCGTCCATCGCCGCCATCCGCGCGGCGCGAGCGGACGCGCCTTTCGCCGGCGTGGCCGACCTGTTGGCCCGCGCGCCCCTTCAGCCCAAGGAGATCGACCATCTCATTCGCTGTGGCGCGCTCGACGGGCTGGGGGCCAGCCGCCGGGCCATGCTCGACGAGGCCCGTGACACACGCGGTCGCGGCGGCCAATTGCGCTTCGGCTTCCTCGACGCGCCCGACGCCCCGGCCGAGTTGCCGGCCGAGCGTCTGGCCTGGGAGATGGAACTGCTGGGCCAGCCGGTGAGCGTCCACCCGCTGGCGCTCATCCGCGTGCCGCGCGGGGCGACGCCCCTAGGGCGGCTGCCGGCCGCGCCGGGCAAACCGGCCACGGTCTACGCCGTGCGCGTGCCCGGTTGGCCGGGTGGCGCGGGCATCTTCATCGGCGATGGCGAGACGTTCGCCGTGGCCCGCTTTGACAAGCAACTGGCCAACGACCGCGGCCGGCGGCCCACCTGGCGTCCGCTACGCCTGTCCGGCCGCTGGCGGCGGGATGAGTGGGAGGGGGGCTGGTTGCAGGTGGAGGGGGTCGAGGTAGTGGACAGTGAGTAGTGGCCAGTGGTCAGTGGCCGGAGGTAAGGAGAAGGGCGAGATGAGAAGACGAATGGCAGTGATGGTGGTGCTGATGGCGGCGCTGGCGGCGCTGGCGGCGTGCGCGCTGGGGGCCGGCGAAGGCGACAAGGGCGGGGCGGTGGACGAGGGCGCGGAATCGCTGGCGGGCGGTTACACCTGGCGGCGCGAGGGCGGCATTGCCGGCTTCTGCGACGTCGTCGAACTGACGCCCGACGGCGCGGCCGAGGTGTCCAGTTGCGCCAGCGACCCGCCGCGGATGGTGGCTCAGGTGCGGCTCTCGACGGCCCAGGCGTCGCTCATCGCCGGCTGGGTCGTCCGCTTCGGCTCCTTCGAACGCGAAGAAACCGACCCGGCCACGGCCGACGCCATGACCATCAGCGTTGAGTTCGATGGCCAGGGCGACGAACAACCGGACGAGGGTGACGTCGCCGCGATGATCGACCTGGCCCAGCAAGTCCTCTTGGAGGCAACCCGGTAATGTAGGACGGGTTGGCAACCCGTCTCTTCTCAGAGGAGACAGGTCGCCGACCTGTCCTACCGGCGTTTTTCGTCAGGTTTTACACTTTCGGTCAAAAGCGGTAACATATCGACGGAGCGGCCGGGCCGATGGGACGCCGGCAATACAGACCGCGTCCGCCCCGGATGCGCCCGGAAGTAGCCCTTATGCGCGCGCGCCCGTTTTTCATCACCGGCCTTCTCGGCCTCGGCACAATCCTCATGACCCTGGTCATGACCGTCATCGGCCCGCGCCCGGCCGCGCCGCTGCCGGCGGGCTTCATCACCCCCGTGCTGGCCTACGAATTCGCCACGACTGACGCCGACGTGGCCGCCCTCTTCGCCCCCATTGGCCAGCCGGCCGGCGAGACTGTCCGCGCGGCCATGGATCGCGTCAATCGCCTTGATTTCCTCTACATCGTGTTCTATGGCGGCTTCCTGACTACTTTTGCCCTGGTCTGCGCCCGCGCCACGCGGCAGCCGGTCTTTCTGCTGGCCGCCGCGCTGGCCCCGCTGATCATGTTGGCCGACGTGCTGGAGAACGTCCAACTCCTGGCCATCACCACCCGGCTGGGCACGACCGACATCGCTGTCCAACTGGCCCGCCTGCGCTGGTTCACCTGGCTCAAATGGGGCGGGCTGGCGTTGTGGTTCTTGCTGATGCGTCCCTATTTTCTGGCGCGAGGCGGCTTTGGTCGGGCCATCGCCCTGGCCAGCCTCCTGCCGCTGGTGTTGGGCGTCGTCGCCTTCCTGTGGCCGGGGCTGGCCAGCGAGCTGTTCGCCCTGGCCATCGGCCTGCTGTTCATCTTGCTGACGGTTTACGCCTGGCGATACCGGCCGCCGGCAGCCGTGCCCGTGCCCGCGCTGTAATGCCGGCCGGCCGCGGCCCATCCTTCATCAATACTCGACCTTGTAGCCGATCATCTCGGCACCGGAGGTAGCGCAATGGAATTCTGGCTCAATGGCGAACTGAAGCACTACGACGGCGACCCGGAGTTGCCGCTGCTGACCTATCTCCGCCTGCACGAGCATATCATCTCGGCCAAGGACGGCTGCGCCCCCCAGGCGGCCTGCGGCTGCTGCGCCGTCGATCTGAACGGCAAGGCCGTGCTGGCCTGCGTCACGGCGATGAAGCGCGTCGCCGGCGGCCAGGTGATGACCATCGAAGGGCTGGGCGAGTATCGCCAGAACGTCTTCGCCAATGCCTTCGTCAGCAAGGGCGGCGTGCAGTGCGGCTTCTGCATCCCCGGCATGGTCATCCAGGCCAACGCGCTGATCAACAAGAACAACGAGCCGACGCGCGACGACATCGCCAAGGCCCTGACGCCCCACCTCTGCCGCTGCACCGGCTACAAGAAGATCATCGACGCCGTCGAGTGCGCCGCCGTGGCCATCCGCAAGGAAGAAGAAGTGCCGCCGCCCGTGCCCGACGGCCGCGTCGGCGCGCGCCATCCCAAGTACCGCGCCGAAGACCTGGTGCTCGGCCGCCACGCCTACGTCGCCGACATCTTCCTGCCGGGCATGGTCTATGGCGCGCTGCGCTTCAGCGACCACCCCCGCGCCCGCGTCCTGCGCATTGACACGAGCCAGGCCGAGGCTTTGCCGGGCGTCATCCGCGTGCTGACGGCCGCCGACGTGCCCGGCGAGCGCACCATAGGCCTGATTCGCAAGGATTGGCCGCTCATGATCGCCATCGGCGAGGAGACGCGCTACGTCGGCGACGTGCTGGCCGGGGTGGTCGCCGAGACGGAGGCCATCGCCCGCGCCGCCGTCGCCCTGATCGCGGTCGAGTACGAGGTGCTGGAGCCGGTGACCGACATGCACCGCGCTCTGGAGCCGGACGCGCCGCTCATCCACGCCGGCGGCAACCTCCTCTCGCGGACGGCCTTCGTCCGCGGCGACATGGACGCGGCGCGGGCCAGAACCGCCTACACGGCCACGGGCGTCTTCCAGACCCAGCGCATCGAGCACGGCTACATGGAGCCGGAGTGCGCCATCGCCGAGCCGCTGCGCCGCGCCGGGCCGGCCGACGCCCCGGCCGAACACCCTAGCAACGCCGACCTGGAGGAGGTCTTCGCCGACGGCCAAGCCAAGGAGCCGCCGGAGCAACCCGCGCCGGTCATCCGCGTTCTCTCCCAAAGCCAGGGCGTCTACGACGACCAGGTGCAGATCGCCGCGCTGCTGGGCCTGCCGCTGGAGGCCGTGCGCGTGACGCTCGTGCCCAACGGCGGCGGCTTCGGCGGCAAGGAAGACCTGTCGGTGCAAGGCCACGCCGCGGTGATGGCCTACCTGACCGGCCGCCCAGTCAAGGTTGGCCTGACGCGCGACGAGTCGATCACCATGCACCCCAAGCGCCACCCCATCTGGATGGACTACGCCGTCGGCTGCGACGCCGCGGGCAAGCTGACCTACGTCAAGGTGAAGTTCGTCGGCGACACCGGCGCGTATGCCTCTGTGGGCATGAAGGTGCTGGAGCGCTCGGCCGGCCACGCCACCGGAGCCTACCACGTGCCCGCCGCCGATGTCGAGGCGCTGGCCGCCTACACCAACAACATTCCCTGCGGGGCCATGCGCGGTTTCGGCGTCAATCAGGCCATCTTCGGCCTGGAAAGCTGCCTCGACGATCTCTGCCGGCAGGGCGGCTTCGACCGCTGGCAGTTCCGCTACGACAACGCCCTGCAGAACGGCGACATGACCTCCACCGGGCAGGTCATCGAGGGTGGGGCGGGCGTGCGTGAGACGCTGCTGGCCGTGCGCGACGAGTTCCGCGCGGCCAAATATGCCGGCCTCGCCTGCGGTATCAAGAACACCGGCGTCGGCAACGGCATGCCCGACGCCTCCCACGTCCGCATCACCGTCGAGTCGGCCGACCGCGTGCTCATCGACCACGGTTGGACGGAGATGGGCCAGGGCGTCCACACCATCGCCGTGCAGACGCTGTGCCAGGAGACGGGCATCGATCCGCGCATCATCCGCGTGCGCGTGGACACGGCTTCGCGGCAGGAGGCGGGCATGACCACCGCCTCGCGGGCCACGTCGCTGGTCGGCAACGCCGTCATCAACGCCGCGGCCAAGCTGCGCGAAGACCTCAAGACCCATACGCTGGCCGAGCTGGCCGGCCGCCAGTACGAGGGGGCCTGGATCGTCGATTGGACGACCAAGCCGGGCAAAGACCACGGCAAGATCGTGACGCACTATTCGTATAGCTACGCCACGCAACTGGTCATCCTCGACGAGGACGGCCAGATCGCCAAGGTGACCGCCGCCCACGACGCCGGCAAGATCTACAACCCGACGCTATTCGAAGGCCAACTGGAAGGCTCGCTCCACATGGGTCTGGGCTACGCCATCAGCGAGGACATGCCGATGGAGGGCGGCCGGCCGAAGACCACCCGCCTGCGCCAGATGGGCATCCTGCGGGCCAAGGAGATGCCGGAGTTGGAGATCATCGGCATCGAAGTGCCCGACCCCTACGGCCCCTACGGCGCGAAAGGCGTGGGCGAGATCGGCCTGGTGCCGACGGCCGCGGCCGTGGCCAACGCGCTCTATACCTACGACGGCGTCCAGCGGCGGACGCTGCCGATGGAGTTGCCGAAGAAAGCGCGGGTAGTGGTGCGATCCGGAAATGGAGCCGAGTCTTAGGCGCGTGGCGAGACGAATCTTCGTACCTACAGTAGGAACTGACGACTGGCGACGGCTCCTGGCCGACCCCGAGAAACAGTGGAGGTCGGGCTTTTCAGCATGGAATCAGTCTCTTTGCGGGCTGGGTGTCGGGCCACCCCAATAGTTCTGTTGACAGCCCATCTGTATAGCCCTTATAATAGCTATATTAGAGGCTAGATAGCCATTTAAGCGGCACGCAAGGAACAGTGAGCAATGCCAAAAACCGTTTCGGTCAGCGAGGCCAAGAACCAGTTGAGCGCAGTAATGGATTGGGCGGTGGAGAATAGCGACGAAGTCGTTATCAAAAGCCGCGGCGAGCCAAGGGCCGTTATTCTACCGTATGAGAGATACGAGGGATTTTTGGCTCTTGAGAAAGAGGCGCGACGGAGAGAGGCATTGCGTAAACTTGAGGCGTTGGCAGAGCGAATGAGGGCGCGTAATATAGACCTAACTCCTGAGGAAGCAGAAGCCGTGGCTGATGAGCTTGTGCGAGAAACGCTTGATCGGATGATACGTGAAGGGAAAGTACGCTATCAACCCTAAAGATGCGCGCTCTGATCGATACGAACGTCCTAGTCAGTTACCTTCTGAATCCATATGATGAAGGGGCAGTGCGCACTATTATTGATGCGTTTCTTGACGGTAGGTTTCTACTACTTGTGCCGCAGCGCTTAATAGACGAATTCCGAACCACAATTATCAACAAGCCTCGCTTGGCAAAACGCATCACTCTGGCCGACTTAGAAGATTTGGCAGAAATCTTGATAGAATACGGTGAGCTTATTGAAGAGATCAGGGAACAGATTCCCCAGGTGGCACGCGATCCAAAAGATGACTATCTCTTGGCCTATGCCACGGTTGGTGGGGCCGACTATCTTGTGACGGGTGACAAAGACTTGCTCGTACTCAACGACCAAATCCAGGGCCTTGCCATCCTAACCCCGGCGCAATTTGCCGCCCTGCTTGCCTAACGGGGTTTCTCGTCTTTCATGCGCCGCGATTCTACGGCCGCCACCAACCCCTCCAGTCCGCCCACGTGCGACCCGCGCCAATACACCTGCCCGCACGTCCCGCACTGCTGGAACGTGTCATAGTACTGCTTCGTCTTTGGCTCCAACAGGTGCAGAATGGCCGCCTTGTCCACTGGCTCCAGCAGACCATTGCAACGCAGGCAGCGCCGCCACGGCTCGATGTGGTCGAAGAGCCGGTAGCGCCGCAGGACGGCGATGAGTTGCTCGCCGGCATCCATCGAGCGCAGGCAATAGCCGAACTGCACCAGGCTCCGCTTCAGCAGCCCCCGATCCCGCGTCAGCAGCACCCGGTTCTCGTCGCGCGAGCGCTCGGCCAGCACGTCGTCGTCCTGGTCGCCGCCATAGGCCGTGTCGAAGCCCAGCAGGCGCAAATAGCGCGCCAACCGGCCGAGGTGGTTGTCGGCCAGGAAGGCGATGGGGTCGGGCGGCGGCGGCCGCAGCGCGGGCAGGCCCTCGCGGGCGAGTTCGCCGGCGGCGGGATAGACGGCGATGTGCTCGCCGTCGCGGGGTTGGTAGTCGAAGCCGACCGGCCGCCCGTCCACCAGGATAAATTCGACCTCCGGGTGGGGTACGCCGATGGCCTCGATGAGGTGCTTGACCGATTGCGCGCCCTTGTAGCCGTAGGCGAAGGCGACCCCGCGCCACCGCGCCGGCAGGAAGTCGTTTAGCTCGGCGTCGAAACGGAAGGTCACCTGGGTCGGCAAGTTGTCCATCGCTGTCTCGATCCGGCCGCGTCCGCGACCGGCCTTATGCCGCCGGCGGCGCGCCCGGCCAGCCCAGGCCGATCCGTCCGCGCTCCTTGTCGATGTTCAGCACGCACACCTCAATAATGTCGCCGACTTGCAGAGCCGTGCCGCGCGGCATGGCCCGCTTGTGCAGCAAGCCGTCCTGCTTGACGCCGATATCGACGAACGCGCCGAAATCGACGACGTTGCGCACCGTACCGGTCAGCACCTGGCCGATGGTCAGGTCGTCCATCGAGACGACATCGCTACGTAGGAGCGGCCGGGGCAGGTCGGCGCGGGGGTCGCGGCCAGGCTGGGCCAGCTGGTCGAGGATGTCGCCGAGGGTGGGCGCGCCCGTGCCCAGTTCGGCGGCGAGGGCGTCGAGCGGTGTCTCTTCGCGTAGTAATTGGAGGGTCGGGCGCAGTTCCTCCGGCGGCGTGCCCGGCGGCAGGCCCAGCCGCGCCAGCAGCCGCGCCGCCACCGGATAGCTCTCCGGGTGGATGGCGCTGGCGTCCAACGGGTCCTCGCCGTCGCGGATGCGCAGGAAGCCGGCGGCCTGCTCGAACGCTTTCGCGCCCAGGCCGGGCACGTCGCGCAGGGCGGCGCGGTTGGCGAAGCTGCCGTTGGCGTCGCGGTGGGCAACGATGTTGCCGGCCAGCTTCGGCCCGATGCCGGACACGTAGCCGAGCAGGGCCGGCGAAGCCGTGTTCACCTCCACGCCGACCTGATTGACAACCGACTCGACGACCGACGTCAGCGCCCCGGCCAGCTGCTTCTGGTCCACATCGTGCTGGTAGAGGCCCACGCCGATGCTCTGCGGGTCGATCTTGACCAGTTCGGCCAGCGGGTCTTGCAGGCGACGGCCGATCGACACCGCGCCGCGCAACGTCACATCCAGGTCGGGCATCTCGGCGCGGGCCAGCGGGCTGGCGCTATAGACGCTGGCCCCGGCCTCGCTGACGATGACGTAATGCAGATCGGCCCGCTCGCGCGTCAACCCGGCCACCAGCCGCTCCGTCTCGCGCGAGGCCGTGCCGTTGCCGATGGCGATGAGGGTGACGCCGTGGCGGGCGACGAGGGCCAGCAGCGTTTGCTCGGCCTCGGCGGCGCGGTGCGCTGACGTGTGGGGATAGATCGTCCCCGTGTCCAGCACCTTGCCCGTTGGGTCAATGACGGCCAGCTTGCAGCCGGTGCGCAAGCCGGGGTCGATGCCCAGGACGACGTGGCCGGCCAGCGGCGGCTGGGTGAGCAGGGCGCGCAGGTTGCTGGCGAAGACTTCGATGGCGTGGCGTTCGGCCGTTTCACTCAGGGCGCGGCGCGTGTCCCGCTCGACGGCGGGCAGCAGCAGCCGCTTGGCCGCGTCGTCCATGGCCAGCTGCAACTGCTCGGCCAGCGGCGACAGGCGGTCGGGACGGAAGTGCGTCCGCATGGCCAGCAGTTGCTCCGCCTCCGGCACGTGGACGGTCGCGCGCAGCACCTTGTCCGCCTCGCCGCGGTTGATGGCCAGCACCTGGTGTGGACGCAGCCGCGGCACGGCCATCTCGAACTCGTAATAGAGCGAATAGACGCTCCGCTCGTCGGCCGCGCCCTCGACACGCCGGGCGCACAGGACGCCGACCTGCATGGCCCGCTGGCGCAGCCGACCGCGCACGCCGGCGTGGTCGCTGATGGCCTCAGCGACGATGTCGCGCGCGCCGGCGAGGGCGTCGTCGGCCGTCGGCGCGGCCTCGCTCAGGTACGGCTCGGCCAGTTGCGCCGCCGTCTGGCCCGTGCGCGGCTGGGCCAGGATGAGATCGGCCAGTGGTCCTAACCCCCTCTCGCGGGCGACGCTGGCGCGGGTGCGGCGCTTGGGCCGATAGGGGGCGTAGAGGTCTTCCAGCAGCGTCATCGTCGTCGCGGCTTCGATCTGTCCGCGCAACTCTTCCGTCAGCTTGCCCTGCTCCTCGACAGAGGCCAGCACGACGGCGCGGCGCTCGTCCAGGGCGCGCAGGCGGGTGATCTCCTCGGCAATGCGGCGCAGTTGCTCCTCGTCAAGGACGCCGGTGGCCTCCTTGCGGTAGCGGGCGATGAAGGGAATCGTGTTGCCGTCATCCAGCAGGCTGACGGCCGCGGCGACCTGTTCCGGTCGGACTTGTAGCTCGGCGGCGATGTGGCGCTCAGCAGCGTTGCGTTCGTGAAGCATGATGGTATTCTCCGACTGGCATCTGATCATACGCGGCATTGTCCGCCTGTCCAGAACTCCGGCCCCGCGGCCACGGAAAGCGCTCATGTCCTACCAAGTCCTCGTCGTCGAAGATGATGACACCTTGCGCGATACGCTGGTCTACAACCTCCAGAACCAGGGTTATCAGGTCATCACCGCTGACAACGGCTACGCGGCGCTGGAACTGGCCCGTGGCCAACAGCCCGACCTGCTGCTGCTCGACCTCATGCTGCCCGGCCTCAACGGCTTTGAGGTCTGCCGCATCCTGCGCAAGGAGATGAGCCTGCCTATCCTGATGTTGACGGCGCGCACGGAGGAGGTTGACAAGATCATCGGCCTGGAAGTCGGCGCGGACGACTACCTGACCAAGCCGTTCAGCATGCGCGAGCTGCTGGCCCGCGTGAAGGCGCTGTTGCGCCGCGTGGAGATGATCCGCGATGAGCTGACGGCCCAGGACGAGGCCGCTGAGGCCGCCCGTCCGGACATGGCGGCAGCGCCGGTCGCGCCGCTGACCTTCGATAACCTGACCATTGACGAAACCCGGCGCGAAGCCCGCATCGACGGCCGCCCTATTCGCGTCAAGCCCAAGGAGTTCGACCTGCTGCTCTTCCTGGCCCGCCATCGCGGCATCGCCCTGTCGCGCGACCTGATCCTGGAGCGCGTCTGGGGTTGGTCGTTCGACGGCAACAGCCGCACGGTCGATGTCCACATCCGCTGGCTGCGCGAGAAGATCGAGCCGGACCCGGCCAACGCCACGCGCATCGTCACCGTCCGCGGCATCGGCTATCGCTTTGACGGCTAGGGCATGACCACGAGGCTGTTCCGGCGCATCTTCATCCCCTACGCGCTTCTGGCCGTGGCCCTCGCCCTGGGCGTATATCTGTACGTGACGCGCAGTGGCTGTCTGGCCAACCCCGGTTGTCCGCCACGGGCGCTGCTGGCAGCGGCCGGGCTGGGGCTGTTGGCCACGGCCGGCCTATCCTTCTGGCTGGCCCGGCGCATTGTCCGGCCGGCGCGGGAAGTTGCTGACGCGGCCCGCCGCATCGCCGCCGGCGATGACGCCGCCCGCGTTCTGCCCGACAGCCGCCACACCGCCAGCGGCCTTGTCAGCGCCTTCAACGACATGGCCGAGCGCCAGCACGAGCGTATCAGCGCCCTGGTGCGCGATCACCGGCGCTTTGCTATGGTGCTGGAGCACATGGCCGATGGCGTTCTCATCACCGATCACCTCGGCCTTGTCTTGCTTATCAACCCGGCCGCCTGCCGCCTGTTGCGGACGACGCCGGCGGAGGCCCTCGGCCGCCCCTTCGCCGCCGTCGTCCGCCACCACAGCCTCATCGAGCTATGGCAGCGCTGTCGCGCTCAGGAGCAGGAGCAGGTCGAGGCGGTCGAACTGGGGCCGGAATTGCTGTTGCAGGTTGTCGTCACGCCCTTTAGCGAGAGCGGCACGGCCGGCTACGTGGTCATCTTCCAGGACTTGACCCAGGTGCGCCGCTTGCAAACCATGCGCCGCGACTTCCTCGGCAACCTCTCGCACGAATTGCGCACACCGCTGGCCTCGCTGCGCGCCGTTATCGAAACGCTGCAAGACGGCGCCCTGGCCGACCCGCCGGCGGCCGAGCGCTTCCTGCGCCAGGCCGAGAACGAAGTTCACGCCATGACCCAGATGGTGGCCGAGATGACCGAACTTTCGCAGATCGAGTCGGGCCAGGTGCGCCTGCGGCTCGTGCCCGTGGCTGTGGCGCGCCTCTTCGAGGTGCCGTTGGAGCGGCTGGCGTCGCAGGCCGAGCGGGCGGGTACGTCGTTGAGCGTCGAAGTGGCCGCCGGCACGCCGCCGGTGCTGGCCGATGAGGAGCGCATCCAGCAGGTCATCACCAACCTGCTCCACAACGCCATCAAGTTCACCCTGCCGGGCGGCCACATCCGCCTCAGCGCCGGGCCGCAGCCCGACAACGCCGGCGAAGTGCTCTTCGAGGTACGCGACACCGGCATCGGCATCGCCAAGGCGGACTTGTCGCGCGTCTTCGAGCGCTTCTACAAGTCCGACCGGGCGCGCACGCGCGGGCGGGGCGGCACCGGTCTGGGCCTGGCCATCGCCCGCCACACCGTTGAGGCTCACGGCGGACGCATCTGGGTCAAGAGCAAGATCGATAAGGGCAGCAGTTTCTACTTTACTCTGCCGGCGGCCACCGCGTGACGCCGCCGTTTACAAGCTGTTAACACAACCTTAGCCTGGCCTTTACACGCGGCTGACTTCTCCTTAACAGCCGGGTGCTATCCTCCACCTTAGTGAAGTTTGTCATCCCTCATGGCATCGTTGCCCCACGGGCGCAATTGCGTCCAGTGGGGGCTGCCTATTGGCGACGAAACAGTCAGGGGAACCAACCAATTCGGAGGAGAGAATGCGTAGTAAACTCGTGGTGCTGTTGATCTTTGTGGCGCTGTTTGCCGTTGCCTGTGGCGGGACGGCGACGCAGACCGAAACAGAACCAACAGCCCCAGCCGAAGCAACCATTGAGACAGCCGTCGAAGAAGCGGCGGCGACAGAAGAACCAGCCGCGGCCGAGCCGACGGCTGAGGCTGCGGCCCCCGCGGAAGGCGACGGCGCGATGCCGATGGCCGATCCGCTGGCGGTGTCGGGCAATATCGTCGTCGCCGGCAGTTCGACGGTCTTCCCGCTGGCGGAGACGATTGCCGAGCGCTACCAGTCTGAGGGCTTCAGCGGCCAGATCACCATCGACAGCGTGGGCACGGGCGGCGGCTTCGAGCGCTTCTGCGGCACGGGCGAGACCGACATCGCCACAGCCAGCCGGGCGATCAAGGACGAGGAAGCGGCCAACTGCGCGGCCATCGGCCGGACGCCAATCGAGTTCCGCATCGGCACAGACGGTCTGGCCGTCGTGGTCAGCCAGGAGAACGACTTCGCGCAAGACCTGACGCTGGCGCAGCTGGCGCTGGTGTTCTCGACGGCGGAGACGTGGGCGGACGTAGACCCATCGTTCCCGGACGAGCCGATTGAGCGCTACATTCCGGGCACCGACAGCGGCACGTTCGACTACTTCACCGAGGTCGTCTACCCCGACCTGGAAGACGGCGCGGCCAACCCGCAGCTGGAGGCGGCCAACCTGCAACAGAGCGAGGACGACAACGTGCTGGTGCAGGGCGTGGCCGGCAGCCCCTACGCCATCGGCTACTTCGGCTATGCCTACGCGGCCAACAACGCCGATACAGTGCGGCTGGTGGCCGTCGAGGGCGTCGCGCCGGACTTCGAGACGGTCGAGGGCGGGACGTATGCGCTGGCCCGGCCGCTGTTCCTCTACAGCGACGCCAGCATCCTGACGGCCAAGCCGCAGGTGGCCGACTACATCAACTTCTTCCTGACGTATGTCGATGAAGAGATCGAGACCGTCGGCTACTTCCCCGCCAGCGATGAGGCGTTGAACGGCGCGCGTAATAACTGGCTGGTCGCCATGGGCCTGGCCGCGGCGACGTTGGACGACACGGCCGCCGAGACCGTGGAGCAGGGGGCCATGTGCGAACTGCCCGCCGCTGATCCGCTGGCGGTGTCGGGCGACATTGTCGTGGCCGGCAGTTCGACGGTCTTCCCGCTGGCGGAGACGATTGCCGAGCGCTACCAGTCTGAGGGCTTCAGCGGCCAGATCACCATCGACAGCGTGGGCACGGGCGGCGGCTTCGAGCGCTTCTGCGGCACGGGCGAGACCGACATCGCCACAGCCAGCCGGGCGATCAAGGACGAGGAAGCGGCCAACTGCGCGGCCATCGGCCGGACGCCAATCGAGTTCCGCATCGGCACAGACGGTCTGGCCGTCGTGGTCAGCCAGGAGAACGACTTCGCGCAAGACCTGACGCTGGCGCAGCTGGCGCTGGTGTTCTCGACGGCGGAGACGTGGGCGGACGTAGACCCATCGTTCCCGGACGAGCCGATTGAGCGCTACATTCCGGGCACCGACAGCGGCACGTTCGACTACTTCACCGAGGTCGTCTACCCCGACCTGGAAGACGGCGCGGCCAACCCGCAGCTGGAGGCGGCCAACCTGCAACAGAGCGAGGACGACAACGTGCTGGTGCAGGGCGTGGCCGGCAGCCCCTACGCCATCGGCTACTTCGGCTATGCCTACGCGGCCAACAACGCCGATACAGTGCGGCTGGTGGCCGTCGAGGGCGTCGCGCCGGACTTCGAGACGGTCGAGGGCGGGACGTATGCGCTGGCCCGGCCGCTGTTCCTCTACAGCGACGCCAGCATCCTGACGGCCAAGCCGCAGGTGGCCGACTACATCAACTTCTTCCTGACGTATGTCGATGAAGAGATTGAGACCGTCGGCTACTTCCCGGCCAGCGACGAGGCGCTCAACGGCGCGCGCTGCGCGTTCGTGGACGCCGCGGCACAGTAAACATAGACGACAGCGCCTATCAAGGCTGCTAGACAAATAGACTCCGCCGCGCACGCCCGGAATCATCCGGGCGCGGGCGGCGCGTCACCGTTATCGAATCGGAGCGGGTTGCATTGTGTCCGCGTCGGATGTCACTAATTGAGTGGCGCGAACGATTGTCACAATTGCTCATTCGCGCCTAGAATGGGGGTTATGGAGAAGGACATGGAGAACTTAACTGTGCTGCCTCCGCGCGGGGAAGCCGGCTCCAGCCGCGCCGGGACGGTTAACGCGCCCGACGTGCCTGACCTGAGCCGGCGCCACCGTATCGGCGAGCGCACCATCGAATCCGGCCTGTTCATCGCCGCCGCCGTATCCATTTTGACGACCATCGGCATCGTCGCCATCTTGCTGGAAGAGGCCCTGCGCTTCTTTGCCGATGAGCGCGTCACCGTGGTCAACTTCCTCACCGACACTACCTGGCAGCCGCAGGCCAACCACTTCGGCATTCTGCCGCTGTTGAACGCCACGCTGATGATCACCGCCATCGCCCTGCTCGTGGCCATCCCGCTGGGCCTGGCTTCGGCCGTCTTCCTGAGCGAGTACGCCTCGCCGCGGGTGCGTGGTTTGCTGAAGCCGGCGCTGGAGATGCTGGCCGGCGTGCCCACGGTTGTCTACGGCTACTTCGCTCTGACCTTCGTCACGGCCATCCTGCGCGCCGTCCTGGGCAAGGACATCGTTCAGATCTACAACGTCGCCTCGGCCGGGCTGGTCGTCGGCGTGCTCATCACGCCGCTGATCGCCTCGTTGAGCGAGGACGCGCTCCACGCCGTGCCCAACTCGCTGCGCGAAGCCGCCTACGGCGTCGGCGCGACGCGCTTCGAGACGGCGGTCAAGGTCGTCCTGCCCGCGGCGTTGTCCGGCGTGGCTGCCGCCCTCGTCGTGGCCATCTCGCGCGCCTTCGGCGAGACGATGGTTGTGGCCATCGCCGCCGGCGCGGGGCCAAAGCTGACCTGGAACCCGTTCGAGTCGGCCGAGACGATGACCGGCTACATGGTACGCATCAGCGGCGGCGACCTGAGCTACGAATCGCTCGACTACAAGAGCATCTACGCCATCGGCCTGGTCGTCTTCGCCGTCACCTTGCTGCTCAACATCATCAGCCAGCGCATCGTCGCCCGCTTCCGCGAGGTGTACGAATGAGCGACCGACCGCTACCCACCGAAACTCCGCCGGAGCCGGCCGCGGAGCAGGGCGACCGCTTCGCCGCCCTCTACCCGTCTGAAGAGGGCATCCGCGCCCAGGTGGCCCGGCGACAGCGCGTGGCCACGGGCTGGCGCGTCGCCTTCCTGGCGGCCACCTCGCTGGCCGTCGTCATCCTCAGCACGCTGCTGCTGTCGATCATCAATCAGTCCTTCGGCCTGGTGGCCGAGCAGACGGACATCCCCGAAGCGCAACTGGTGGCCGACCACTACAAGTCGCAGGTGCTTGGCGCGACCAACGTCCTTCTAGCCACCGAGGACGACGCCGATATCGCCGCCGGCATCGCCGCCGACGCCAACGGCATTGGCCTACTGGGCTATGCCGTCTACGCCGACAACGGGGCCGCGCTCCAGGCGCTTAGCGTCGATGGCGTCGCGCCGACGGCCGAGACCGTAGCCACGGGCACGTACCCGCTGACCCGGCCGCTGCTGCTGTATTCGTCCGCGGCGATCCTCAGCGACAAGCCGCAGGTGGCCGCCTTCCTGCTCTACACCTTGCAGCACGCCGAAGAGGTCATGAGCGAGTTGGGCGCGTTCCCGGCCGACGCCACGGCGCTGGCCGAGCAGGCCGCCGCGCTGGCCACGACGCTCGGCCTCGACCCCGCCGCGCCCATCGACCCGGCCGCCTACGAGGGCGACATCGTCATCTCCGGCAGTTCCACGCTTAACCCCGTCACGCGCGAGATCGCCCGGCGCTTCCGCGGTGAGGGCTTTCAGGGAGCGATCAAGATCAGCAGCGTCGGCACCGTCGCCGGCTTCGAGGCTTTTTGCGCCGAGAGCGCCGACCTCGTCGATGCCAGCCGGCCCATCACCACCGTGGAAACCGCCGCCTGCGCCGCTAACAACCTGACGCCGCTCAGCGTGCAGGTTGGTCTGGACCCGGTCGTTGTGGCCGTGAACAGCGCCAACACCTTCGCCGCCGACGTAAACGGCGAGCAGCTGGCCGCTCTCTTCACGACGGCCACAAACTGGTCGGAGGTGGTCGCCGGCTGGCCGGCCGACGCCATCCACCGCTTCCTGCCCACGACCGACAGCGGCACGATGGATGTCTTCGTCAATACCGTCTTCGGCGGCCGGACGCTGGCCGATCTGCCCTACGACGCGCTGGTGCAGATCTTCAAGGCCAACGTCACCGCCGGCCGCTGCCGCGCCATTGAGGCCGAGCAGCGCTTCTACGCCGATAGCTTCGTCTGCGACACCGAAGAAGCCTTCACCGCCCGTTGCCAGAGCGACGCGGCCCCGACCGGCTGCGTGCTGGAGCCGCGCGACAAGGGCAGCCTGGTGGCCCTCATTCAAGCGGACGTCGTCAATCCCGTTGTTCAACAAGCGTGGTTCCTGGCCGAGTCGCTCTTCCGCCGCGAGGAGATCATGGCCGAGGCCCGCCAGGCGTATCCGACGGCCGACGTTCACTTCCGGCGCTGGCTGACGCTGGACTTCCTGACCCGGCCGCAGTCGAGTCAGCCGGAACTGGCCGGCGTGCGCACCGCCATCCTCGGCTCGCTGTGGGTCGTGGCGATCGGCATCCTCGTCGGCTTCCCCGTCGGCGTCGGCGCGGCCATCTACCTGGAGGAGTACGCCGACAAGCGCCGGCGCTTCAACCGCTTCATCCAGACCAACATCAACAACCTGGCCGGCGTGCCGTCGATCATCTACGGCCTGCTGGGCCTGACCGTCTTCGTCCGTGTGTTGGAGCCGATCACCAGCGGCGCGGTCTTCGGCGTCGGCGACGCCACCACGGCCAACGGCCGCACCATTCTCTCGGCCGGCCTGACGCTGGCCCTGCTCATCTTGCCGGTCATCATCATCAGCGCGCAGGAGGCCATCAAGGCCGTGCCCAGTTCGCTGCGCGAGGCCAGCCTCGGCCTGGGGGCCACCAAGTGGCAGACCATCTGGAACCACGTCGTCCCCAACGCCATCGGCGGCATCATGACCGGCGTCATCCTGGCCATGTCGCGTATCATCGGCGAGACGGCCCCGCTGGTCGTCGTCGGCGCGTCAACGTTCATCACCACCGACCCGACCGGGCCGTTCTCCAAGTTCACGACGCTGCCGACGCAGATCTTCCAGTGGACGTCGCGGCCGCAACAAACCTTCCTGCTCATCGCCGGCGCGGCCATCATCGTCCTGCTCGTTCTGCTCTTCATTCTCAACGCCTTCGCCATCTACCTGCGCAATCGCTACGCCCGGCGGATCGGCTAGGCCCACGGAAGCCTTCCCATGACCACTTTAGCCCACGACCCCTCCGGTGGCCCCTTCGCCATCGAGGCCCAGGCCCTGAATATCTACTACGGCAGCTTTCGCGCTGTCAAGGACATCAATCTGCGCTTCTCGACGCACAAGATCACCGCGCTCATCGGCCCATCCGGCTGCGGCAAGAGCACCGTCCTGCGCGCCTTCAACCGCATGAACGACCTCATCCCGATCTCGCGCACCGAGGGCACCGTCCTCTTCCACGGCAAGAACATCTACGACGCCGACGTGGACCCCGTGCAGGTTCGCCGGCGCGTGGGCATGGTCTTCCAGAAACCGAACCCGTTCCCCAAGACGATCTACGAGAACGTCGCCTGGGGCGCGCGCATCAACGGCTTCAAGGGCAACAAGGCCGACATGGACGCCCTGGTGGAGGAGTCGCTGCGCGATGCCGCCGTCTGGGACGATGTCAAGGACAAGCTCTTCCAGAGCGGCCTGTCGCTGTCGGGCGGCCAGCAGCAGCGGTTGTGCATCGCCCGCGCCATCGCTACGCGGCCGGAGCTGATCCTGATGGACGAACCCGCCTCCGCCCTCGACCCCATCTCGACGCTGCGCATCGAGGAATTGATCCAGGACTTGAAGAAGAACTACACCATCCTGATCGTCACCCACAACATGCAGCAGGCGGCCCGCGCGTCGGACTACACCGCCTTCTTCAACATGGACACCGACCGCGCCGGCTATCTGGTTGAGTACGGCCAGACCGACCAGGTCTTCACCAGCCCCAAGAGCGAGATGACCGAGCAGTACATCACCGGCCGCTTCGGCTAGGTGCCACCGGCCGCTTCGGCTAGGTGCCACCGGCCGCTTCGGCTAAGCGTCATTGCACCCAGGAGGCGACTACATGCGACAATCATTCGACCGCGAATTGCAGCGGCTACAGGCCGAGATCCTCCGCATGGGCAGCGAGGTCGAAGAGCACCTCACCCGCGTCACGACCGCGTTTGTGGAGCGCGATGCCTACACCGCCGCCCAGATGATCGCCGCCGATACCTCCATCAACGAGCGCCGCATCCAGATCGGCCTCGACGCCCTGACGCTGATCGCCAAGCAGCAGCCGCTGGCCGGCGACCTGCGCCTGATCGGGGCGGTGATGGAGATCGTCGGCGAGCTGGAACGCATTCACGACTACATCAAGGGCATCGGCAAGATCAGCCTCAATATCGGGGCGACGCCGATCCTGCCGGCCTTCGTCGCCCACATGCCCGAAATGGCCGAGACGGCGCGCGAGATGCTGCACCTGTCGCTCAAAGCATTTGTTGACCGCGACAGGGACTTGGCCCAGCGCGTGCCGGCCATGGACGACGTCGTCGATGCCCTCTTCAACCAACTCTACGCCGACATCCTGGCCTATGCCGCCAACCAGCCGCAGGCCATCAGCCATTCCAATCAGCTGGAGTGGGCGCTGCACAACCTGGAGCGCTCGGCCGACCGCACCATCAACATTTGCGAGTGGGTCGTCTACATGGTCACCGGCGTCTATCACGAGATGAGCATGGGCGAATACGAAGCGCCGCCCCAATAGCCATGCGCATCATGACGGCGCGCCTCCGCCGGCGTATGGCCGGCGCGGCCGACGGCCAGGACGGCTGAGCGCCGGTCACAGCCTGACAGGCTGTGCTACGGGCCATCAGGCTGTCGTCGCCGGCCGCGCCGCTTGGCGTTCGTGGCCGCAACGGCTACGATTGCCGTATGTCCATGCGAGTAAGGGCCAGGCTCTATGGCCTGATCACGCTAGGGGCGCTGCTGCTGTTGGGCGGCTGCTCGCGCGGGGCGGCGTTGCCGCCCGTCCTCTTCCTGCGCGCCGACGACGCCGGCCGCGCCCAGCTCTACCGCCAGGACGCCGCGGATAGCCTTGTCCGCCGCCTGAGCGCGCCACCGGCCGGCGACGTGCTCGACTTCGCCGCCGCGCCCGATGGTAGCCGCGTCGTCTACAGCGTCTTCGACGGCGCTGATGGGGCGTTGCGGCTGGTCAATGCCGATGGCGGCGGCGACCGCGAACTGCTGGCCTGCCCGCAGGCGGAGTGCAGCGCGCCGGTCTGGTCGCCGGACGGGGCGCGGCTGATCTATGAGCGCCGGCCGCTGAGCGACGCGGGCGTGCTCGGCTCGCCGCGCCTGATGTGGCTCGACCCGGCCAGCGGCGAGACCATCCCGCTCGTGGTCGCGGAGGCCGCGGAGGCGGCGACCGCCGAGATCATTGGCTACGGCGCGCGCTTCTCGCCCGATGGGGCCTGGCTGAGCTACGTGTCGCCGGGGGATGAGGGCGTCGTGGTCTATCATCTGGCCGACGGCGCGCAGCGCTTGCTCAGCAGCCGCGTCGGCCGCCCGGCCGCCTTCAGCCCCGACAGCGCCGCGGTCATCGTCAGCGACATCACTCTGGTAGCATCCGCGGCCCAGGAATCATCACGGGTCTATCTCTATCGCGTGGCGCTGACCGGGGCAGGGGCGGAGGAAGGACGCGAACGGCTCAGCCCCGATCAGCCGGTAGACGACAGCGCCCCGGCCTGGTCGCCCGATGGGCAGTGGATCGCCTTTGGCCGCGCGCCGGCGGACACGGCCGCCGGTCGCCAACTCTGGCTGATGCGCCCCGACGGCAGCGAGGCCCGCGCCCTGACCGACGAAGCGGCCATCTTCCACGGTCCGCCGGCCTGGTCGCCCGACGGCGGCACGCTGCTCTACCAGCGCTACCGCCTCGATGATCCCGCGGCGCAGCCGGAGGTGTGGAGCCTGCGCCTCTCTGATGGCACGGCGACGCTCGTCGCCCCCGGCGGCTATCTGCCCGCCTGGCTGCCTGGCGGTTAGGCTACACCAGCAACAGATAGGCCAGCACGGCCAGCACGGCCAGCGTCAGCAGCACCAGGATAACCAGCAGAGCCGTCAGCGCGCCATTGCCGCGGCGGCGAGGCGGCGGGGGCGGGGGTGTCTGGCGCGGACGCACCGGGGCGGGCGCGGGCGCTGGAGCGGGGCGCGGGGCGACGACAACCGGCGCGGGTACGCTCTCCGCCACGGCCACCGGCTCCGGGCTGGGCGGGCGCAGCCACTCCGGAGTCGTCTCTGTGGGCGTGGCTTCGCTCTCCACGATGGTTTCAGCGGTCACGCCAACGTCCGTTGGCGCCACGCCAACGTCCGTTGCCGCGACGGCCTCCATCTCAATGGGCCACAGTTCAACAAGCTCCGCTTCGCCCAGTTCTATCTCGACCGGCTCCGCCTCAACGATCTCGGCCACAACCGGCTCAACCGCCGGCGCGCCGCTCAACGAGGCCACGGCCGCGGTCGGCAGGGCGTCGAACTCGGCCCGGGCGCGGCTGTGCTCCGGGTCCAGCGCCAATGCCTTGTGCAAGTAGATGGCGCGGCGCGCGTCCGAGTCAACCATCTGGCTGAGCAGATACCAGGCGTTGGCGTCGTCGGGGTTGTCGCGAATGACTTCGGCGGCCAGCAGTTGGGCGCGCTCCGTTTCGCCGGCGCGCACGGCGGCGATGGCATCTTGCAGGGTGGCGGTCATGGTGTCCCTCTCCGGGTGCGGATCATGACGCGATTGTAACGTCGTTGAGAGGGATGGCAAGCGGCCCTACTGGCATTGCTCCCAGACCTGCTCCAGCAGGGGACAGGGGTAGCCGTCGTGGGCCGCCAGCAGCGACTCGCGTGTGGCGCGGCAGGGCACGCCGAACGCCGCCAGCGCAGCGATCAACCCGCAGAGTGACAGCCCGACGACGGTCAGATAGCAGCCGTCGAGCGCGGCCACGGGGTTGAAGAGGGGGTGCTGGATGGCATACGCCCCGGCCTTGTCCAGCGGATCGCCGGTGGCCACGTAGGCATCGATCTCCGCCGCGGTGTAGGCGCGCATGGTCACGGTCGTGGTGTGTACGGCGCGCACCTCGCGACCGTCGGCCAGATCGACGACGCACAGGCCGGTGTGGACGTCGTGCGTCCGGCCGCGCAGCGCCGTCAGCATTCGCCGGGCGTCGGCGGCATCGGCCGGCTTGGCCAGAATGGTCCCGTCGAGGGCGACGGTCGTGTCGGCGGCGATGAGCAGCGTCGGCCGGTCGCGCCGGCCGGCGGCCAGAGCGTGGGCGGCGGCCTCGGCCTTCTGCGCCGCCGTCAGGCGCACGTAGTCGGCCGGGCCGGCGCTCAGGTGGACATCTTCGTCCACGTCGGCGGCATAGACCTCGAACGGGTAGCCCAGCAGCCGCAGCAACTGCCGCCGCCGCGGCGACTGTGAGGCCAGAACGAAATGGTAGGCGTCCATTGCCAATGAAAAAGAGACCGGTCTACACGGAAGTATACCGGTCTCCTCGTCAAAGACTCGTACAGAGTCGGAACTACTTGACCTCGACGACGGCGCCGGCCTCTTCGAGGGCCTTCTTGGCGTCGGCCGCCTGTTCCTTGGTCACAGCTTCCAAAATGACGTTCAGGCCTTCGACGGCGTCCTTGGCTTCCTTCAGGCCCAGGTTGGTCAGCGTGCGCACGGCCTTGATGACCTCGATCTTCTTCGGGCCGATGTCCTTCAGCTTCACGGAGAACTCCGTCTGCTCCTCGACTTCCTCGGCCGGCGCGGCGGCGCCACCGCCGGCCATCATGCCCGGCATCATGCCCATGGCCATCGGCGCGGCGGCGCTGACGCCCCACGCCTCTTCCAGCTTCTTGGTCAGTTCGGCCGCTTCCAACAGGGTCAGGCCGCTCAGTTCCTGTACGATCTTGTCCAAATCTGCCATTGTCTTATATCACTCCTAGTCTGCTTATCGCGCGGACGTGTGTCCGTCTCGTGTTGTCGATTGATAAGATGAGCCACAGCCCGTCAGGCCGCGGCGGCGTCCGGCGCGGCGGCGTTCTCGTCCTTCTTGGCGTAGGCGTCCAGGACGTTGACGACCTGGCGCACGCCGTTGGTGACGGCCGAGACGATGCCCTGCGCGGGCGCGTTGATCAGGCCCAGAATCTGGGCGCGGAGTTGGTCGAGCGAGGGCAGCGTGGCCAGCGATTCGACCTCTTTCGGGGTCAGCACGCGATTGCCGAGCATGCCGCCGACGATCTTGAGCTTGTCGTTGGCCTTGGCCTGGTCGACCAGCACCTTGGCCAGCGCCGGGGCCTCGCCCAGGGCGAAGCTCGTCGCTACCTGACCGTTCAGCAGCTCGCTGGGCGGCACGTGGTCGGTCTGCTCCAGGGCGATACCGAGCAGCGTGTTCTTGGTCACGTTGATCTGCCCGTTGGCCTCGCCGATCTTCAGCCGCAGCGCTTCCATTTCCTTGACGGTCATGCCGCCGTAGCGGGTCAGGAAAATGGCCGAACTGCGCTCGAGCAGGTCGCGATACTCCGTTACCAACTCATCCTTGCGTTTCTTGTCGATTGCCAAAGGTTTTCACCTCCTCTGCAAGAAAAAATCCTCCGTACCGGCGCGGCCGATAGGAGGACTTTACAGGTCAGGCGGGTGGGGTTGGCCACCCGGCGTTGGCTGTAGTGTCCTACCTCGGCCGGCAACATTAAGGGGCGCGCCCCGCCGGCTGTCTCTGGTAGAGACTACGGTTGTTGTTGACGTGCGTTTAGAGCGCGGCCTCCACCGGGTCGAGGCGAATGCCAGGCCCCATCGTGTTGGCGACCGTGATCTTCTGGATATACGTGCCCTTGGCCGCGGCCGGGCGGGCGCGCTTGACGGCGCCGATGAAGGCAGTCAAGTTCTCGTTCAATTGCTCCTGGCTGAAGCTGGCCTTGCCGATCGGCGCGTGGATGTTGGAGGTCTTATCGACGCGGAACTCCACGCGGCCGGCCTTGGCCTCGTCGATCAGGCGGGGCAGGTCCGCGGCCGGGGCGACCGTGCCCGCGCGCGGGTTGGGCATCAGGCCGCGCGGGCCGAGCACGCGGCCCAGACGGCCGACCTTGCCCATCATCGACGGCACGGCGATGGCCACGTCGAACTCCGTCCAGCCTTCCTGAATGCGCTTGATGACCTCATCATCGGCGATGATGTCGGCGCCGGCGTCGCGGGCCGTCGTCGCGTCTTCGCCCTCGGCGAAGACGAGCACACGCACCGTCTTGCCAAGGCCGTTGGGCAGCACGACCACGTCACGGACCTGCTGGTCGGCGTGGCGCGGGTCGACGCCCAGGCGCATATGCACCTCGACCGTCGGGTCGAAGTTGGTCGTCGCCGTCTCTTTGATGAGCTTGACGGCCTCCTCGCGGCTGTAGAGCTTGCTGCGGTCGATCTTGGCCGCCGCCTCTACGTACTTACGTCCTCGTTTTGGCATGATTGCTCCTTGTGGTCTGGCGACCTTGGTCGCCTTGGCGAACGCTTCTTCAGTCGTTCTCCCACTTTTCAGT
>ERZ724513.260-NODE-260-length-24671-cov-10.349163_pt1 | contig 24671 bp, 19 predicted proteins | sample MGYA00376046_ERZ724513 | MGnify/ENA primary metagenome ERZ724513 (study PRJEB28724, sample SAMN07190883) | activated sludge metagenome | isolation source: activated sludge of sewage treatment plant in Hong Hong | place: Hong Kong | collected 2016-03-17 ...
GGCGCAGGAAGCGGCTCACCATTCGGCGGCGGCTCGGGCCTGTCGATGCCACAAAGCGGTGGGGGATTCGGGGGAATCCCATTGGGCGGCGGCGGGTTTGGTGGCGGTTCCAGAGGTGGCGGATCTGGTGGGCGACGGCCGTCGCCGCGGATCGACACGGGCCGCGATATCCCTCCCGGTAGGGGTGGGCAAGCTGTCCAGGCGGCGCTGTCGAAGCTGGGCCGCCCGTATGTGTGGGGAGCCAAGGGCCCTTCGGCCTTTGACTGCTCGGGGCTCACGGGGTGGGCGTGGCGTCAAGCCGGCGTGCAGCTGGGGCCCGACACCTATACGCAAGTGAATCAGGGGGTGGCGGTGCCTCCTGGTGAGGTGCGCGCCGGTGATCTGATCTTTCCCAAGGCGTCCTATGACGGCCGCGGCCCGGGCCATGTCATGTTGGCGATCTCGTCGACACAGGTAGTGCACGCCCCTCAGACCGGTGATGTGGTGCGTATCGCGCCGATGCCGCCAGGGTTCATCGCGCGCCGCCCGGTGGCCACCTAGCCCGGAAAATCGTGCACGGAGGGGGATCGGAGCGGCTTTAGGCTCGTAGTTATCCGCCCGAGGAAAGGATGTGGCCGTGGAGTCTGGGTTGCAGCAACAAGCCAGTCAAATCTTGGATCTCGCGACGCGGGCGAAGAAAGTCTTCGGCGGTGATTCCACCCCGCAGCGGCCACCGGAGTTCGCGGCGCCGCGCGATCTCGAAGAGACGATCTCTCGTGATCACTTCTGATTTCAGTGCCGCGGCGGGCCTATCGCCGTCAATGATGTTGGTGCAGAAGAGGTTACGATGACCGACGCTCGCAAGTTCGATGAGCTGGTGTCCTGGCATGCCAAGCCGGTCGCCGGGGTCGGTATGGGCTGGGATCCGGGTTGGCGTGCCGACGGGGGAGCGTTTGCCCCCAACATCAGCCCCTCGGACCCGTACTGGAACACGGTGTTGGACAAGGCCCAAGCGGCTTATGGCGATCCTGGTATGCGGTTCAACACCTCTGACCCGAGTGCGGACCGTTATCTAGTCTTCAGCGACGGCACGCGGGTACCGACCGATGGCTCGTTGGCTTATCGCGACAACGGCAACACCTACGTGATGAACAACGATGGCTCGGTGTCGCTACTTGGTGGTGACGGCAAGGCCGGTCAGCCGTTCTTCCCGGAGTTCCGGCGCAACGAGGCTGGCCAGTATGTGCCGGTCAACGCTCAAGGCCAGCAGGTCGCGCCGCTGGCCGCCTCCTACGTGGATGATCCAGCGACAGGCAAGCGCACCTACTACAACGCCAACGGAGACGTCGTGGGATCTGAGCAGCGGCCCGCCACACCGCCTCCGGGCAGCCAGCCCGGCGTGGCGACCGATGAGCAGCAGTCGGGGCGCACCGCTGACGCGGTACGCAAGCTGCACGACGAGATGAAGGACCGCTACAGCCAACTCAGCGAGGCTGAGGGCAAGTTGACCGAGGCGATGCTGAGCGCCCGGACCACGACCGCCGAGGGCCAGCAGAAGCTCAACGACATCCAGCAGAAGATCGTCGAGGCGGTCAACAACCCGGCGATGTCTCTGGACACTCCGGCGGGCGAGCAGGCGTTCTTGAAGTTCTTGCGCAGTCAGGTCGCCGCGATCGGCGAAGTACTCCAGTCGGGGACTTTGACTGCCGAGGATCAGGCCAAGGCGGCGTCAGCGCTGGCCGCCCTCTACGACATGGACGGAGCCTCCCCGGACACCGGGGGCGAGACTCCCAGTGACCCCAATGCCCAACCGGGACCTGCGACTCCGGCGCCGGCGCCGGCGCCGGCGGTCAGTGATCCCGCGCTTGTCGATCCCGCGCTCACGGATGCGGGGCTGGGGCCGATGGAGCCGATGCCCGATCCGATGTTGTCGGATTTGGGGATGGGCGGTCCGATGGGTGCTGACCCGCTGGCGGGGCTGGCCTCCGCGTTGCCGGCCGCGATGGGGGCTTTCCCTCCGGGTGGCGGATTGGGTGGCGGCAGCCCGCTTGATGCTCTCACCGGAGCCGCTGCGCCGCTGGCCGGTCTGGCTTCCCAGCTGGGCGAGCAAGTCCGCCGTGAGGAACCCGACCCCGGCGTCGAGTCGGAGAAGGACAAGGACGACGAGCTCGACGAGGACGAGGGTAAGGACGACCACGACCACGCACCCGAGCCAGTGCCCGGGGAAACCCCGCCGTCCACGGCGCCGCAATCGGGCACTCCGCCCGAGCCGGTGCCCGCGGGCACGCCCGGGGAGGGCGCCCCACCGGCGGCACCGGGCCCGCCCCCACCGCCGCCGACGGCAATCACGCTGCCGGACGGCTCGACCGCCAATGCACGCACGCCAGAGCTGGCCCAGGCCGTCAAGGCCCACCTCGACGGCAAGCCACTCGAGGAGGCCTACCGCGAACAGCACCTCGAGCTGCCCCCGCCGGGCACTCCGGTGACCGCTCCGGTCGATCCGTCGCGCCTGTCGGCCGGCATGCTCGCGGTGTTCAACGACCATTACGCGGTCGCGCTGAGCTCGGTGAAGGCGCTCCAAGATGGCCAGGTTGTGCCGGCGTCGATGATTGCCTCCAGCCCGGGCTTCTTGGGCTGGCTCGATCCCAGCGCGGTCGGCGCACCAGAGCCCACCCCGGCTCCCGCGCCGGTGCCTGTCCCACCGAGCTCCCCGGCCACCGACCCGGCGAACCCGGCGCCGCTGGCCAGCGCACCGGTGCCCACCCCCATCGGATAGCGGCTGACGTATGACGCGGCGGCAAAAAATCGCGACAATATCTAGATCGAAGGAGCTATGAGATGACCGACCCGATTCATATCGACCCTGAGGTGATGCGCACCGTCGCCAACCAGCATGACGATGTCGCCGACCAGATCGCGCCCGCCCGCGAGGCCAGCGCCGAGATCCTGGCCGCGGTCAACACGTTCGGCCCGATCATGCACCAGTTCAAGTCGGCGGTGTCGGACTTGATGGTCAACCGCGACGCCGCGCTGCTCCACCACGAACACACCCACCGCAGCGCCGCGATCGGGTTGCGTCGCGAAGCGGCCAATTTCGTCACCCGCGACGAAATCAACGCAGAAAACCTCCGAGTTGACCAGCAATGACAACCTGCCGCTGAGCGAGCAGGCGTTCCTGGCCAGGACCCCCGACGATGCGGTCCTGGTCAGGGTTGCCGTCAAGGGGCACATCCTGGGCGTTCAGCTCGAACCCAAGGCCATGCGCGACAACATGCACGAGTTAGCTCAGCGAATCATGGCCTGTGCCGACGTGGCGTATCTTCAGGGGCAGGTGGCACTGCGCGAGCAGATGGAGAACGCCAAGCTCGATCCCGTCTGCTACGCAGATTTCCCCACCGAAAGGGACCTTTCCGCCGCCCGTGACCGACTGAGGAATCTCTAGACCGATGGTTTCTGTTGACCCGAGTGGACTGGTCTCGGCAGCGCAACGGATCACCGCCGCGCTGTCGGATCTGACGACAGCTAACCCCGAGCATCCCCCGCTGGCCGCCGATCCGGCGTCGGCGGGCGCTGCGGGCAGGCTCACCACTGCGGGCACCACCTTGGCCAGCGTCCTGGTCGAACAGGCGGCAGGGCTGGCAGCCACCGCTGAACAGCTGGCCAACGTGGCAGCAGGTTTCACCGCCAAGGACGCGGCCAACGCGATCAAAATCTCCAGCCTCAACACCGCCAGTGAGGGCGCCGCCGTGTCGGGCTGGGCGCCCCCGTCGCCACCAATCCCTCCCGACGCGCGTCCAGTGCTGGCCGCACCACCCGCCGCGCCCGCCGAGATCATCTCCAATGCGGTGCACTCCGGCGACCCCGCCAGCGGCGAAGCGTTCATTTCGGGATGGCGCCAGGTCGCCGGCTCGGCCCGCGACGCCTCAGCCGCGGTACGGCTGGTCGCCGATAGTCTCCCTGACAGCTGGGATAGCCCGGTGGCCACCGACGTGGTGCGCGGGCACCTGATCAAATACGCCAATGCGTTGGAAACCTCCGGCCAGCGCGCCGATACGGTCGCTGAGCAGGCCAATCGCCATGCTCAAGAGGTCGCTCAGGCGCGGAGCGACATTCCGAGTCCGGACGCGTTTCAAGCGATGAATCACCAGCTACAGACGCTGGCGCAGGCTAACGCGCAGACCGGCGGCATGTACGCGGTGCCGCTGGCCAACGCGGTGGAGCAGAAAGCTCAGATGGAGGCCCAAACCGCGCAAGGCTTCGGTGGCTACTACGCCAGCACAGAGGCCACCACCGCCGGTGAGGTTGATCTGGACGGCGACGGTATCCCCGACGTTCCCGCCGACGAGGCGGCTGCCGCGGCCGCTGCGGGGGAAGGAACGGGTCTGCCGGGCGAAGCGACCCCGGGAGAGCCTGGGTCACAGGATATGGCCGGTCAGCTGGCCTCGATGCTTCCCAGCATGATCCCCACGGTTCTCGGGGCGGCCGGGGGACTACTGGGCGGCGCGATGTCATCGGTGATGAAGGCGCCGGAATCGCTGATTCAGGCCGGAACGCAGGCGATGGGTGCGGCTACTCAAGGGCTATCGGGGTTGATGCAACCCGAGCTCGACGACATCGGCACCGAGGACCTGGGCCTAGACGATGCGCCCTTGGACGACATGAGCGGTTTTGGCGGCGGAGGGGGCGGGGGTGGCATGACGTCGCCAGCCTCCGGCGGGGCACCGTCGACGCCGCCGGTGATGCCCTCCACCGGCCCCAACCCCACCCCGCCAACCTTGCCCACCGGTGGATCGTTGCCTCCGCCGGTGAGCCCCACGATGGGCCCGGGCGGCGGCATGATGCCAATGGGAGGCATGCCGATGGCCGGCATGCCAGGGGGTGCAGGCCAAGGCGGCGGGGCCGACGAACGCAACGCAAAGCCCAAACAGGTTGTGGGCAAGGATCTTCCGCACACCGAATCGGTGACCGGCAAGGTGACCGCTGACAGGATCGCAGTGTCGACAACCGCACCGGACCGAAAGGACGACGACCCGCCGCCCAACGACGACGCACCTCAGCGCACTAGCGCTCCGCTGATCCGGCGTATCACGACTGTCGCACCGAAGGACGGCGCCTAATGTTGGGCGGCGTGGGCTTCGACGATCTCGGCGACGAGGAAAAGGTCAAGTTTTCCGAAGCGGAACAGGCCGCGACCCTGGAGCGTCTCGACAAGATGATCGCCCAGCTCGGGGCACTGCGTACCGAGGTCGAAGACCCCGATGGCTATGTGCGGTTCACACTGGGTGACGACGGCCGCCTCCTCGAACTGTTCATCCACGAGGCTGCCCGCACATCACTGACCAACTTGGCGTTGGAAAAGAAGCTCAACGATCTGTTCGCCGCTGCTAACGAGGCAATGATGCTGTCCCGCAAAGAGTTCTGGGACCACTACAGCATTACCGACATCTGATCCGCAGGTCTAGCTCCGAAAAGCGCTGAGTCAGAACCGAGTTTTCAGATCGGCCTTGGCGGGCCTATAGCCAAAACCCCGCGCTGATTGACTAACGCACGGGGCACGGTCTGGGTCAGGCAGACTGACTGTGAGCGCGAGAAGTGTTGGCAACAAATGCCGTTCGAAAGTTTCAAGTGGAAGGGCCCGACCAAGGGTGGGAGGAGTCGGGCCCTTCCGGTTCCGACCTCGGGGGGCGCGACCGGAACACCACGAACGCTACCGCAGCGCCCACGCCCCTCCGTGCACAAATTTCGGCGGCGCGATGCTGCGCCATCGCAGCGACTCGTTGAGGTGCCGCGCGGGCCGGCTACAGATCCGGGGTAGCTGTAGGCAGCCAAGCCGTGAAAGGCCGCGAACATGTGTTGACGGGGAGGTGCCGAGCGGATCGGGGCCGAATTTGGCGGTGCCAGACCCCACCGGGGCCGTTTACCCTGGATGTATGACAGCGGGCGGGAAAACCCAAGCATATGTGCCGCCGCCGAACGGTGGCCCCTACGGGCCACCCCCTGGCCCCGGCCCATCCGGCTATGGCCCCCCGCCGGCGCCTCCACCGGTGTTCCAGCCCCGACGCCCGGGACGCTTGCGGACGGCACTCGCCGCCTCGGGCATCATCCTCGCGGTGGTTCTGGCGGCATCCGCGCTGGTAGTAGCTTTAACGACCCGCTCCAGCAGCTCCAACACTGCCGCACCTTCGGCCGGCAACCCCGCCGCATCATCCAGCCCGGCGTCCACTGAACAGGCCGACCGCGCACTCTGCACCGCAATCGCTCCCTTGATGGTTGAACAGAACAAAGTCTCCAACGATTGGTTCCGCCTGGGGGAACCCGGCTCGACGGCGAGGGATGCCGGGCTACCAAAGTTTATTGACGACACAGAAAATTGGGTCGGTCGAGCCGAAGCTGTGCTCGCGGAGCACCCCGGCGTCCAGCCACGACTGGAACGAACAATGAACCGTTATCTCGATGACTTATGGCTTTTCGTGAATAACATCGCGCCCGGCCCTTCGGAGGACTACGACAAGGCAGCTTGGATTGACAGCATGATCGCCTACGGCGGGCCCCAAACAATTTGCGACGACCTCGGCGCCGGCTGGTAGTTGGATGGGGGGGACTAGCTGATGCCGGCTTCAGCAGCGGTTGCCGCTGGCCCGGGGATGCCGACACGGCCGTACTCAATGCGGATTCTCGGCGGGTCCTGGCCGTCGACGTCACCGGAGTCGTGGTCGGACACCGCGAGCGCGCTGAGTAAGAAAAGTGCCGATCTGAGCACGTCGGCAGCGGCGATCCGCCGCGCAGCCGACGATCTCGGGGGATCTAATTCGGGGCAGATGATCGACGCGATGTGTGAGCGCTCGTATCGCACGGCGCAGACGGTGATCAATCACTCGGACCTGTACGGCGACATGGCTAAGGCGGTCAAGGAAACGGCTGAGCTGATCTGGCATGCCCGCGGCCGGCTCGAAGAGATTGACCGCAAAGCACATGAGGAGATCGAACGGCTCAAGCAGCAGCTTCAGGCTTTGGCGGGCTCGCCGTTAGGCGCTGGCGCGGCGATGGCCGCGATCTACGCAGCGATTGAAGCCGTCATCACCGCAGCGCAAGGGGAAGCGCTGGCTGTAGGGACTGACACCGCCGCGTCTATCGCAGAGCAAGCCGCCAACATCGGCGGCACCCCCTCAAGCCAGCTGTCCAGCGGCGGCCAGATCACCCCTGCCGATCACACCACCCAATCCGGCGGCAACGGAGACAACATCCAGGCACTCGACAACCCGCATAATTCACCACCACCGTCACGTCCGACCAGCGACCTACCCAAGTGGAACGAATCAGGCCACCCTCGCGACGACCTACCTAGTGATGGCGCAACTGATTCCGGCGGCAGCGAAACGCCTGGTGCCTCAGAACCGGGAAAGACTCCCGGCGAAACGGGTACGGGTTCGGGTGAGCCTGGAGAAACCCCGGGCGGAAACGCGGACACCACCGACGCGCTGAAGGGTACTCCAGCTGAAGCTAACAATTTGCCTCGATGGGAGTCGAACACTCCGGCGATGACTCCGCCGATGACGCCTGTGTCGTCTGGCGGCAGCGGCGGCGCTTCGTCGCTGGGCTCGGTGGGGAGTGGGTTCAAGCCGCCGTCTGCGAGCGGGTTGTCGTCGGCGGGGACCGGTGGTCTGTCGCCTAGTTCGTTGTCTTCGAATGCGGGGCTGTCGTCTCTGCCGTCTTCTGTGTCGCCGGCGGCGGGCGGTCTTCCGTCTGCGGCTGCGGGTGGCGGTGGCGCACCGGGCGCGGCTACCTCGTCTGACTTCTCCCGCGGGTTCAATGCGGGCTTAGGTACGGGCTCGGTGTTGCCGCCGCCTGTTGCTCCTCCTCCGGCGCAGCCGCTGAGTTCGACTACGGGTGCGTCGAGTGTGCCGGTCTCGGCCGTTCCCGCGCCGGTGTCGGCGGCTGGCGGGCCTGCGCACGTCGCGTCGCCAGGGTCGGCGGCGAGTGTTCCGGCCGGGCATATGGGGTCGATGGGTGCGCCGATGATGCCGCCAGCGGCCGCTCCGGCTGGCCCGCTGCCTCCGTTTAACTCTGATTTGCAGCCCAGGCAGGTCGCGCCTGCGGCGGCGGGCGCCCCGCCGCCCGCGCCACCGCCAGCTCCACCTGCGAGCCCGGGCCAGGGGACAGCGCTTCCGCCGGGTGTGGTCGCCTCGGGTGTCGGCGCCACAGCGGCGGGCGCGATCGCAGGGGCGCAGTCTGGGGCGCCTGACCCGTTGCTCGATAGGGCGTCGGAACTGGTCTACGAGCTGATGCACGCCTCGCGGGTTTATGGGTGCATCGACTGGTGCGTCGGGATGTTCAAGACGCCGTCAGGACCGCAGGCATGGGTGGTGAGCAGTGAGGGCAGCGGGTTCATCCCGCCGGGGGTGTTTCTGCCCAGCTCCGCGCGGCTAGTTTTTTCAGATCCTGGTTTGGACAAGGACTTTCACGCCCGCTGGTTCGGCTGGGTCAACCCAGCCCAGACGATGACCGCGTACGGGCAGATGTGCATGGCGAGCAACCCGAACGTCGAGTTGTGGGCGCTGGCGGTGTCGACGGACTATGGCGGCAACGCCGCTGTGGCGCGGGATGCCGGTGTACGGCATATCGAGAATTGCGCGTTGACCACCTCACCGATCAAGGCCGACTCAGCACCGCCGGCGCTGGATGAAACTCGTATTCATCGGCTGGAGACCATTGACCGCCCCGAGTACGCGCGCCTGACCACCGGCGGGGTGGTTGATCGTTCACAGCTATGGGCGTTGACGGTTGCCGCAGTGCGCACGGTCCTCTCGCGCGCCTCTGAGCTGCTGGGCTTCCAGGTTCCTCCGGCCATTCGCCAGGTCGCTACGGCGATCGAGAATGGTGAGCCGGTGACCGAAGAGTTGTGGGCCGATCTTGACGTGGCGATGCGCGCAGCGATCCTCGACAGCGCGGGCCAGCGGCCAGGTCGGGTGGCCAGCGATGTGGGCCCGTCTGCCTATGCGCGGTGTTTCCACAACGTGGCTCGCGCCGCGGAGCTGCTGTCGTGGTGGCGCAGCACGACACCGGATTATGTCGAGATCGCCTACACGGCAAGGCATATCGCGAAGGAAGCTGAACTATGGCCCACGATGGCCGCATGAGGGGAGTTGTGTAGATGCCTGCAGTATCTGGGGGCGCGAAGCCGATCGAGGTGTTGCCCGCGGCGGTCACTGGCACTGCCCAGTCGATCGCTGGGGAGGTGAGCCGGTCGGCCCAGCCTGGCCCGGTTCCGATGCCTGCGGGGGGTATTTCGCCGATCGATGTCGCCGCCAACGCCGTGGCCGTCGCGGTGGCCGAGAATGTCGCGCACTGCTCGGCGACGCTGGCGCCGGAGCCCATCGAAGGGGTTCAGAAGGCCGAGACCGCCACGACCGAACTTCGGGGGCAGGACGCTGAGAGCGCCGCCGACATCAGGTCGGTCGCTCAGACTATGCAGCCGATGCCGCCGCCGGGGGTCAGTGGCGGCGGGGGCGCACCGAGCATCCGCCCGGTCAGCAATACCGGCGCGGATAGTTGGCATTGGGAATATGACCACAACGGGCTGATGGTCAGGGTCGATGACGTCGAGCCAATTGATCCGGGCGGCGCGGCCGGTGGTGGTTTCGGCGGGCTTGCCCCGGTGGGCCCCTGACAGCTCGGTCACCGCTTGTTGCGTGAAGGGGTTGTCAGCTGTTGTGTGGTGAGTGGTCGGTAGTTGTCGGTGGTGTGCTGTAGGAACAGGCGTATGAATCTTGCGGCGTGGGCTGAGCGCAACGGTGTTGCGCGGGTCACCGCGTGTCGCTGGTTTCACGCTGGTTTCACGCGGGCCGGTTGCCTGTTCCGGCGCGACGAGTGGGTCGGCTGATCCTGGTGAGGGATGCGACCGCCGAGCCAGTCCAGCATCGGCGGACGGCGGTGTATGCGCGGGTCTCGTCGGCGGATCAGAAGGCCGATCTGGATCGGCAGGTGGCGCGGGTAGCTGCGTGGGCGACGGCGGATCAGATCTCGGTGGACAAGGTGGTGACCGAGGTCGGGTCCGCCTTGAACGGGCACCGCCGCAAGTTCCTTGCGTTGCTGCGTGACCCGACGGTGAGCCGGATCGTTGTGAAGCACCGGATCGTTTCTGCCGGTTCGGATCTGAGTATGTCGAAGCCGCGCTCGCTGTGCAGGGCCGCGAGTTGGTCGTGGTCGACGCCGGAGAGGTCGACGATGATCTGGTGCGTGATATGACCGAGATCCTCACCGGTATGTGTGCGCGGCTCTACGGGAAACGCGCCGCAGCCAACCGAGCCAAGAGGGCGATGGGCGCTGCCGATGATGGTGAGGCGGCCTGATGGCGAAGTTCGAGATTCCCGAGGGCTTTTCGGTGCAGGCGTTCCGGTTCACCCTAGACCTGACCGACGGGCAAGCTCGGTCGTTGGCACGGCACTTCGGCGCTCGCCGAAAGGCGTACAACTGGGCTGTAGCGGCCCTGAAAGCCGATATCGTGACGTGGCGTGAGACTGGTGTCGAGACGGCGAAGCCGTCGCTTGCTGTGTTGCGTAAACGCTGGAACACGGCCAAGGACGCGGTGTGTGTCAACGCCGCGACCGGGGATGTGTGGTGGCCGGAGTGCTCGAAAGAGGCCTACGCCGACGGGATCGGCGGCGCGGTGGATGCCTACTGGAATTGGCAAGCCTCCCGCGCAGGGACCCGCGCCGGCAAGCGAGTCGGGTTCCCGCGGTTTAAGAAGAAGGGCCGCGACACCGACCGGGTGTCGTTTTCAACCGGGGCGATGCGCGTCGAACCCGACCGCCGGCACCTCACGCTGCCAGTCATCGGCACAGTCCGCACCCACGAGAACACCCGCCGGGTCGAGCGCCTCATCCGGGCCGGCCGAGCTCGGGTGCTGGCGATCAGCGTGCGCCGCAACGGCACCCGGTTCGACGCCAGCGTGCGGGTGCTGGTGGCGCGCCCTCAGCAGCCCAACGTGGCACTGCCGAAGTCACGGGTCGGTGTCGATGTGGGGGTGCGTCGGCTGGCCACGGTCGCCAGCACAGACGGCGCAGTGCTCGAACGGGTGCCCAATCCCCGTCCGCTTGACGCTGCACTCAACGAGTTACGACACGTCAGCCGGGCCCGCTCCCGCTGCGTGAAAGGGTCGCGCCAATATCGCGAGCGCACCACAGAAATGTCCCGGCTGCATCGCCGGGTCAACGATGTCCGCGTGCATCATTTGCACGTCCTGACCACACGATTAGCCAAAACTCACGGCCGGATCGTGGTCGAAGGTCTGGACGCTGCGGGGATGCTGCGGCAAAAGGGTCTGCCGGGGGCACGAGCCCGCCGACGCGGCCTGTCCGATGCCGCCCTGGGTACGCCGCGGCACCACTTGTCCTACAAGACCGTCTGGTACGGATCACAACTGGTGGTGGCTGATCGGTGGTTCCCTTCGTCGAAGACTTGCCACGCGTGCGGGCATGTTCAGGACATCGGCTGGGCAGAACACTGGACCTGCGATCGCACTGGCGGCGGTTGCGGGGCCACTCATCAACGCGACGATTGCGCCGCGATCAACCTCGCACGCTACGAGGAACCCGATAGCGTCGTCGGCCCAGTTGGGGCCGCCGTCAAGCGTGGAGCCGACCGTAAGACCGGGCCAAGCCCGGCTGGTGGCCGTGAAGCGCGGAAGGGACCCGGCCACCCAGCCGGGAAACAACCCCGAGACGGGGTGCGAGTCGCGTGACCACTAACGATCACTCACTCGCAACGGGTCGCAGCATCGTGGGTTTTCTGGTTATCGGGCGCTCTGAAATTGGCGCCGATATAGCCCCTTGGACGGGGTTAGGGTCAGTTACGTGACCACTCAACAGTTCAGGCGGCCCGGCCCGATTGCACGTCCGCCGGCGACGGCGGGCGGCAAGATCGCGATTGATCCGCCGATTCCGGCGCCGATCCCGCCGCCACGCAGCGTGTGGGGGATTGTGCTGCCGATCGTTCTGATTGTCGGTGTGATCGGGTTTATCGTCGCGATGTACATGTCCGGAATGCGTAGCTTCGCATCGGGTTTCGGCATTTTCGGGATCATGATGTTGATCGGCATGGCGGGCATGCTGTTCCGCGGCCGCGGAGCCGCGCAGAAGATGTCCTGGGGTGAGCTGCGGCAGTACCGGGCCAACTACTTCGCCCGCCAGGACGATGTGCGCGATGAGATCGAGGTGCAGCGCCGCGCCCAGTTCGACCATCGCGAGCATTTCCATTGGGAACCAGCCAAACTCGTGGCCGCGGTCGGCACCGAACGCATGTGGGAACGCTCACCGAGTTCGGATGAATTCGGTGAGGTCCGGGTCGGGGTCGGCAAGGTCAAGCTCGCCATGACGATCGAGAAGCCGAAGATTCCCGAGGCATCACAGATCGAACCGGCCACCGGTCACGCCCTGCGCAAGTTTCTGCTGGAGCAGGAATACATCGACGACATGGCCAAGGTGATTTGGCTGCAACGCTTCGCGGGCGTCTCGTTCATCGGGGATATGGACGAGGCACGCGCTCTGCTGCGGGCGATGGTGTGCCAGCTGGCGGCATTCCACAGCCCCGCCGACCTCCAGATTCTGGTGGTCAGCGACGCCCCGTCGGTGTGGGACTGGACGAAGTGGCTGCCACATATGCAGCATCACAGCAAGCGCGACGGCTGCGGTGAGCGCCGGCTGCTGTTTTCCTCCCCGGCTCAGCTGGAGGAGTTTTTCGACGAGGCGGAGCTTCCGCGGAGCGAGTGGACACCCCCGGCCAGCGGATTGCACGGCGCGGGGAACACCGCTCTGCCGTTCCGGGTGATCATCGACGACAACTGCGGAACCCCCGAGGACTGGGCCGGCCTGACCGGCAGCGCAGGGTATGCCGGCACCTGCTTTGTGCGCCTGGCACCGTCGGTGCCTCCTCCCTCGCCGCATGATGCGTTCGGGACGAAGAGTTGGATCGGGTTTTCCCCGGAGACCACCTACCGCCTCGTGGGCGGTGCGCTGCGGAAGCGCCTGCCCGCCGAGGACCTCACACCGTTTAGCGGTGTGCAGCACCCGTCCTCCGACGAGCTCGACGACGCCTTCTACGCCAAGGCCGACCAGCTATCGATCACCGCAGCGGAGCGGTTCGCTCGGGCGATGGCCCGCTTCCGCGCCTCCGGCGGGGTCACCACGGTCACCGATTCCGGCCACCAGCAACGCACGCTGCTCGACGCGGTGGGGGTGCGGGACCCCCGCAACCTCGACGTGGACCGCCTGTGGTCCCCGCGCCGCAGCCAGGGCCCGGAGTGGATGCGCTTCCCGGTCGGTCTCGATGAAAGCGGCCAGGTCGTCGACCTGGATCTCAAAGAGGGCAGCCAGCAGGGCATGGGCATGCATTCGCTGTTCATCGGCACGACCGGCGCGGGCAAGTCCGAGGGCATCATCACCGAGGTCGCCTCGATGGCGTTGACCCATTCGCCGGAGGTCGCCAATGTGGTGTTCTTCGACTTCAAGCTGAAATCAGCAGCCGGCGTGCTCGAACAGTTCCCGCATGTGGTGGCCAGTGTCAGCAACCTCGGCGATGAGCGCCACCTTGTCGGCCGCATGTATGAGGCGCTGGAAGGCGAGCTTGATCGTCGCGGCGCTCTGTGCAACGCCGCCGGCCCGGACGTGGTGGATCTGACGGTCTACAACCAGCGGCGGCTCACTGATCCCTCGCTGCCGCCGGTGCCGGTGCTGTGGGTCATCGCCGACGAGTACCAGGAGCTGCTCAGCGACCGCGACTGGGGCGATAAGTTCCGCAGCTTGTTCTGGCGGATCATGCGCCAGGGCCGCGCCTATCACATGTTTTTGCAGCTGGTCGGCCAGACCGTCGACACCCAGAAGCTGCGCGACATCCGCAAGCTGCTCGGCTTCACCATCGCCGGCCGTACCGGCACCGAGGAAGATTCCCGCGAGGCCCTCGGTGTGGGGATCGCCGCCAAGATTGACGAGAAAGGCGCGGAGGGTACTGCGTTCCTGCGGGTGGCGCAGCGCCAGCCACGCCAGTTCCGATTCTTCTATTCCTCGGCTGATTTCGTTCCGCAGACCGGGCCCGACGACAGCCGTCCACTGGAGGCCGGCACCTGGTTCGAGCCCCGCGCTTTCACGGCCGAAGAGGCCGCCGACATCGATGGCCTGCTGGCCGAGCCGGTCGAACGTGACGCTGCCCCGGCGCCGGTCCCGGAGGCCGCCAGCGTGAAGATCATCGACGCCGTGATTGGTTCCCTGCAGGCCACGGGGGCCGCCCCGCCACGCCAGCTGTGGCTGCCCCCACTGGGCGCCCCACCGGCCGCCGACGATCTGGTGGCTCGACTGCGCGGCAAGCCGTGGGATGTCGACTACGGCCAGAACCCGGGCCTGGTGTTGCCGGTGGCGCTGGAGGATCGCCCACGTCAGCACCGCCAGGATGTCTGCTACCTGAACATGCTGGAAAGCAGCGCACTCATCGTCGGCGCCCCCCGTATGGGTCATACCAACGCGGTCATGACCATGATCACCGCGGGTGCGTTGATGTACCGTCCGGAGCGGGTGCAGTTCTACTGCATTGCTGCCAGCGGCCCACAATTGGCAGCGTTGAACGATCTTCCGCATGTGGCGGCGGTGGCGGCTCTGCACGACACCGAGGGCGTCACCCGCTTGCTGGCCACCGTGCGCGGCATCGTCGAGGAGCGCGAACGGCTTTTCGCCACCCGCGGCCTGGACATGGAGCAGGTGCGTGCGGCGAAGTTCGGCCCGAACCCGACCGATATCGGCGTCGCCGGCGGTGATGTGGTGCTGGTCATCGACGGCTGGGGCAACTTCAACGACGCCAACCAGAAATGGGTTGACCAGGTGATGTCGCTGATGCGCGCGGGCAACTACGGGGTCCGCACGATCGTCACCCACACCAGCTACCTGTCGAAGATCAACACCCAGGTCAAGAACCTGTCCACGGAGCGCATCGAGTTGCGGATGACCGATGAGCGGGAATCCGAGCTGGGCCGGCGCGACCCCACGGTCAACCGGGGCAAAGAGGTCCCGAATAAGCCCGGGCACGGCCTCAGCGCCGCCGGCTTCCACATCATGATCGGCGAGCCGGTGCTGGCCAATGATCCGGCCGGCCCCATCGACGCTCGCGGTGTCGGCGCAGTGGTGCGCCGGGTGGCCGGAGTGGAGAAGTTCGCCGAGGTGAAACGCCTGCCGGAGATGGTGCCGCTGTCTGATGTGTTGGCGCGGGTAAACGGCGGCGCGCAACGCGACCTGGTTCCGTTCGGTCTGTCGGAGTCCGATCTGGGCCCGGCCTACGTCGACTTCGCCGAGAACCCCCACGCGGTAGTCGTGGGCCGCGCGCAATCGGGACGCTCGGCGTTCCTGCGCACGATGATGCGCAGCGTCATGGCCCACTACAGTCCCGATGAGGCCACCATTGTGTTGATTGATCCGCGCCGCCGACACATGGGCGTGGTGCCAGAGGAGACGTGGCTGTCGCGCTACGCCTACACCCTCAACGACATCAAGAAGGCTGCGGGGGAGTTGAAGGAGCTGTTCGACAAGCGCACCCCGCCGCCGGGCACCAGTCCCACGGAGATGCTGAAACGCCAGTTCTGGACCGGCCGCAAGATTTTCATCTTCGCCGATGACGTCACGTCGTGGAACTCGGCACAGAATCCGCTGATGGAGTTGGCCGACTATGTGGAAACGGCCGACCAGCTGGGCATGCACATCATCGCGGCCGCCGACATCAAGCTGTGGAGTTTCCAGGCGTCAGGCAACAGCATGCTCGGCCGACTGGCCGGCGCCCTGCAACCGACGATCATTCTGGACGGCCGCCGAGAACACGGCCCGATCATCAGCGGTGTCTACGCCGAGCCTCAACGTCAAGGTAAAGGCATCTACGTGCACCCCGGCGGCACCACCGATGGTGTGCTGGTGGCCTGGACACCTGAACCGGTGCGCTCCACACCTCCTCGACATTCCACCCCGATAGGCCAGAGCTAATGCGATCACCAGTGACCCCTGCGGGCGATTGGGCTACGGAATTAGTGGCCCGAGCACCGGAATCAGAGAGTTTGAGCCTACTCAGCAGCCATTCATCGAGGTCATCGGTGGTGATGGTGCCTGTGCGGAATTTAGCGCAGGTAGCCCCCTAGCACTGGCCTTAAACTGAGTTCAGATCACCCCCACGAAGGGAGAGGCAAACAAATGTCCGTTCCATTCATTGGTGTCGAGCCGGCGCTGGTCGGAATGCTGTCGGCTGCCGAGAGCGCAGGCGCGGCGACCATGGCCGCCGGGACGTCCGGGGCTGCCCCGGTGATGACGACGGTGCTGCCCCCGGGTAGCGATCCGGCGTCGATGGCGGTGGCGGCGGCGCTCAATGCGCGCGGCGCGGCAGCGGTAGCCGCGCTGACGCAGCTGACGATGACGCGGGCAATGTTCGCCGGCAACGTCGGCGTCAACGGCACCAGCTACGCAGCGATGGATGTGCTGCAGCAGACCGCTCTGGCGATCTAGAACCGCTTTCGGGCAATGCCAGGCTTCGGGGATTCGGCGCTCAATCCGCCGCAGGTGAACTACTACCAGTTGGTCACCGGCGATGAGGCGGCGACTGCTGCGGCAGCTGCGGCGGCTCATCAGGCGACCGCGGCGATGCTTTCCGCCGAGATTGCCACCATGACCACCAGTACGACCAGCACGGCCGCGGTGGGCTGGCAGGGCGCCGGTGGTGCGGCGATGACGATGACCGCTCAAGCGTTCGCGGGAATCTTGGGCATGGCGGTGGCCTGGTTTGAGGAAGCTGTCGTGCAGGCGACGGCCATCGTGGATGCCTATCACCTGGCCAAAACCACGATGGTGCCTGGACCGGTGTCCGATCAGAACCTCGCCGACACCGAAGCGCTGGTCGCCACGAACTTCATCGGGCAGAACAGTCCGGCGATCGCGGCCCTGGTCGCCGAATATGAGCGGCAGTGGATTCAGAACGCCACCATCATGTCGAGTTACCAAGGTGTGGTCACCGCGGCGTTGGGCGTACTGGCGACGCCGCCGCCGTTCGCACCGATGGCACCCAACCCCGCCGCAGCATTGGCCGCCCTGGGCAACGCCGGGGCACAAGCCGGTGTGCAGGGCGCCCTGCAGGCCAGCTCCCAAAGCATGCCGCCGGCCAGCACCGCGGCGGTGCCGGCCGCTGAAGCGGTCTCGGCACCGGCCGACGCCATGTCGGCGATGGGCGGGCCGATGGGGATGATGGGGCAGCTCTCGTCGGTCACCGGCATGATGGGCCAGGCTCCGCAGATGCTGGGCCAGGCCCCGCAGATGCTGGGCCAGTTCATGCAGATGCCGATGGGCATGCTCGGCCCGCTGTCGTCGAGCATGGGCGGTCTCGGTGGCGCCCCGGGGGCGTCAGCGGCTCCGCTGACCGGTACGCCGGTGGCGACGCCGGGGTTGGCCAGTGCGCTCAGCGGCGGCGGCGGTGGTGGCGGCGGCATCGGTGCCGGCGGCAGCGGGGTCGTTCCGACCAGTTCCTACACCCGCCCGGTGGGGAGTTTCAGCACCCCGAATGCCCCCAAACTGCCCGGCGGATTCGGAGGTGCCGTCGAACCGGTGGCCACCGGACCGAGCCCGGCAGGGGGTGCAGGCACTGGTGGTCTGTACGGCGCTCCGGCCTCGGCGATGGGGCGCGACGGCGGGGCCGCGACCGAGCAGCGGCAGGGACGCACGATGCAGGTCACGCTTGCCCGATCGGCTGCTGACAGGGGGGACAGGTAACAAAAGATTAGCGCACGGCGGGGTGTGTAGACGCCCATAGACTTTGTCTAGAACCAAACACCTTCCAGAACAGGAGTTTCCATGGCACAGCAAGTTGTTGGTGCGGCGCAGATCCAGTCCACCGCCGACCAGCTCGACGATCTCAAGATGCGGGCGCTCGACGTGCTCAGCCGCTACCAGCAGCATTCGACCGAACTGCAGGCCTCCGGCGGCCTCGACGGCCAGGCCGGTGTCGCCAACGTGGCTACGGCAGAAGAGATCTCGCAGGCACAGCGTGAGATGAACATGCGGTGGGAGTCGCTGATCGCGGCGCTGCGTAACAGCGCGCCGGACTTCACCAACATCGACACCCAGAGCGCCCAGCAGATCCAGTCGGTCGCCGGCGGCCTGCGCTTCACCTGACCCTTCCACCACCACAGACATTCGAAAGGATTCCACCACAATGGACGGAATGATCAAGGTCAATCCCGGCGCGATCGTCGATTACAACGCCGCCCTGGGAACGTTCAGCGGCGAGCTGGACAACATCGCCTCCGAGGCGCAGAACCTGCTCGGCGGTATCGCCGAGTACTTCACCACCGATCAGGCGTCGGTCACCTACGCCCAGGCGCAGCAGATGATCATCGACGCCACCAACGAGGGCAAGGAAGTCATCCACCGCCACGGCCAGGCCGCCGACCAGGCTGGTGTGGACTTCGTGTCCCAGGACGGGGCCTCTGCCCAGACGTTCATGGTCTAGGACGGCCCACCAGGGGTGCTGTAGCGACACTGCCGAAAGGGGGGCCAACTGCAGTTGGCCCCCCTTTTTGCTGCTCGAAAGAAACAGAAGGGATTAGGACATGGCGCTGACGACAACCGTCGGGGGCGTATGGGTACTGCAGGCGCTGCTGGGTGTGGAATCCATGCCAACAGCGTTGCGGCTCAAGCCATTTATTCCGTCAGTGCATCACGAACTGATTGTTGAGACCACAGCAGGGCCGGTCCCGATCGCCGAAACCGCCGAGTATCTGAGCCTGGTGCAGGCTGGCGCTATTTCCCCTAGTGGCGCGGTCGACGAACCGGTGCGCGACTGGATGACCGTGCTGGGGCGGCCTGATCGGCAGGCCGTCCTGACCATTCGGCGACCGTCAGGGCAGGCCGTCCACAACGGTGAACTGCCGACGGTGGACGAGCGGGTGGTCGTGGTGTGCCGGTACCGGCGGTGGCTGGCGATGGCTGCCCGCGACGGCAACGACATGGTCGTTGACGCGGTGGGGGAGACCGATGACCCCGCAGTCCAGGCGGACTTGATGTGCCAAACCTTGATGCCGGCACTGGGCGTGGCTGCACCCGCGGACATCGACGGCGTCAACATCCCCGCCGACCTGATGCAATCGACGCTGGAAGCCGCTGTCCCGCAAGGGCGAGACGCCACGATCGCCGCGATGAGCAGGCTGGGACTGCAACCCCAGCAGGCCGAGGTCCTGGCCGCGGCGACACGCTTGGACGACTCAGCCATGGCCGTCGCCATGGTGATTGACCACGACATCGCCCAGCATGTTCATCCCCGGGTGGTCACGGTGGCCGACACCGAGTTTGGTCGCGTGAGCATCACCACGAGCACGTCGGCTGACGGTAAGCAGTGGCTGAGCTTGTGGCCGGCCACCACCGACGCCGTGCGCGAGGACCTCTACGGGCTGCTTTCCGCGCCGCGGGCGGCCGCGTAAAACGTCATGCGTACATATGTCGGGGGGCATGAAATTGGTGCCGATTTAGGGTCATCGCCCCTAGTAGGGTGGGCAATATGGCGCTGAATTTGACGTCGCGGCTGCAGGTGACGGCCCACTATTTCTGGAACCGCCGCAACGCGGCGGCGCTGAGTCATCACGGCGTTCGGCTGGAATACGACCCCGAACAGCGCCGCAGCGCCGCGCTCATTCTCGGGGTCATGTTCACACTGCTGGCCATGGCGCTGATGTTCGTGCTGTCGTGGTTCAAGCCGGCCGGCCAGGTCGGGCAGTCGGCCATCTTGGCCGACCGCGACACCGGCGCGGTCTACGTGATGGTCGACGGTCGACTACACCCGGCGCTGAACCTGATGAGCGCCCGGCTGATTGCCGGCCAGCCGAATAATCCGACGTTCGTCAAGGCCGCAGAGCTGGAGAAATACCCACAAGGGCCGCTGGTGGGCATCGTGGGCGCTCCCGCGGCGATGCCCATCCGAACGGCGTCGTCCTCGGACTGGGCCGTGTGCGACACCGCACCGACACCGACGTCGACGACCTCGGCCGCCTCGGAACCTGTGGTCACGGCGATCGCTGGCCAGCTGACGCTGGGCCAGCGGTCAGCGCCGCTGCAGATGCCCGATGCCATCTTGGGCCGCTACGGCGATCGGACCTATGTGATCTGGGAGGGGCACCGCTCCGAGATTGACCTCAGCAATAAGGCGGTCGCTTTGGCCTTGGGCGTCGATTCGACTGCGCCGGAACCGATTCCGTTGTCGCGCCCGCTTTTTGATGCCCTTCCGGCGACTGACCCGTTGGTGAGCCCGGCCATCCCGGGGGCAGGGGAACCGTCACGATGGAATGTCGCCGACGGCGCGGTGATTGGATCGGTGCTGACCGTGCGCGACCTCGGTCAGCCCAACGCTGCGGAATCGCTGTACGTGCTGTTACGTGATGGTGTGCAACGGGTTTCGCCGTTCGTCGCCTCACTCTTGCGATCGGCGAACTCGTTCGGTGATGTGGCCCCGATTCAGGTGGCCCCCGACAAGCTCGCTCCGATACCGGTGGTGGATAAGCTGCCTGTGTCGTTCTACCCGGCCACTCGGCTGCGCCTGGTGGACACTGCCGTCAACGCCACCACTTGCCTGGCGTGGTCGAAGGGCGCCACAGACCGCGCCGCCGCAGTCACGATCTTGTCGGGGCAAGGATTGCCGATCCCGCTCGGCTCCGCCGATAACCGGCTGGTGAAACTCCCTAAGGGCGTTCGTGATCCCGAATCGGTGGAGGCTGACCAGGTGTACATCGGCCCTGGTGCCACGAACTTGGTGATGACGACCAGTGCGGCCCCAGCGGCGTCCTCGCGCGAAGCGATGTGGTGGATTTCAGATCAAGGGGTCCGCTACGGCGTCGAGTTGTCCGACGACGCGTTCACGGCCCTCGGGGTGTCCCCGGCTAGGTCGCAGCAGGCGCCGTGGCCGCTGATCCGGGCGTTTGCGCCCGGGCCAGCACTCACCCGCGCCGACGCACTGGTCCAACACGACTCGCTCGCTCCCGTCGGGGGCGCCGAAGCGCTGCCCACTAGGTCTCCGGGAAGCTAGTTGTTGAAAATCGAGGGTTGAAAAACTAGTGCCGATATACGACATACACGCTGATAGGATCAGATTGTGACTGACCGCGACCTTCCCCCTGAGCAGCCGGGCTACCCTCCGAGCGAGGGCGATCCCCGCGACACCGGCGCGCACGCCGCAGAGCCGCCGGCGGTGCCGGGCTGGCCCCCACTACCGGCGAGCGGTGGGGAATCCGCGGGCGCTCACGCCCAAACCTCAGTGCCGCCACCGCCCCCGCCGTGGCCGGGCCGCACCCCGGAGGTGCCCAGTCCCGCACCACGATCCGACGCGGCTCCGCCGTGGGGTCAGCACGCACAATCCAGCGAGTCTGAGGCTGTGGAGTCAACCTCGGAGCGACCCGCGGCGGCCCCGCAAGAGTCTGACCCGGGCGCGCCGTACCGTCCGTCGGATGTTGAGACCACGACGTTTTTCGACCGCCGCGATTTCCCGCCCCCGCCGTTGCGCGAAAGCCCCTCCGGCGGCGGCAGTTTCGGTGAGACCGGTGCGGGCCAGCATGCGGTGCCGCCGAGTTCGCCTCAGTGGGGTGGCGAGCCTCCACGGCATCAGGCCCCACCGTTTCCGCAGCAATCCGGCCCGCAGCGGCCGCCCTCGCCCGCCCAAGGCTGGCCCGGTGAGCGTTCTGCGCCTCCTGCCGGTGACCCGCGCCAGTGGGGCGAGCCCGCCCCGGCGGCCACGGGGCCGGCCAACTACTCCTACGTCGACTCGATTCGGCCCACCGAGCTCGTACCGACCCGCAAGATTCCCCCCGGCAAGGGGTGGCGGAAAGTGCTGTACAAGAGCACCTTCGGGCTGCTGAACTTTGGGCAGTCACCCGATGAACGGCATTTGGCGGAGCTGGAGGCCAAGATCCGCTCCCTGCTGCGGGGCCGCTACAAGATCGGGGTGCTCGGCAAAGGCGGCGTCGGCAAGACCACGATTGCCGCCGGGGTGGGGTCGATCTTCGCCGAGCTCCGCCAGGATGACCGGGTAGTGGCCATCGACGCCGATACCGCGTTCGGCAAGCTGGGCCTACGCGTGGACCCCAACGCCAAGGGTTCCTATTGGGAGCTCGCCGCCGATCAGGACTTGCGCACCTTCGCCGACGTGCGCTCCCGCGTGGGTAACAACACCGCCGGCCTGTTCGTGCTGGCCGGCGAATCTGCCACCGCCCGCCGCCGAATACTCGAGCCGAACATCTACCGTGAGGCGACCGGCCGGCTGGACAACCACTTCACGCTGTCGATCATCGACTGCGGCTCCACGATGGATTCCCCGGTGACCCGGGAGGTCCTGCGCGATCTTGACGCACTGATCGTGGTGTCCTCGATGTGGGTGGACGGGGCCTCGGCGGCGGCACAGACCATGGAGCTGCTCGCCAACACCGGCCATACCGGGCTGCTGCATCGCACGGTGGTCGTGCTCAACGACGGTGACGGGCACGCCGACAAGCGCACCCGCGAGGTGCTTCACGAGCAGTTCAGCCAGCGCGGTCAGCGCGTGGTGGAAGTGCCGTTCGATCGACATCTGCGGCCCGGCGGTGTGATTGACGTGCAGAACGAAATCGACAAGGTGACGCGTCGACGGTTCATCGAGATCGCCGCGGCGATCGCCGAGCACTTTCCCACGACCAGCGACAGTCTGCGGGGGCGCCGGTGACCACGGTGCGCCCGTCAACTCCCACGTCAGGATCGTCAGCCCCCGGTGGGCCGTTGGTGCCCTCGTCGTGCAGGGTGTCGCTGTTGGTCGGCGACGCTCACCAGATTGATCTGGTGTTACCGGCCGCAGTCCCGCTCTCGGCGTTGACCGACTCGACTCTTGGGGCGGTCAATCGGCTGCTGCGCAGCAAGGGTGAAGACGAACTCCCTGTAGGGACATATGAATTCGCCCGCGCGGTGGGGATGACACGGCTCTCGGAGGAGGTGTCGTTGTCGGCGCAGGGTGTCGCCGACGGTGACCTGTTGGCGTTCGTGCCCGAGAAGACAGCCCGCCGGTACACGCCACTGATCGAGAATGTCTCGACTGCGCTGGCCCGCTGGGCCCATGCCCACTTTCCTCCGGTGTCGACCCACGACGCGGTGGTGGTCGCCGGGGCGCTCACCGCGGCGGCACTGCTCGGGGCGGCCCTGCTGGTGTGGCGACTGCGTTGGGCGGCCCAGCCGTTTTGGCTGAGCCCCGCGATCTTCGCTGTCACCGCGGGCATCCTGTTGGCGACAGCCATGTTGTCGGCGCGTGCTGGGGCCAGCCGCGTCATCGTCGACGGCGCCGCCTGGGCGGCGTTGGTCGGTCTCGTGCTGGCCGGCGCGAGCGCCCCGTATGGCGATCAGCCCGGGGCCCCGCATGCTTTCCTGGCCGCCGTGGTGGCCACTGTCGGGGTGCTGCTGTTGGCCCGGATGACCGGCCGCCACTGGACCGCGGCGGCGGCGGTCGTCACCGTGACCACGGCCGTCATCGCTGCTGGCCTGACCCGGATGTTCTTCGACGTTCCCGCTCAACGCATCGCCATTGTCATGTTGATGGCGGTGCTCATCGCTTCTCGGGCGGCGACCGCGATCGGGCTGTGGATGTCCAAAGTTCCGCGCCAAAGCTTCGAGTCCATCACCGGGCGCGACATGTTCACCCGCGCCCCCGGTCAACCCGAGGACACGCTGACACCTGTGGAGTCGGCCGCCCATGACGTGACGCTGCGCGGGGAGCAGGTCGCCGAGGTGGCCCGCCGGTCCAACCGGGTGCTCACCGGGACCCTGCTCGGGATCGCGGTGGTGCAGCTGGCGGCCTCCTGGTGGGCGATCGCCCCGGGGTCGGGCTCGCAATGGCCCTCGATCGTCGTCGTCGTGGTGACGGCGCTGTGCTTGATTCTGCGGGCCCGCGGATTGCGGCACCGCCGTCATGCGGTGACCATCGTCAGCGGTTCGGCACTGTCGCTGATGGCGATCCCGCTGCATTACGGCCTCAGCGCACCGGCCTCGGCGACCGTCTCGGTGGCGGTGTCGGCGGCCGCGGTGTTGGCCGTCGCCGTGGCCGGGCTGCTGGCCGGGGCGGTCATTCCCTCCCGCAGCTTCTCTGAACCCATCCGCCAAGTCGTGGAATGGCTGGAGTACCTCGGCTATGCGCTCATCGTGCCGTTCGCCGCGTGGGCGATCGGGCTGCTGCAATACATCAGGTTGCACTGATGCGGGGCAAAAGCGTGGCGGCCGGCCTGGCCGCATTCGGACTGCTCAGCGCCAACGTGCTGGCGCCCCCGGCGGCGCTGGCGGTGGCCCCGCCGGTGATCGACCCGGGCGCACTGCCGCCGGATGAGACTCCGGGCCCGCCCCAGGAGATGCGCCAAACCAAGGCGTGCGTGACCCCCGTGGTGGTGGGCGATCCCAACGTGGCGCAACCCGACCCGGGCAACACCATGCTCAACATCGAACAGGCCTGGCAGTACTCGACGGGCGCCGGAGTGACGGTGGCCATCATCGACACCGGCGTCACCCCCAACCCACGGTTCCCGCGGCTGTTCCCCGGCGGCGACTTCGTGCAGGGACTACCCGACGGCGGGCTGACCGATTGCGAAAGCCACGGCACCATCGTCGCCTCGATCATCGGCGCCGCCCCGGCTAACC
>ERZ724513.263-NODE-263-length-24513-cov-8.036471_pt1 | contig 24513 bp, 26 predicted proteins | sample MGYA00376046_ERZ724513 | MGnify/ENA primary metagenome ERZ724513 (study PRJEB28724, sample SAMN07190883) | activated sludge metagenome | isolation source: activated sludge of sewage treatment plant in Hong Hong | place: Hong Kong | collected 2016-03-17 ...
AGCATCTGCGGCAGGCCGGTCAGTCCCTGGAACATCTGGGGTACCGACTGGAACATCCCGGTCAGCGGCTGCACCGCGCTGCCGAGCGCCTGCGTCACGCTGCCGATCACCTGGTCCATGCCGCCGCCGGCCGAGCCGACACCCTCCATACCGGTGCTCGCGTACTCGGCCGTCGCGCGGGCGGCGGTGGTCGCCGTGCTCGTGCCGGCCTGTTCGACGACCGAGCCCGCCATCATGGCCGGCCCGGCCGGGTTGGCGCCCATGGCGGCCGGCGGGGGAGTGCTCAGCAGCGCCGTCGTCAACGAGTTCAGGCCGCTGCCGTACGCGCTTCCGACGGATGCGTTCTGCGCCCAGTACATGCCGTATTCCGCGGTCAATTCGGCGATCCTGCCGGTCAGGGCGCCCAGCACCAGGGGGTTGAGCGCGACGTCATTGGCGCATTCGATGCGGTTGGCGTCGATGATCGCCGACGGGATCAGCCCGGCCCGGGCCGCGGCGTACAGTTCGGCGGCCGACTGCGCGATGAGTTGCTGCTTGAGACAGTGCGCCCCCATGACACCGGCGAGCGTGTTCAGCAGCGCGCCGGTCTCGGCCGACGCGGTTCCGCCGACCCCCATGAAGTTGGGTAGCAGGCCGGCGATGTTGGCGGCCGACATGCCCATCGACAGGTCGTGGATGGCGGCCTCGACGGCCCACGCGGCGGCATTCGCCAACGTGGTCTCCGGCCCGGGACCGCCTTCGAAGAGCCGTGCGGTTGTCGCTGGGTCTGACATCGGCCATGGATGAACGGCCATGGCGTGCTACGCCAGAGTGTTCTCGATGGCGCGGATTCCCTCGCTCGCCTCGTAGGCGGCCGATGCCGCGGCCTGGGAACCGGCGTAGATGCCGCGCTCGGCGACGTGTTCGGCTTTGACCCCGGTGTAGGCCGCGCCGGCGCCGCTGAGCGCCTCGGCGAACGCCAGGGAGTCGGCGTCGAGCGCCATCGGCGTGTTCACCAGCAGCGGTTCCGAGGTGGCCCCCGATGAAGCAGCCAGTTCGGCGGCGATTCCCACTTCGGTGGCGGCTGACATGCCGACGGCCGCGGGGTTCACGTTCAACGTCATTGTCCACTTCTCCTTGAGCGCGGGAACGAAGCCTCAGCTACGTCCTGACTTTTGAGTATAGATGTGCTGCGAGACTGAGTATAACCATGTTTGGTGACATCATCAGCAAACTAAACAGCCTAACTAACTAACCGCGCCTCCCGCGACGGCAGTCGGCGCGCATTGGCCATGGTGGCATAGCCGCGAGGCGGGCGGTATTCACCTCCTCGGCGAGACGACCGTCGCGGTGTTGGCGCGTCCGACGAACCGGCTTTCATAGCCGGCTCATAGGTTTCGTACAGGGACGCCTCATGGCGGGTTGAATACTGGAAACCATGACCTCCTCGGCCGCCGGGCGGATCGTGATGCACCGAGCCGACGGCAATCCCGTCAGCGTGCTCGTCGTCGACGACGAAGCGGTGCTCGCCGAGATGGTGTCGATGGCCCTGCGCTACGAGGGATGGGACGTCAGCACGGCCGGCGACGGGGCGTCCGCGATCGCGTCGGCCCGCAGCCACCGGCCCGACGTCGTCGTCCTCGACGTGATGCTGCCGGACATGAGCGGCCTGGACGTGCTGCGCAAGCTGCGCGAGCAGAACCCGAGATTGCCGGTCCTCCTGCTGACCGCCAAGGACGCCGTCGAGGACCGCATCGCGGGGCTGACCGCCGGCGGCGACGACTACGTCACCAAGCCGTTCAGCATCGAAGAGGTGGTGCTGCGGCTGCGCGCCCTGCTGCGCCGCACCGGGGTGGCAACCGACGACAGCGGCGCGCAGATCGTGGTCGGCGACCTCGTCCTGGACGAGGACAGCCACGAGGTCACCCGCGCCGGCGATCCGATCACCCTGACCTCGACCGAGTTCGAGCTGTTGCGCTTCATGATGCGCAACTCGAAGCGGGTGCTGTCCAAGGCGCAGATCCTCGACCGGGTCTGGAGCTACGACTTCGGCGGCCGGTCCAACATCGTCGAGCTCTACATCTCGTACCTGCGCAAGAAGATCGACTCCGGCCGGGAACCGATGATCCACACCTTGCGCGGCGCGGGATATGTCCTCAAGCCCGCCGCCTGAGGGCGAGTCGCGGGCGCGCTGGGCACCCGGTACCTGGTCGCTGCGGTCCCGGCTGCTGATCGGGCTGGTCGCCCTGCTGGCGCTGGTGTGTCTGCTGATCGGCGGGGCCACCGAACTGGCGCTGCGGCAGTACCTGGTCAACCAGCTCGACCAGACCCTGCAGGACACCTCGCGGCGCTCGGCGATGATGTCCGGAATGCCCCCGCCGCCGCCCCAACCGGACGGCAGGCACTGGCGCCATCCCGGCCCGGGCCCGGACTTCCTGGACGCGCCCGGACAGCCGATCGGCCTGGTCGCGATGGTCATCGGCCCGCGGGGTGCCACCGATGCCGGCGAGCTGACGAGTGCGGCCGAACGCGCGCCCATGACGGCGCGAAGCACGGAACAGCTCAGCCGCACCGAACCGCTCGCGCCGGCGCGCACCACCGATCTCGACGGACTGGGCAGCTACCGGGTGCTGGCCACCTACGACCGGCACGGCAACGTCGTCGTCACCGGGGTGCCGCTGGCCGACGTCGACGACACCATGCTGCGGGTGCTGCTGATCATGGCCGTCGTCGCCGGCGCGGCCCTGGTGCTCGCCTCGACGCTGGGCGCGCTCATCATCCGCCGGGCCATGGCGCCGCTGACCCGGGTGGCCGCGACGGCCCGCCGGGTCGCCAACCTGCCGCTGGACCGCGGCGAGGTCGCACTGCCGGTGCGGGTTCCCGAACGCGACGCGAACCCGAATACCGAAGTGGGACAGATGGGTTCGGCGCTCAACCGGATGCTCGACCACATCTCGACGGCCCTGAGCACGCGCCAGGCGAGTGAGACCCGGGTGCGTCAGTTCGTCGCCGACGCCAGCCACGAACTGCGCACGCCGCTGGCGGCCATCCGCGGGTACGCCGAACTGGCGCAGCGCCGCCGCACCGAGGTGCCCGACGAGGTCGCCCACGCGATGGGCCGGGTCTCCTCGGAGGCCGACCGGATGACGCATCTGGTGGAGGATCTGCTGTTGCTGGCGCGGCTGGATTCGGGGCGACCGCTGGAACGCGGCCAGGTGGATTTGTCGCAGCTTGCCGTCGACGCGCTGTCCGACGCCCACATCGCCGGCCCCGACCACCAGTGGAACCTGGACCTGCCCGACGAACCCGTCCTGGTCGACGGCGATGCCGCCCGGTTACACCAGGTGCTGACCAACCTGCTGACCAATGCCCGGGTGCACACCCCGCCGGATACGACGGTCACCCTCGCCCTGACCGCCGACGGGCGGGACGCGCACCTGCAAGTCAGCGACAACGGCCCGGGCATCCCGGTCGGCCTGCAGTCCGAGGTTTTCGAGCGGTTCGCGCGCGGCGACTCCTCGCGCTCCCGGCACAGCGGCAGCACCGGTCTGGGCCTGGCGATTGTGGCCGCGGTGGTCAAGGCACACGACGGTCAGATCGCGGTCCGCAGCGTGCCCGGCGACACGGTGTTCACGGTGACGTTGCCGCTCACCGCCGGCGCATAGCCGCCGCACATCGTCCCGTCACAGTCGGGCGTAAACCTCACAGCCACGGCATAGCAACGACCAACGGTGCGCCAAACCGGCGGCCCGACGATCGATGACATGACAATCGCACTCGAGCGGTCCGACCGCAACGAGGCACGCATCGCCGCGGAACAAGGCGTCCCCGTGCTCGACGTCGTGGTCCCTGTTCACAACGAGCAGGCCGCACTGGCCGACTCGGTGCGCCGGCTGTATCGGTATCTGTCCGAGCAGTTTCCGTTCACGTTCCGAATCACCATCGCCGACAACGCCAGCGACGACCGCACACCGGTGATCGCGGCCGATCTGGCCGCCGAGTTCGGCGAGGTCCGGGTGTGCCGGCTCGAGGAGAAAGGTCGCGGTCGCGCCCTGCACTCGGTGTGGGCGAACTCCGACGCCCCGGTGCTGGCCTACATGGACGTCGACCTGTCCACCGACCTTGCCGCGCTGCTGCCCTTGGTGGCCCCCCTGGTCACCGGGCACTCCGACGTCGCGATCGGCACCCGGCTGTCCCGCGGGTCGCGCGTCGTCCGCGGCCCCAAGCGCGAGATCATCTCCCGCTGCTACAACCTGATGCTGCGCTCCACGCTGGCCGCCCGGTTCTCCGACGCGCAGTGCGGCTTCAAGGCAATCCGCGCTGATGTGGCGCATGCGCTGCTGCCGCACGTCGAGGACACCGGATGGTTCTTCGACACCGAACTGCTGGTGCTGGCCGAGCGGGCCGGACTGCGCATCCACGAGGTGCCGGTCGACTGGGTCGACGACCCCGACAGCCGCGTCGACATCGTCGCCACCGCCGTCGCCGATCTGAAGGGAGTGGTCCGGCTCCTCAAAGGATTCGGGTCGGGGGAGATCCCGGTCGGTGCGGTCGCCGCGCAGTTCGGCTCCGGCCCACGGGCCACCGCGCCGGGATCGCTGCTGCGCCAGGGGGTTTTCTTCGCCACAGTCGGGATCGTCAGCACCATCGCCTACCTCGTGCTGTTCATGGCGCTGCGGGGTGTGCTGGGTGCGCAGGGCGCCAACCTGATCGCCCTGCTGGTGACCGCCGTGGCCAACACCGCGGCCAACCGCCGCTTCACCTTCGGCGTGCGCGGTCGGGCCGGAGTGGCCCGCCACCAGTTCGAGGGCCTGGTGGTCTTCGGCATCGGTTTGGCCCTGACCAGCGGATCGCTGGCCGCGCTGCACGCCGTGTCCGAGCCGGCCCGGGCCGTCGAGGTCGTCGTCCTGATCGGCGCCAACCTGCTGGCCACCGTCGTCCGCTTCGTACTGCTGCGCGGCTGGGTGTTCCATCCGCGCCGCACCGCCGCCGTCACCGACTGAAAGAGAAGAGCGCAGAGAATGACCGTGCTGGAAGACCGTGCGACCAACGCCATCTGGGTCGCCACCGACGAGCGGCCCGCTCCGCGCACCCCGCGCTGGGAACGGCCCGCGCTGCTGGCCCTGCTGATCGGCACCGCGGTGCTCTACCTGTGGCGGCTGGGATCGCTGGGCTGGGCCAACGAGTTCTACGCCGCCGCCACGCAGGCCGGCACGCAGAGCTGGAGGGCGCTGCTGTTCGGTTCGCTCGATGCCGGCAACTCGATCACCGTCGACAAGCCGCCGGCCGCGATGTGGGTGATGGCCCTGTCCGGCCGCCTGTTCGGATTCAACTCCTGGAGCATGCTGGCGCCGCAGGCGCTGATGGGGGTGACAACAGTCGCGGTGCTCTATGCCGCGGTCCGGCGAACCAGCGGCCCGGGCGCCGGGTTGCTGGCCGGCACCGCGCTCGCACTGACTCCCGTCGCGGCGCTCATGTTCCGGTTCAACAATCCCGACGCGCTGCTGGTGCTGCTGCTGGTCGTCGGCGGGTATTGCGTGGTGCGGGCGCTGCGGGGCACGCACTCGACGCGGTGGATTGCCTTGGCGGGCACCGCGATCGGGTTCGCGTTCCTGGCCAAGCTGCTGCAGGCGTTCCTGGTGCTGCCCGCCTTCGGGCTGGTGATTCTCGTCGCGATGCCGGGCAGCGTCTGGAAGCGGCTGCGCGACTTGGTCGTCGGGGCGATCGCCGTCACGGTGTCGGCCGGGTGGTACGTGGCACTGGTGAGCCTGTGGCCGGCGCAGTCACGGCCGTACATCGGCGGTTCGACCGACAACAGCCTGCTCGAACTCGCGCTCGGGTACAACGGCCTGGGCCGGGTGCTCGGCGGCGACGGAAACCCGACCCGGGGCTCCGGTGCCGGCTTCGGTGGCCCCGGCTCCGGCGTCCCCGGTGGCGGACCGGGTGGTGGCATGTTCGGTGGCGATCCGGGTCTCACCCGGATGTTCGGCGAGTCGATGGGTACCGAGATTTCCTGGCTGCTGCCGGCCGCGCTGGTCGGCCTGATCGCCGGACTGTGGTTCACCCGGCGGGCGCCGCGCACCAGCCTGTCCCGGGCCGGATTGCTGCTCTGGGGCGGCTGGATGGTGGTGACCGCCGTGGTGTTCAGCCTGATGAAGGGCATCATGCACCCCTACTACACCATCGCCCTGGCGCCGTGCGTGGCCGCCACGGTGGCGATCGCGGTGTGCGAATCATGGCGCGGCAGAAACTATCTCGGCCCGCGTATCTGGTTGGGCCTGATGCTGGCGGGCACCGGCGTGTGGAACTTCGTGCTGCTCGACCGGACCCCGGAGTGGCTGCCGTGGCTGCGCTGGACGGTGCTGATCGGCTCGATCCTGGTGGCGGCGGTTCTCGTCGTGGGCGCCCATCGACTCGGCCGCTTCACCGCGGTGCTGGCGACCGCCGGGCTGTTGTTCGGGTTGGGCGCGTCGGCGGCCTACACCGTGGAGACCGTGCTGGCCTCGCACGGCGGCGCGATCCCGACCTCGGGACCGGCGCGCTCCGTCGGCCATGACCCTCGTGGCCCAGGCATGCCCGGCGGACCGGGTGGCTTCGGCTCGGCCGGCCGGTCCAGCGAGACGCTCAAGAGCATGCTGACGGCCGCCGAAAACCGTTGGGCGGCAGCATCGGTCGGCTCGCACCAGGCTGGCGGCCTCGAACTGTCGACCGGCACGTCGATCATGGCGATCGGCGGGTTCACCGGCAGCGACAATTCGCCGACGCTGGCGCAGTTCCAGCAGTACGTCAAGGACGGCCAGATCCGCTACTTCCTGGCCGGTGACGGACGTGGGCCCGGCGGCGGGCCCGGCGGCCGCGACGCGAACTCGTCGGCCAGCCAGATCACCAAGTGGGTTCAGGACAACTTCGTCGCCCAGAACATCGACGGCACAACCGTTTACGATCTGCAGGGCTGAGCGCGCGGCATCGCCCACCACCGGGATGCACGACGCCGGGCACGAGGCCCTATGGTTGCACGGGCGGAACTTTCCCAAACGTCTCCCGGGAGCGACATGCAACTGCTGCTGGTCCGGCATGCCCTGCCGCACCGAAGTGACCACGGCCGGGGCGCCGATCCCGAGTTGTCCGAGATCGGGGTCGAGCAGGCGGCCCGGTTGCCGGCGGCGCTGGCCCGCTTTCCGCTGTCCCGCTTGGTCAGTAGCCCGCAGCGTCGGTCGGTGCAGACCGCCGAGCCGGTGGCCGCCGGCCTCGGGCTGCCGATCGACATCGACGAGCGGCTGGCCGAATACGACCGTCAGATGGCCGGCTATGTGCCGCTCGAGGAGTTGCGGGCGACGAGGCCCGGCGACTGGGAGCGGATGGCCGCCGGGCACCTACCGGCGAGCGTCGACGAGGTGGCGTTCCGCGCCCGGATCACCGCAGGTGTCGCCGACATCGTGGCGGCCGCGCGACACGATGAGACCGTCGCGCTGTTCAGTCACGGCGGAGTGATCAACGTGCTGCTGCACGACATCCTGGGTACCCGCCGGCTGCTGTCCTTCCCGATCGACTACGCCTCGATCACCCGCCTGCTGTACTCGCGCAGCGGCCAGGTCAGTGTGGTGGCCACCAACACCACCGAGCATGTCTGGGATCTGCTTCCCCGCAACCAGAGGTGACCTTTTCCGGCCGCGATACGTGCCCGTCCGCCGACACGCCGACGACGTCGTACTTTTGCGCACGCCGAACGGGTGGATCGCGGTAGACAGGGGACGTGACATCACTCGAGGGTCTCGATCTGACCGCACTCGACCGCCACCTCACGGCGATCGGCATCCCGCGCACCGGTGAGCTGCGGGCCGAATTCATCTCCGGTGGTCGGTCCAACCTCACCTTTCTCGTCTACGACGACGCCTCCAAGTGGGTGCTGCGGCGTCCGCCGCTGCACGGGCTGACGCCCTCGGCGCACGACATGGCCCGGGAATACCGTGTGGTGGCGGCGCTGGAGGACGGCCCGGTTCCGGTGGCCCGCGCGGTCACGATGCGCGACGACGACAGTGTGCTCGGCGCACCGTTCCAGATGGTCGAGTACGTGCCGGGGCGGGTGGTGCGGCACGCCGACGAACTCGCCGCGCTGGGCGGGCCGGAGGTGATCAGCGCCTGCGTCGACGCGCTGATAAAGGTGCTGGCCGACCTGCACGCGGTCGACCCCGACGGCGTCGGCCTCGGCGACTTCGGCAGGCCGGACGGCTACCTGGAACGGCAGGTCCGCCGGTGGGGCTCGCAGTGGGAACTCGTGAGGTTGCCCGACGACCCCCGCGAGCCCGATGTGCAGCGGCTGCATTCGCTTCTGGCGCAGTCGGTTCCGACGCAGAGCCGGACGTCGGTCGTGCACGGCGACTACCGCATCGACAACACCATCCTGGACGCCGAGGATCCCACCATCGTGCGTGCCGTCCTGGACTGGGAGATGTCCACCCTCGGTGACCCGCTGTCCGACGCGGCGCTGATGTGCATCTACCGCGACCCGGTGTTCGGCCTGGTACACGCCAACGCGGCCTGGGCGTCCCCGCTGATACCGACGGCCGACGAACTGGCGCATCGTTACTCGGTCGCGTCCGGACAGCCGTTGCGGCACTGGGACTTCTACATGGCGCTGGCGTGTTTCAAGCTGGCCATCATCGCCGCCGGCATCGACTACCGGTTCCGGCTCGGCAGCGGCGAGGCGGCCGCCGGCGAGGTGGGGCAGGCCGTGGCCCCGCTGATCGCTCAGGGGTTGTCGTACCTGGTCTGATTAACCGCACATCGGTCGGTTACTGTCAGCCGCGTGGTCAAGAAGCTGCTGGTCGTCGTGGTGCTCCTCGTCGCCGTGTTGGCCGGGGTCAACCTCACGGTGGCGCGGCTTCCGCAGACGCCCGCCGCGGGCGGGTCGTTTATCTCCCTGCGGGACAAAGACATTCACTACATCGAACAGAGCGGAGCGGGACCGCTCGTCGTGCTGATTCACGGACTCCCCGGCACCGCAGAGGATTTCACGTCGGTGATGGCGCGACTCCCGGGCCGGCATGTGATCGCCCTGGATCGCCCGGGCTTCGGCTGGTCGAAAGGCGGCTGGTTGCCATTCCAGGACCAGGTCGATGTCGTGCATGAACTCATCGGCCGGTTCGGTGGGGGACCCGCCGTCGTCGTCGGGCACTCCTACGGTGGCAGCGTCGCACTCGCCGTGGCGGCGCGTCACCCCGACGACGTCGGGCAGCTGGTCCTGGTCGCCCCGGCCGGCGGCGGCATGCGGGCGGAAACGAAGTCGACCGTGGAGGCCCGCTACCTGAAGGCCACTCAGCTGCCGGTGGTGGGCGACATCATCGCGGCGGTGTTCGGAAACCTGCTGTTGCGCATATCCGCCGACGCTGGGCTGCGCAATGCCTTCCATCCAGCCCCGGTTCAGGACGAATACCGGCAGCGGCTGCTGTCGGTCAGCATGTCGCCGGGCAACCTGGCGGCCCTGGCCGACGACCGGCTCGAGTTCAACTCGGTGATGGAGTGGCTCGATGCGCACGTCGCCGACGTGCGGGCACCGACGTCGGTGGTGGCCGCCGACCAGGACCAGCTGGTGCCGCTGGCCAATATCCGCGCGCTGGTTGGGGCGTTGCCGCACGGCGCCGAACTCACCGTCCTCGACGGTGGTCACATGATCGTCGAAACCCACCCCGACGTGATCGCGGACCGGATTCGGAGTGCGGTCACTTCCCGATCGTGAGGTTGTGCTTGGCCGCGCGCCGCAACTGGAACATGCGCACGGCGCCCACCGCCACCGTGATCAGTCCGCCGGCCACCGCGGCGAACAGGATCGCCACCCCCAGCGGCAGGGTCCAGTGCCAGCCGAGGAACTGGAACGCCGTCGAAACGGTGTTCTGGGCGATGAAGATCAGCAACACGATCAGGATCAGGAAGCCGAGGATCAGCGCCGTCCACAGGGCGGCCGCCCGGGTCAGACCCGTCCCGGAATCGGGCTCGAGCGCAACCGGCGGGACATCCGGGGGCGGCGGCGGCACAGGCTCATCGGTGCTCATACCGACATCATTTGCCCTTTCCGATGCAGAAGCAAACACCTTGTGGGCATGGCTCGCGGTGAATCAAACCGCGGCGCGTATCCGGACAGCCGATTAGTCTCGGTGCGATGACCACGCAGCGCCGAACCCGGGTCCGGGCTGCGATCATGGCGACCCTGACGTTCGCCGCGCTGCTGCTCTCGGCCTGCGGCAGTTCCAATCCGCTCGGCGGCGGAACCGTCTCCGGCGACCTGAAGACGTTGGTGGTGGGTTCGGCGGACTTCCCGGAGTCGAAGATCCTCGCCGAGATCTACGCACAGGCCCTGGAAGCCAACGGCTTCACCGTCGGACGCCAGCTGGGAATCGGCAGCCGCGAAACGTATATCCCTGCGCTGCAAGATCATTCGATCGACCTGATCCCCGAGTACACCGGCAGCCTGCTGAAGTACTTCGACAAGGACGCGACGGTGACTCGCCCGCAGGACGTCGAACTCGCGTTGTTCCGTGCGCTGCCCGGTGATCTCTCCGTGCTCACCCCGTCCGAGGCGTCCGACATCGACACCGTCGCGGTCACCGCGGGCACCGCCGAGAAGTGGAACCTGAAATCCATCGCCGACCTCGCGCCCCACTCCGCGGAGGTGAAGTTCGGTGCGCCGTCGGAGTTCCTCAACCGCCCCGAGGGCCTGCCGGGCCTGAAGAAGAACTACGGGCTGGACATCCCCGAGAACAACTTCGTGGCGATCAGCGACGGCGGCGGGCCGGCGACGGTGCGCGCCCTGGCCGACGGCACCGTCACCGCGGCCGACCTCTTCTCCACCTCGCCCGCCATCCCGCAGAACAACTTCGTCGTGCTGGCCGATCCGAAGAACAACTTTCCGGCCGGAAACGTGGTGCCCGTCGTCAGCTCCCAGAAGAAGTCGACCGAACTGAAGCGGGTGCTCGATGCGGTCTCGGCCAAACTCACCACCGAGGCCCTGATCCGGCTCAACGGAGCGGTGTCCGGCAACTCGGGCGTCGACCCGGACGAAGCCGCGCGGAAATGGTTGGCGGACAACCAGCTTGACAAACCGATCGGCGGATGAGGCGGACACCTCATGATCACTTTCGACGCGGTCACCAAGCGGTACCCCGACGGCACCGTGGCCGTCGACAACCTGAATCTGGATGTGCCGCAGGGAACTTTGACGGTCTTCGTCGGACCGTCGGGCTGCGGCAAGACCACCGCGATGCGGATGATCAACCGGATGATCGAACCGACGTCGGGAACGCTGACCGTCGACGGCAGGGACGTCACCAAGGTCGACCCGGTCAAACTGCGCCTGGGTATCGGATATGTGATCCAGAGCGCCGGGCTCATGCCGCACCAGCGGGTCATCGACAACGTGGCATGCGTGCCGGTCCTGAAAGGCCGGTCCCGCCGGCAGGCCCGCAATGACGCCTACGCCGTGCTCGACCGCGTCGGCCTGGATCGCGGCCTCGCCGACCGCTATCCCGCGCAGCTGTCCGGCGGCCAGCAGCAACGCGTCGGCGTGGCGCGCGCGTTGGCCGCCGACCCGCCGATCCTGCTGATGGACGAACCCTTCTCCGCCGTCGACCCTGTGGTCCGCGACGAACTGCAGGCGGAGATCCTGCGACTGCAGGACGAACTGCACAAGACCGTCGTCTTCGTCACGCACGACATCGACGAGGCCCTCAAGCTCGGCGACCGGATCGCGGTCTTCGGCCGCGGCGGTGTCCTGCAGCAGTACGACGAACCGGCCCGGGTGCTGTCGAACCCGGCCAACGACTTCGTCTCGAGTTTCGTCGGCGCCGACCGTGGCTACCGCGGTCTGCAGTTCCGGCACGCCACCGGCCTCCCATTGCAGCCGCTCCGGCAGGTCGGTGAGAACGGCATCGACGCACTGGATCTCGCCGACGGGGAATGGCTACTGGTCACCAAACCGGACGGCTCGCCGTACGGCTGGGTCGACGCCGCCGGAGTCGCGGCCCACCGCGGCGGCGCGTCGCTGTACGACAGCACCACCGCCGGCGGATCGCTGTTCCCGCCGGACGGCAGCCTGCGCCAGGCGCTCGACGCCGCGCTGTCCTCCCCGTCCGGGCTCGGCGTGGCCGTGGACCAGGAAGGTCACGCGGCCGCCTGCTTCCGCGCCGGCGACGTGCTGGCCGCGCTGGAGAAGCAACGAAACGGGGGGTGAGGGTTGCGATACCTGTTCAACCACCTCGACGACGCCTGGGCGCTGACGCTGATCCACCTGCGGCTCGCGCTCATCCCGCTGGTGCTGGGCTTGCTGATCGCGGTGCCGCTGGGGGTGCTCGTGCAGCGCACCACCGTGCTGCGGCGCATCACCACGGTGACGGCCAGCATCGTCTTCACCATTCCCTCGCTGGCGCTGTTCGTGGTGCTGCCGCTGATCATCCCGACGCGGATTCTCGACGAGGCGAACGTGATCGTCGCGCTCACGCTCTACACCGTCGCGCTGTTGGTCCGCGCCGTGCCCGAGGCGCTCGACGCGGTGCCCGCACAGGTGTGCGACGCGGCCACCGCCGTCGGCTACAAACCCTTGACCCGGATGCTCAAAGTCCAACTGCCACTTGCCCTTCCGGTGTTAGTCGCAAGCCTGCGCGTGGTCGCGGTGACGAACATCTCGATGGTCGCGGTGGGTTCGGTGATCGGCATCGGCGGGCTGGGCACCTGGTTCACCGAGGGCTATCAGGCGGACAAGAGTGACCAGATCGTCGCCGGGATCGTCGCGATCTTCGTGCTGGCGATCGTCGTCGACAGCCTGATCCTGCTGACCGGGTGGGCGCTGACGCCCTGGACCAGAGCGGCGGCGCCCGGATGAACTTCCTGCATCAGGCGCTGGCCTACATCTTCACCGCGGCCAATTGGGCCGGACCGTCCGGACTGACCGCCCGCATCCTGGAACACCTGACCTACACGGCGGTTGCGGTGGTGTTCTCGGCGCTCATCGCGATCCCGCTGGGCATGCTCGTCGGGCACACCGGCAGGGGCACCTTCCTGGTGGTCAGCGGCGTCAACGCCCTGCGGGCCCTGCCGACGCTGGGCGTGCTGTTGCTCGGCGTGCTGCTGTGGGGCCTGGGCCTGGTGCCGCCGACCATCGCGCTGATGCTGTTGGGCATCCCGCCACTGCTGGCCGGCACCTACGCGGGCATCGCCAACGTCGACGCCGACGTCGTCGACGCGGCGCGCGCCATGGGCATGACCGAGTCGCGCATCCTGCTGCGCGTCGAGACACCGATCGCCATGCCGCTGATCCTCGGTGGCCTGCGCACCGCGACCCTGCAGATCGTGGCGACCGCGACGGTGGCCGCCTACGCGAGCCTCGGCGGGCTGGGCCGCTATCTGATCGACGGCATCAAGATCCGCCAGTTCTACCTCGCTCTGGTGGGGGCGCTGATGGTGACGGTCCTGGCGCTGCTGCTCGACGCGGCGCTCGCGTTCGCGGTGTGGCTGTCGATGCCGGGTTCCGGCCGGCTGGGCCGTCGGCGCATGCCGCAACCGATGCTCGACGATGAGGGCGGGCTGGGCGCGGTTCGACAACCGCCGCCCGGCCACCGGGGTTCGTCGCTTACGGTAGATGGGTGAGTGCAGCCCCAGAAGAGAGAGAAAGCGCCTGGCCGGCGATCTTGACCTGGCGTGCCCACAACGTGCCGCGGATGGAGTCGGTGCGGGTGCAGTTGAGCGGCAACCGAATCAAGGCCAACGGCCGGATCGTGTCGGCCGCCACCGAGGCGACACCGGCGTTCAGCGCGTCCTATGACCTGGTGACCGACGAGGCGGGCGGCACCAAGCGGCTGTCGATGACGGTCACCCTCGCCGAACGCGAGCGGCAGCTGTCGGTCGCGCGGGACGAGGAGAACATGTGGCTGGTGCAGGACCACACCGGGCACACCTCCCGGGCGGCCTATGACGGCGCCCTCGACGTCGACGTCGTCTTCAGTCCGTTCTTCAATGCCCTCCCGATCCGGCGGACGGGGCTGTACCGGCGCGCCGACGCGGTGAGCCTGCCCGTCGTGTACGTCTGGCTGCCGGATCTGACGGTCGAGCCGGTGACGATCGGCTACACCAGCGACCGCGACGACAACCACGACATCAAGCTGCACTCTCCGGTCGCGGACACCACGATCACCGTGGACGACGACGGCTTCATCGTCGACTATCCGGGCCTGGCAGAGCGGATCTGATCACCCCGCCGGCCCGGCCGGCCGCGACGAGTTCGGCGCGCCAGTCGGGCGCGCCGATGCGCACCGTGAGGATGTCCGGCCGGGGGAAGCTGTCGTAGCGGATCCGGGCGGCGTGCCCGGCCTCGACCAGTTCGGCGACGGTGCCATCGGCGGCCAGGCCGGCGCGCGCCCGAACGAGCAGCTCGATCGCGCGGTCCAGTTGTCTGGTCAGCTCGCCGGCGTTGCCCTCGCACATCGCCCGCACCAGGTCCGGCGCGGTGGCGGCGACCCGGGTGCCGTCCCGGAACGATCCGGCCGCCAGGGCGAAGGCCAGCGGCACGTCGGCGGCGGTCAGGGCCAGGGTTTCGGCGAACAGGTGCGGTAGGTGCGAGATCGCCGCGGCGGCGGCGTCGTGCTCGTCGGAACGCGCCGGCACCACGAACGCGCCGCAGGCCAGCGCCAGCGTCATCACGAGATGCCACACCGCCGGGTCGACGTGATCGTCGACGCAGACCACCCAGGGCGTGCCGCGGAACAACCCGGCGTCGCCGGCCGCCCAGCCCGAGTGCGCGGTGCCGGTCATGGGATGGCCGCCCACATACCGGGGCAACAACCCGGCGTCGGCGACGGCATCGCACACCGCGGCCTTGACGCTGACGACGTCGGTCAGGGGGTTGTCCGGGGCGTGTTCGGCGACCCGGGTCAGCAACGCCGGCAGCGCGGGCATCGGGACAGCCAGCACGATGAGCGCCCCTGATTCGGCGGCCCGGGTGAGCACCGCGGACAGGTCGGTCGAGGCGTCATACCCGTCGGCGCAGGCGGCCTGGACGCCGGCCGGCGAGCGGTTGTAGCCGAACACCTCGCATCCGGCGGCGCGGGCGGCCCGCAGCAGCGAGCCGCCGATCAGGCCGAGGCCGAGCACGCACACGGGCACTTGGATCACGCTCCAAGGTTGGCATATTCGTCGTCCGCACGGTCGAATGCGTGGTCATCCGGTGTGGTGGGTACTAGCGTTAGCGCACATGGGACAGCGGGCCTCGAAACCGGGAGCGCCGGGCGGCGCCGACGGTGAAGACACCCCCGAGGGGTTCGGCGTGGCCGTCGTGCGTGAGGACGGGAAGTGGCGCTGCACGGCGATGCGCCGCGATGCGCTGACGAGCCTGACCGCCGCGGAGACGGCGCTGCGTGAACTGCGCAGCGCGGGCGCGGTTTTCGGCCTGCTCAACATCGATGACGACTTCTTCGTCATCGTCCGCCCGGCCCCGGCCGGCACCCGGCTGCTGCTGTCGGACGCCACCGCGGCGCTGGAATACGACATCGCCGCCGAGGCCCTCGAGAAGCTCGACGCCGAGATCGACGACGACGAACTCGAGGACGCCGATCCGTTCGAGGAGGGCGATGTGGGCCTGCTGGCCGATGTGGGCCTGCCCGGTGACGTGCTCGGTGTGATCCTCTCCGATACCGAGCTCTACGCCGACGAGCAGATCACCCGGATCGCCGCGGAGATGGGTTTCGGCGACGAGCTGGCGGCGGTGCTCGACAAGCTCGGTCGTTGATCTCCGACGAGGACTTGATCCGCCGCGCGCTGTCCGCCGCGGCCGCCGCCGATTCGCGGGATGTGCCGGTCGGCGCGGTGGTCGTCGATGCCGCCGGGGTGGAACTGGCGCGGGCGGCCAATGCGCGCGAGGAGCTGGGCGACCCGACCGCGCACGCGGAGATCCTGGCGCTGCGGGCGGCCGCCGCCGTTCACGGTGACGGCTGGCGGCTGGAGGGTGCGACGCTGGCGGTGACGGTGGAGCCGTGCACGATGTGCGCCGGGGCGCTGGTGCTGGCCCGGGTGGCCCGCGTTGTGTTCGGTGCCTGGGAGCCGAAGACCGGCGCGGTCGGTTCGCTGTGGGATGTCGTGCGTGATCGCCGGCTGACGCACCGCCCGGAAGTGCGCGGCGGCGTGCTGGCCGGCGAGTGCGCCGCCCTGCTGGAGGACTTCTTCGCCCGCCAGCGCTGACCCGCCCGACCCGGATCTGTTCAGTCCTGACTGCGACGTCTACTCGCACGTTGTGTCGGTGGCCGCTGAATAGATTCGGGTCGCCGCGCGATTAGGGCGGTCAGCGGCGGGCCGGTAAGCTGCCACACGGTGGCGTGTCCGAGCGGCCTAAGGAGCACGCCTCGAAAGCGTGTGACGGGTAACCCCCGTCCGAGGGTTCAAATCCCTCCGCCACCGCCACAACTACCAGCGCAAACGCGCTGGTAGACGTGTTTATAGGGTGTTTGCCCGGAGCGGCTGGACCCGCTTTGGACCCCGTTTGGACGCACTTTTCCGATACGCCGCGTCAAGAGCAGTGCTCACCGTGTCCAAATCCGTGTCAAACAGATCCGCGTATGTCCGCAAGGTGACCGTGGGATTCTCGTGTCCGAGCATCCTGCTGACGGCCAGCACGTTGGCCCCGGCAGAGATCGCCAACGACGCGGCGGAGTGCCGCAGGTCGTGCGGCGTGATCCGCTGGACCTTCGCACGCTTCACCGCACCCTCGAACCATCCGTCGCGGGACTTCGGACGCTGGAGATATCGGGTGCCGTCACCGAACACGAGATCGTCGGGGCCCCGTCCATGGATCTGTTTCTTGATCTCCGTCATCACGAACCGGGGGACCGGAACCTCTCGCGGCTCGTCGTCCTTCGGATCGCCCAGCGCGTGATCGGTGCCGAGCTGCACGGCGTTGTCGATCACCAGCAGCCGCCGCCGCACCTCATCGACGTGACGCACCCGCAGCGCCACAGCCTCACCCCACCGGATGCCGGTGTACGCCAGGACCAGTACCAGGGTCCGGTGATCCCCGGACTCGGCCGCGAGCCGGCCCACCGCGTCATGGTCGAGATAAACGTGCTTTCGCTTCGGCTTGACCGGCTTCTCTCGCTTCTTTGGGTCCAGCCCACGCGCCGGGTTCTTCGTGATCCGGTTATCGGCAATCGCGTCGTCGAGAATGCCGGCCAACACACCGAGCGCACGCAACACTGTCGTGGCTGAACAGCCGTCGCCGGTCATCTTGGCTGACCAGTTCCGCACACCTGTCGATGTGACCTTATTGACAGGCACACCGGTCCAAACCGGTGAAACGTGAACGCGCCACGCCGATTCCAGCATCCGACTGTGAGACGGCTCCGTGGTCGCCTTCTTCCGCTCGATCCAACCCGGAGCCAGATCGCCAACCCTGGTGCGGCCCTTCGACGGGGCCACATAAGAGCCGGAGTTGATCGCCACCTTGTTGTTGGCGTCCCAGTCCTCAGCCGCACGCTTGGTCGTGAAACCTCTTTTGCGGCTGGTGCTTCCGTTCGGCTGGCGGTAACGAACCTCCCACCGCTCACCCGCCGCTGTCTGGTACCGCTTAATCGTCGCCATCGGGGTTCGCCTCCTCAAACCTGAGAGTGATGGGCCGCTCCAGATCCGCAACGGAGCTTTCACCGTGCCGTTGGGCGATGCGACGTTCAACCGCCGCTAGTTTCCACGGCGGTAATGCCCTGGCGAAGAACTCTGTAAGACCCTGAAAAGGGAATGGCCACTCGGCGATCAACCACTCCCAAAGCGTCGCCGCCTTGAACTCGGTCTCACACACAGCCACGATTTCACCGGCTCCGACCCCGGACGGCATCAACAGGGTTACGGGCGAAACACCAAGCGCCGCAGCCAAAGCCACTAGATCATCGGCATCTACGCGGCGTTCGTAGCTTTCTATCTTGCGCAGTCCGAGCGTTGGGATAGGCCGGCCGATCTCCTCAAGCCTTGCAGCCAGTTTCACGTATTGCATGTCCCCTCGGAGACGCCTGACGTTGTCCGCAACGGTACGGCCAGTCGGTCCTAGAGGGTTCTTCTTCTGTGGCTCCGCCATGACGCCAGGTTAGGCGATGGAAATCATCGTTACAACAGTGGACTTGACAGGTCTACAGAGCATCATGGAAGATAACTTCCCGAGAGATGGAAACCATCTCTACAGAGATCTAAACAAGAGGAGGTGAAGAAATGGCTGAACTGCCCATCGACACCGCGACATCCAAAGAAGTCGCAGCAGCACTGCACACCACCGAAGCGGGACTCGCCCAGATGCGTTACCGCGGGACCGGTCCGAAGTTCTGCAAGGTGGGCCCACGCAAGGTCGTCTACCGCTGGTCTGACGTGAGGGACTTCCTCGACGCCAACACGATGATCCGCACCGACGACCCCCGAGGTGCCGCCTGATGCGCGCATACCCGGCGCACGAAGACCTCGGCCTCCATCCCGAGGCCGACCGGACCGAAGACCTCAGGTCCAGAAAAAACGACGACCCCGACGCTGCAACGCCGAGGCCGTCAACACCCATCACCCACCAAGAGATCTAGGAGATTCCATCATGACACAACATCCCGACACCGACCACAAGCCGTATCCGGGCGACCGCTACGACCGCCTGCGGGCCTGCGCAGAGGACTACGCCTCCGGGACCAACTTCGGGGACAACTTCATCGACGGGGACATGGTGAAAGCCCTCGCCGTCAACCTCACCACGGCCCGCGTCCTCGACGGCCTGACCGACCACGACGCCAACACCGTCGCCATGCTGACCATCCTCGACTTCCCCCGCGGCATCGTCCACATGATCTGGCGCCTGAAGGACTGGACATCCGAGAACCGGTCGGTGGACATCCGCGACGACGACGAGTTCGCCGTGGTGTCGGTACTCGCCCGCGTCCTGGCCATCGTCTGCGCCGCCTTCGTCGACGAGGAGTTCGAGATCGCAGAGCAGCACTACCTCCCCGACGACGGCGACGAGCCGATCCCGGTCGACAGTTCCGATGTCGACCTGGCGCAGGTCGAGCTGGACTGGGGTCCGGTGTTCGCCGCCGACCTCGCCGGGAAGCAGGCCGCCGCCGCTGACGAGATCGAGGCGAGCGAATGAACATCGCGGTCGAGAAGCCCTGCACCACAGGGCGGTGTGCCTATGGCACCGAATGCACGTGTGACTTCTATGCCACCTGGCCGACACCCACGCCGGCGATCCGACCGTGGTTGGGCCACAACGGCGAACAGTTCCGCTACGGACACCGAGCTGGCCGATCCGATGCCGCACGAAGGTTGTGGAAGCACTTGAACCCGGAAGGCCGACAGCTGGCCGCCGCGATCGCCAACGAAGGATCTGATGCCGATGACTAACGCCGAGATGATCGCCAAGGGTGCGGCGCTGGCCAATTCCGGCAAGTACCGGCCTACACCCAACGATCTTCCTCGGAAGGTGCACGCGGATGGGGTCACCAACAACGGTGACCCCATCCCGCTACCCGCACCCGAGGAACGATCCACCAGGCGTCACCGTGACCGCAATGCACGCCGAGGAGATCTTCTGGACGAGAACAAGACGTTGTTGTCCGGGCTGATGTCGGCCGCCGATCTGGACAAGATGACGTTCCCCGCTCTGGTCGAGCACGTCCCGCACCTCATCACCGAAGGATTCGGCGTGATGGCCGGCAGCCCGAAAGCCGGAAAGTCGTGGTTCACCGCTGGCATCGCACTCGCGTGCGCATACGGCGGTACCGCACTCGGCACAATCCCCGTGCAGTCCCGGCACGTGCTGCTCCTGGCACTGGAGGACGGCCCACGCCGACTCCAATCCCGGATGCGACGACTCAACGCCGAGCGCCCGCTTCCGCACCGGCTGGACATCCTGACCACCATCACTCCCGGCACCGTCATCCCCACCATTACCGAATGGCTGGAACTGCACGCCGAGGACACCAACAAGCCGTTGGTCATCCTCGACACGTTGGGAAAGGCGCGGCCGCAACGCCGTTCCGGTGACGACCCGTATATCGCGGACTACCAGCTCGGCAGCCGGATCAAGGCAACTGTCGACGCCGTCCCCGGCTCCGCGCTCCTGGCCGTCCACCACACCCGAAAAATGGGTGCAGAGGACTGGCTCGACACCGTGTCAGGAACGCAGGGCATCACCGGCTCGGCCGACTACATCCTCGTCCTCCAGCGCAAGCGGAAAAGCGACGAAGGCGTGTTAGCCGTCACCGGCCGAGATGTCGCGGAGAACGAATACGCCGTCAAAACCGATAACGGCATCTGGTCACTCGACGGTATGGACATCCTCGACGCCGCCGCCACTGTCACCACCCGCGCCGAACGACAGGCCAGGCTCGGTGACCGCTCTCACGACGCCGTGAAGTTCGTCAACTCCCGCACCTCGACCACACCCAAGGATCTGGCCGCGCACCTCGATATCGACAACCGGGTCGCAGGGAACCTGCTCGGGAAACTCCGCGACGGCGGGTACGTCGAGCAATCCGCACGCGGTGTCTACACCCGCCTATCTAGTGGTGAAAGTGGTGAAACCGGTGAAAACGCAGGTCAACCGGACCAACCGCTAGCAGGCATTTCACCACTTTCACCGGTTTCACCACCACATGAGGACACCGCATGACAAGGCGCGTGATCTTCGTGCCCGACGACTACTGGACCCACCCACCCAAGGAGAACACGATGCACTTCAGCCCCGCCGCCGCCGGTGACCTACGCCGCGCATCCGCCTTCATCAAGCACCACGCCTACGCCAACCGCGACGGCCAGAACGCCATCCTGCTCGAAGCCCTCGAAGCCCAGCGGGCCGGCGAGTTCGTCGAGGGCATCCTCGTCACCTATGACGCCATCGTCCCCCAACTGATCACCCCGGCGGGCCAACGCTGCATGGCCGAAATGATCCTCACCTTCGCTGAGAACACCGGCCTCGACGCCGACTGGAACCGCGCCGCCCGCCTCCTCATCGCCTACGGCGAGAACAGGCGAGACGACATGAACGAGATCATCCGAGAAACCGACGACGTGTCACCGACCATCGTCGCCATCCTCGACATCTACGCCACGATCCTTCCCACCCTGCACACGCCCTTCGGGATGGACATCATCGAGCGCGCCCTCAGGACGCTGTCGGCCAAGGAGGTCGAGCCACGATGACCCTGCGCCCATGCCTGACGTGCGGCCAGCCATCGGCCGGCCCACGCTGCACCGAGCACACCAGCGCCGCCGACACCAAAGCCAAGACAGCCACACGCGGCTACAAGAACCGATGGACCGAACTATCGAAACGCGCACGCCGCCAACAACCCTGGTGCACCTCGTGCCAGGCCACCACAGACCTCACCCTCGACCACATCATCCCGCTATCCATCGCACCCGAACTCGTCCTCGCCATCGAGAACGGCCAGGTGCTCTGCCGAGGCTGTAACAGCAAGCGCGCCAACAGGTTCACCGAAGCCGAAGCGCAAGCCGTCCTAGAACGCCTACAGGACAGCTACAACCGCAGACCCACCAAAAAGGGTCGAGAGCGCATCAACGCCGCCCAGCGCGCCATCCAGACCAGGGGACAAGCCCCTCCCGGCCAGTCGCATGACCCGTGGACCAGGCAAAGTTTGAGAGTGAGATCGTGAAATCGGGTGCGAAGGGCACCGTTAAGGCTGATCCGCTGGACTTCTCGGACTACCCGGAGGACCGCGCCGAGCGCCGGTTGCAGTTCATCTCGGAGTATCTGGTCGTCCCGAAAGGTGTCGGTGCGGGGAAGCCGGTGCGCCTCCGGGACTTCCAGACCGACATCATCCGGGGAGCGTTCGCACCGGGCATCCGTACCGGTTTGGTGTCGGTCGCCCGCGCGAACGGTAAGACCGGCCTGGCCGCGATGCTGGCCGTGGCTGAGTTGTTCGTCGGCCCGCCGAGCGCCGAGGTGCTGGTCGTCGCGTCCGATCAGCGTCAGGCCAACATCACGTTGCGGATGGCCCGGCGCATGATTGAGCTGAACCCGGAACTCGAGGAACGCGCCCAGCTGTACGCCGACAAGATCGTGGTGCCGCACAACGATTCGATGCTGTTGCCGTTGCCGGCCGAGCCGGGTGCCCTGCACGGCCATGACCCGTCGCTGTTGATCGTGGACGAGTTGCACGTTGTGACCGAGGCGGTATGGGAGGCGGTGACCAGCGTTTCGGGTAAGCGCCCGGAGTCGCTGACGCTGGCCATTTCTACGCCGTCGTCGTCGCCCGACTGCATCATGTGGCGGCTCGTCGAGCACGGACGGATGGGTGACGATCCCGCGTTCTACCTCAAAGAGTTCGCGGCCCCGGATGGGTGCGATACCGGGGACCGTGAAGCCTGGCGGGTCGCCAATCCGGCGCTGGCGTGTGCTGATCCGTTTCTGGCCGAGGACGGCCTAGAGGCGGCGCGTAGGACGTTGAGGGAACCGGTGTTCCGCCAGCTGCGCCTCGGGCAGTGGGTGACCGGCGTCGAAGCCTGGCTGCCGTGGGGAGCGTGGGACACCTGCCGCACCGACCGAAAAGTCAGACCACGGGAACGTGTCGTCCTAGCCTTCGACGGCTCCGCATCCGGTGACTCCACCGCGCTTGTGGGTTGCACCCTCGACGGCCATCTGTGGGTCGAGGGCTTGTGGGAGAACCCCGGAGATCCGCGTTGGCGGGTGCCTCGGGAGGACGTAACCCGCGCCGTGGACATCGCGTTCACCAAGTACGACGTGGCCGAGCTGGCGTGCGACCCGTGGGGCTGGCGCAGCGAGATCGAGGACTGGTCGAAACGGCATGGGGACAAACGGGTTCTGGAATGGAACACCGCGCACGCCGCCCGGATGGCGCCGGCCACTGACCGTCTTTATCAGGCCGTTGTCACCAACACCGTTACCCACGATGGGGATTCACGCTTGGCCGCGCACATCGCGCACTGCACCGCGAAGCCAACCCCGCAGGGTGACCTCGTATCGAAGGACAAACGCGGCAGCCCCCGCAAGATCGACGCCGCCGTCGCCGCAATCGTCGCCTATGACCGTGCCGCCTGGCACATCACCAAATCCCGTAAACGAGTGAGGAGTTTCGCTTCATGAATGACACAGATCTACTGACCCTGTTGATTCGCCGGCTCAACGAGCCGCTGGCACGCTATTCGAGCTTGGATGCCTATTACGAAGGCCGCCAGCCGTTGGCGTTCCTGTCACCGGAGGCCAAGACGGCGCTGGGCAACAGGTTCGGCGTCATGGCCTCCAACATTCCGCGCCTGGCCGTGACTGCACTCGCGGAGCGCCTGCGTATCACCGGGTTCGCCGGGGATGACGGCCTGTGGGCCGATTGGGTCCGCAACGACCTCGACCAGACCTCCGGTGTCGCGCACCGGGAAGCCCTGTTGTTCGGGGACAGCTTTGTGATCGTGTGGGCGGATCGGTACGGCCGCCCGAACGTGACCGTGGAGTCCGCGAAACAGGTCGCCGTGCTCACCGATCCCGGTACGCGTCAGACCGTCGCAGCGATCAAACGGTGGGAGGACAGGGAGCGCAACGTCACCGACGCCGTGATGTATCTGCCGGATCGGATCGTGAAGTTCCACGCCGAGCAGGCCGGTGCGGTCACCCCGACCGGGTTCAAGGTGGTCGAGGAGCTGGCCAACCCGCTGATGACGGTCCCGGTGGTGAACCTGCGGAACACCGACCGCATTCTCGGGGACTGGGGTTGCTCGGAGATCGACGACCTCAAACCGCTTGTGGACGCGCTGAACAAGTCCCTCGCGGACATGATGGTGACGTCTGAGGTAGCCGCTAGACCTCGCCGTTTTGCCTGCGGCGTCGAGCTGAGCGAAGAACCAGTAACCGACGACGACGGTAACGCGGTCCTCGACGAGGAGGGTCAGCCCGTCCTGGCGGCCGCCAACCCGTTCCCCGAATCGGCTCGCATGATGATAAGTGAGTCCGAGTCAACGAAGTTCGGCACCTTGCCATCGGCTGACCTCGGAGCTTATGAAGCTTCGGTGCGGGTGATCCTCGGCCAGATCATGGCCGTCTCCACCCTGCCGGCGCACTACGTTGGGGTGTTCACCGACAACCCCGCCAGTGCTGATGCGCTGCGCGCCGCTGAGGCATCGCTGACGGCCCGCGCCGAGGCCAGACAGCAACAGTTCGGCCGGAGCTGGGAGCAGATCGCGAAACTCATGATCGCCGTCCGGGATGGCCGCGACCCCAACATGATCGACGACATCCGCGTGCAGTGGGCCGACGCCGCAACACGCTCCGTAGCCCAGGAAAGTGATGCAGTCACCAAGCTGTTCGCGGCTGGCCTGCTGCCCCGCACCTACGCACTATCCAAGCTCGGCTACTCCGACGACGAGATCGCCAAGATAACCGCTGCGGGCGAGCCTCCGACGCCCGTCGTGGCCTAATGCGCTTGGCCGCCAAGGATCTCGCCGCGAGCGTCGTGGCCGCACCGGGTACAGCCCGCCCGGTGCGGCTGCGGATCGGCGGCCTGTCCTACT
>ERZ724513.264-NODE-264-length-24505-cov-14.596524_pt1 | contig 24505 bp, 25 predicted proteins | sample MGYA00376046_ERZ724513 | MGnify/ENA primary metagenome ERZ724513 (study PRJEB28724, sample SAMN07190883) | activated sludge metagenome | isolation source: activated sludge of sewage treatment plant in Hong Hong | place: Hong Kong | collected 2016-03-17 ...
ACGCTCGCGCTCGCGCTGCTCCCGCACCGGCCGCTCGGCCGCCGGGTCGAGCAGCAGCGGGGTCTCGCCCTGGGCGACGACGGCCAGGGCGGCGGCGACATCGACCTCCGGCACGTCGTGCTCACGCACGTAGTGGGCGATGATGTCGCGGAACCCCTCGATGCGGCTGGTGGCCTGCAGGGCCTCGGTGATCGCGTCGTCGAAGCGCGAGAGCCGGGTGGCGTTGACGTCCTCGGCGCTCGGCAGCTGCATCTGGCTCAGCGGCTGGCGGGTCGCCTTCTCGATGTGCTTGAGGAGGTAGCGCTCGCGCGGGGTGACGAACGAGATGGCGTCACCGCTGCGGCCGGCCCGGCCGGTGCGGCCGATGCGGTGCACGTAGGACTCGGTGTCGGTCGGGATGTCGTAGTTGACGACGTGGCTGATCCGCTCCACGTCGAGGCCGCGGGCAGCGACGTCGGTGGCGACCAGGATGTCGAGCTTGCCCGACTTCAGCTGGTTGACCGTGCGCTCGCGCTGGGCCTGGGGGACGTCGCCGTTGATCGCCATCGCGGAGAACCCGCGGGCCCTCAGCTTCTCGGCCAGCGTCTCGGTCTCGTTCTTGGTGCGGACGAAGACGATCATGCCCTCGAAGTTCTCGACCTCGAGGATGCGGGTGAGGGCGTCGACCTTCTGGGGGTAGGACACCATCAGGTAGCGCTGGGTGATGTTCGGGGCGGTCGCGGTCTTGTTCTTGACCGTGATCTCCTCGGGATCGGTGAGGTACTGCTTCGAGATCCGGCGGATCTGGGCCGGCATCGTGGCCGAGAACAGCGCGACGTTCTTGTCCGCCGGGGTGTCGGCCAGGATCGTCTCGACGTCCTCGGCGAAGCCCATGTTCAGCATCTCGTCGGCCTCGTCGAGCACGAGGAACCGCAGCTGGGTCAGGTCCAGCGTGCCCTTCTCCAGGTGGTCCATGATCCGGCCCGGGGTGCCGACCACGACGTGCACGCCGCGACGCAGCGCGCTGAGCTGGACGCCGTACGCCTGGCCGCCGTAGACGGGCAGGACGTGCACCCCCTTGATGCGGGCGGCGTAGCGCTCGAACGCCTCGCAGACCTGGAGGGCGAGCTCACGGGTGGGGGCGAGCACGAGCGCCTGCGGTGCCTTCTGGGACAGGTCGAGCCGGGACAGGATCGGCAGCGCGAACGCCGCCGTCTTGCCGGTGCCGGTCTGCGCCAGCCCGACCACGTCGCGACCCGCCAGCAGCGGCGGGATGGTCGCGGCCTGGATCGCGGACGGCGTCTCGTAGCCGACGTCCGCGAGCGCCTTGAGCACCGGCTCGCTCAGGCCGAGGTCGGCGAACGTCACCTCGGGGGTGGTGGGGTCGTCCTGGTCCTCGTTGCTCACCCGCCAACGGTAGTGGTTCGGAGCACCTGCGCCACCTTCGTCGCCGCGGTGTGCTGGCTCACTCGACCGTCACGGACTTCGCCAGGTTGCGCGGCTTGTCGATGTCGTGGCCGAGCGCGAGGGCCGCGTGGTAGGCCAGCAGCTGCAGGGGGACGGTGAGCAGGATGGGGTCCAGCTCACGCTCGTTCTTCGGTACGACGACCCGCTCGGCGTCGACCTCCCCGAGGTCGACCCCCTCGTGGGTGACGACGACCAGCGGTCCGCGGCGGGCGGCGATCTCGTGCAGCGCCGCCACGTTGCGCCCGGTCAGCTCGTCGTCGGGCACGATCGCGACGGTCGGCACCTCCGGGGCGATCAGCGCGAGCGGCCCGTGCTTGAGCTCGGAGGTCTGGTACGCCTCGGCGTGCCGGTAGGAGATCTCCTTGAACTTCTGAGCGCCCTCGCGCGCGACCGGGAAGCCGCGCACCCGGCCCACGAAGAAGAGGCTCTCCGCCGCGGCCAGCCGGCCGGCGAGCGCGGCGAGGGTCTCCTCCTGCGCCAGCACCGACTCGATCTGGTCGGGCAGCTGCTGGAGCCCGGCGATCAGCCGCCGCCCGTCGGCGATCGACAGGTCCCGCACCCGACCGAGCTGGAGGGCCAGGAGGGCGAAGCCGAGGAACATGTTGCTCAGCGCCTTCGTCGAGGCGACGGCCACCTCGGGCCCCGCGTGCAGGTAGATCCCGCCGTCGCACTCGCGGGCGATCGCGCTGCCGACGACGTTCACGAGCCCGATCACGCGGCCACCCTTGCGCCGGATCTCCTGCACGGCGAGCAGGGTGTCGATGGTCTCCCCCGACTGCGAGACGGCGACGTAGAGGGTGTCGGGCTCGATGATCGGGTTGCGGTACCGGAACTCGCTGGCCGCCTCCGCGTCGGCCGGGATCCGGGCCAGCTCCTCGACGAGCGACGCTCCCATCTGGCCGACGTAGTAGGCAGACCCGCAGCCGAGGATCTTCACCCGGCGGATCGCCCGGGTCTCGCGGGCGTCCATGTTCAGCCCACCGAGGTGGGCTGTGCCGAACCGCTCGTCGAGCCGTCCGCGGAGCACCCGCCTCGCGGCGGCCGGCTGCTCGAGCATCTCCTTGTGCATGAAGGAGTCGTGCTCGCCGGCGTCGTACGCCGTGGGGTCGACGTCGAGGGTCATCGTGTCGTGCGCGGTGCGGGTGAGGTCGAGGCGGTACGTCGTGAAGCCGCTCGCCGTCACGGTCGCGATCTCGCCGTCGTCGAGGTGGGCCACGGTGGTCGTGTGCCGCACGATCGCGGCCAGGTCGGAGGCGACGTACATCTCGCGCTCCCCGACACCGACGATCAGCGGGCTGCCGTTGCGGGCGACCACCATGCGGTCGGGGAAGTCGACGTGCAGGACCGCGAGCCCGTAGGTGCCCTCGACCGCCGCGAGCGCGTCGCTGACCTTGCCCTCGAGGGTGTCGGCCTCGGAGAGCGCGACCAGGTGGGCGAGCACCTCGGTGTCGGTGTCGCTGGCGAGCTCGACGCCCTCGTCCGAGAGCCGCTGCCGCAGCGCCGACGCGTTGTCGATGATGCCGTTGTGGACGACCGCGACCAGGCCCTTGGCGTCGGTGTGGGGGTGCGCGTTGACGTCGTTGGCCGGGCCGTGGGTCGCCCAGCGAGTGTGGCCGACGCCGATCCGCCCCGCGAACCGCTTGGGCAGCTCCTCGGACAGGTCACGCACCCGTCCGGCGCGCTTGGCGACCTTCAGGCCGGTCGTCCCGAGCAGCGCCAGCCCGGCCGAGTCGTACCCGCGGTGCTCGAGGCGGGTGAGCCCCTCCACCAGGACGGGGACGGCCTGCTGGCTGCCGACGTAACCGACGATCCCGCACATCTGTTGTCTCCTTCTCGATCTCTGGTCCCGGACCCAGGGGGCCGCTAGGTGTAGACGATGCGCCGCAGCTGGCGCTCGGTGAGGGCCGGCGCGGCCACCACGCGCCCGGCCAGCTCCACGGCGATGCGCGCGAAGATCTCGTCGTTCCTCGCACCGTAGGTCCGCAGGTGGGCGTGCCGCCGGCGGACGTACTCCTCCACCGGTTCGTGGTGGAAGGCCACCACGTCCTCCACGACCCGGGCCGCCTCGGCGGGCGACAGGCCCGTGCTCGCGGCGATCCGGTCGACCAGCACCGGGTCCGGGGAGGTGGGCACGCGGACGATCGTGCGCCCCGGCGGCGGCGAAGCGCAAGTTCCTGCCCGAAATCGGGCATGAGGGCTTCATTCGCCATCTCTGGACGGATCGGAACGTTCTTCTACGCGTGATGGCCGGGTCGAGCTCGACCGCACCAGTGGAGGGAGCGGGCCGCGAAACGCCGTGCTTCACCCCGTCAGGTGGAGCGCGCGCACCGATTTCCGCCCCCGGCTGGCGGTCCGGGTGGGAGCGAGGTATGGTAGGTGAACAGTAGGTGAACAGGAGGTGACCACCGATGATCCAGAAGACCAACTCCCTGGTCCAGGGCTGGGTCGCCGTCACGGATGCCAGCGGCCGGACCCGACTCGAGTCCCGCTGGTTCGAGGCATCCGCTCCGGTCGCGCCGACGCACGCCGTCCACGCCGCCTGACCCAGCACCGCCTGGCAACGTCGACCCGCCCCCTCGCCCCCGCACCCGGGACGAGGAGGCGGGTCGACGCATGTCTGGACCAATCCCCGGACACCGGGAATGATCCGGACCATGGTCCGGTTATGGTAGTCAAACCTTCAACGACACCGAGTGGATCGGAGACCACCATGACCACGTACCGCCAGCAGATCGAGCAGTTCGACGCCCCCACCGCCGCCGTCGAGGACATCTCCGGCGACTACACGATCGACCCGACCCACACCCGGATCGGCTTCAGCACCCGGCACGCGATGGTGACGACGGTGCGCGGCCAGTTCACCGAGTTCTCCGGCACCGCCCACGTGGACGCCGCCGACCCCGCCGCCTCGCGCGTGGAGCTGGCCATCCAGACCGCGAGCATCGACACCGGCGTCGCCGACCGTGACGCCCACCTGCGCTCGGCCGACTTCTTCAACGCCGACGAGAACAAGGAGATCCGGTTCGTCTCCACGCAGGTCGAGCGCGACGGCGACGACTGGGTGATCACCGGCGACCTGACCATCAACGGTGTCACCAAGGCGGTCACGGTGCCCTTCGAGCTCACCGGTTCGGCCCAGGACCCCTTCGGCAACGTCCGGATCGGCTTCGAGGGTGGCACCGCGATCAGCCGCAAGGACTGGGGCGTGACCTGGAACGCCGCGCTCGAGACCGGCGGCGTGCTCGTCTCCGACAAGGTCAAGCTGGAGTTCGACGTGTCCGCCATCCGCAACGCCTGAGGACCGTCCTCCCCGCACGGGGCCGCCGAGAAATCGGCGGCCCCGTCCGCCATTTCCTGCTTCGATGTCGCGGTGCCTTCCGACCCGCTCCTCGGCCTGTCCCTCGACCTGCCCGCCGGCCTGACCTCCCGCCCGCTCCGGGCCGACGACGCCCGGGCGGTCTTCGAGGTGATGGCCGCGCAGGAGCTCGAGGACCTCGGGGTCGTGTCGATCGAGGAGGCCGACATCGCCGCGGACTGGGCCCGGCCCTCCTTCGACGTGGCATCGAGCACCGTCGGGGTCCTCGACGGCGACCGCCTGGTCGCGTACGCCGAGCTGATGGGCGGGTCGCGTGCCGACGCGGCCGTGCACCCGGCGTACCGCGGCCGCGGTGTCGGCACGGCCCTCGCCGGCTGGCTGCGGCAGCACGCCCGCGCCCGGGGGATCGAGCGGATCCGCCTGCCCACGCCGGTGGGGTCACCCGGCGACCGGCTGCTCGAGACGCTCGGCTTCGACGTGTGGTGGGAGGTCTGGGAGCTGTTCCTGCCCGAGGGCGCGGCGATCCCGACCCGCCCCCTACCGCCCGGGCACCTGCTGCGCGAGGCGATCCCGGACGACTACCCGGCCTGCTGGACGCTCTTCGAGGACACCTTCTTGGAGTGGGCAGACCGCGACCGGCAGCCGTACGACGACTTCCTGGCCTCGGTCGTCGGCCGGCCAGGCTTCGAGCCGTGGCACCTGCGGGTCGTCACCGACCCCGGCGGCGAGCTGGTCGGCGCCGTCAACGTCGTGATGTTCGCCGGCGACGAGGCCTACGTGAACAAGGTCTCGACGCGTGCCGACCGTCGGGGCCAGGGCATCGCGCAGGCGCTCCTCGCCAACGCCTTCGCGGTCGCCCGCGCCCACGGGGCCACCCGCTCGGGCCTGTCCACGGACTCGCGGACCGGGGCCCTCGGTCTCTACGAGAAGGTCGGCATGCAGGTCACCTCGACCTGGCTGATGCGCGGCACGGAGCTCTAGCCGAGGTCGCGGTGCCCGGTCCAGACGGCGCCGCGACCCGTCCGACGCGGGCCCTTCGGCCCTGCAGGACCGGCCCCGGACGGCGGAAGGCTGGGGTCGTGACCGGGCGCCGGTCTCGGGCACGGGCCCCGGGGCAGGACCGGCCCGGGCGGACCCGCACCGGGCGCACGCCGCTGCTCCTGCTCACGACGACGGGCCACAGCACCGGTCGGCCCCGCACGGTCGCCCTGCTCTACCTGCAGCGAGGGGCTGCCTTCGTGGTGTGCAGCGTGGACGTGCGCCAGGAGCTGGCCAGCCCCTGGGTGCGCAACGTCCGCACCCACCCCGACGCCGTGGTCGAGATCGGTCGGCGCACGGTCTCGGTGCGCGCGCGGCCGGCGACCACCGGCGAGACCGAGGAGTGGTGGCCGCACCTGGTGCTGCTGTGGCCGGCGTACCGACGCCTCCACGAGCGCGGCGGGGAGCGGTCGGTCTACGTGCTCGAGCCGCGGGACGAAGGGCCGGACCGCCCCCAGGACTGACCCCGCACCGGGCTCCGCCGGGAGGTTGCGTGCGTGCGCACGCTTCTCTACGGTGAGCGCATGGTCGACGAGGGTGATCGCGTCGCGGCCTGGGCCGCACTCCTGCGGACCCATGCCGCCGTGGTGCCGTCGCTCGAGCGCGCCCTGCTGCCGACCGGGCTCCCGATCTCCTGGTACGACGTCCTGCTCGTCGTCAACGCGGCACCGGGTCGCCGCCTCCGGATGACCGAGCTCGGCCAGCAGGCGGTCGTCAGCCGGGAGCGCGTCAGCCGTGTCGTGACCGAGCTCGAGCGCGCGGGGCTCGTCGAGCGCCAGGCGAACCCCGACGACCGGCGCTCCTCCTTCGCCGCCATCACGCCCGAGGGACGCAAGCGACTGCGCAAGGCCGCCCCCGTCTACCTGGCTGCGATCGAGCAGCACTTCCTCGCCCACCTTGACGAGGACGAGATCGAGGTCCTGGCCCGCGCCCTCACGAAGGTGCTGCGGGCCGAGGAGTCCTGACCGGCGGGCAGGACAGGGTTCGGCCTGGCTCAGGTGTGGGTGCCGTGCTCGTGGGCGGCGTGGCTGGCCGGCTCGAGCTGGAAGGTGGAGTGCTCGACGTCGAAGTGGCCGGTGAGGCAGGCCTGGAGCTGGTCGAGGAGCTGGGGTGCGTGGCCGTCGGTGAAGCAGCTGTCGTCGACCACGATGTGGGCCGAGAGGGTGGGGAGACCCGAGGTGACCGTCCAGACGTGGAGGTCGTGGACGTCGTGGACGTGGGGCTCGGTGACGAGGTGGCTGCGGATCTCGTCGAGGTCGGTGGAGTCCGGCGCGGCCTCGAGCAGGACGATGCCGGACTCGCGCAGGAGTCCCCAGGCGGCGTGGAGCATGAGGGCGACCACGACCAGCGAGGCGATGGCGTCGGCGCGGGTGTAGCCCGTGGTGAGGATGACGATCGCGGCGACGACGGTGCCGATGAACCCGTACAGGTCGGTGAGGATGTGCCGGTAGGCGCCCTCGATGTTCAGGCTCGACCGGTTGGCCCGTGCCAGCACGACCGTGGCCACCAGGTTGACGGCGATGCCGACGAGGGCGACGACCAGGACCGGCAGCCCCTCGGTCTCCGGCGGGTCGAGGAGCCGCTGGACCGCCTCGATCGCGATCACCCCGCTGACGACGAGCAGCGTGATCCCGTTGACGGCAGCCGAGAGGATCTCGGCGCGCTTGAGCCCGAAGGTCCACCTGCCAGCCGCCGGCCGGGCGGCCAAGCTCATCGCCCACAGCGCTCCCACGATGGCGCCGACGTCGGAGAGCATGTGGCCCGCGTCCGAGAGCAGCGCGAGGGAGTCGGCGGTGAACGCCACCACGACCTCGAGGGCCATGAACGCCACCAGGAGGACCAACGCGATCCACAGGTAGCGCCGGTCCGCGTCGGCGCTCATCCCGTGCGAGTGTCCGGTCCCCGTCCCGTGCGCATCCCCGTGCGCATCCCCGTGTGCCGTGGCCATCGCTCAGCCCTCGGACGTCACGGCCGGCCGCTGACGGCTCGCCCGCGAGCGGGCCCGGACCAGACCGGCCAGGCGCAGCGTGGCCAGGTCATCTGGTCGTGCACGGGTCCCAGCCTAACCTGCTTGCCTGCGTGGTCACGCAGACAGTCGACCAGGTTCCTGCACCGTCGTGACCACCGTCGTCACCGACGGGCGGCGCGGCGTCGAGGAGAAGCCGAACCGGGGCGGCGGGTCGACCGGCGCCATGCCTCCGAGGTCCGCACCGTCGAGGCGGCCGCGGACGGAGGTCACCGCGTGGTGGTCGGTCGCCCCGTAGTACTCGCGCCGGCCGCCGCCGGCCGACCCGCGGGTGCGGACCCCCTGCATCACGACCCGGGCCACGGGGTCGGTCACCGTGCACCAGGCCGGGCTCTGGGCCAGCCGGGCCGGCACGAGTCGCAGCACCCGGCCGAGCGCGGTGCGGTCGCCGACCTCCAGCTCGATCGTCAAGGAGGTCGAGGTGAACCGCCACCCGTCGACGGTCACCGGCTCGAGGCGCACCTCGTCGAACACGTAGGTCGCCGCCACGAAGTCGGCGACCTCCTGCGTCGGCGCCAGCAGCAGGCGATGACCGGCCGCGGTCTCCACCATGGCGTCCGCGAAGGCGCCGTACGGCGACAGGTCCCACCGCCCGACCACGACCCGGACCCCGGACGTCGTGCCGACACCGGCGATCGCGCCGCGGAAGGTGCTCACGTCCGCCAGCATGCCAGCCGGGTGTGCGCGCGGCCCGGAGCTGTAACGCCGTGTTACGACCTGTTCCCACCCAGTTGCAGCAGGGTGGGTACACGCTGCAACAGGGCGTTACAGCTGGCCGCGGCGGCCTGGGCGCCAGCGCGGCGTGTCAGCATGGCCCGGTGAGCAGCGACACCGAGACGAGGACACCGGGGACGACCGCGCTGGTCGTGGTGGACGCCCAGGTCGGGTTCGACGACCCCTGGTGGGGCCCCCGCGACAACCCGGACGCCGACGCCCACATCGCAGCCCTGGTCGAGGGCTTCGACGCGGCCGGCCTGCCGGTCGTCTACGTGCAGCACGACTCGGAGGACCCCGAGAGCCCGCTGCACCCAGACAGCCCGGGCCACGCGCTCAAGCCCTACCTGGAGGCCGAGCCCGACCTGCTGGTCCGCAAGACGGTCAACTCCAGCTTCCACGGCTCCCCCGACCTCGACGCCTGGCTGCGCGGCCGCGGCATCACCGGGATCGTGGTCGCGGGGATCACGACCAACCACTGCTGCGAGACGACGGCGCGGGTCGGCGGCAACCTGGGCTACGACGTGCGCTTCACGCTCGACGCCACCCACACCTTCGACCGCACCGGACCCGACGGGACCACCATGAGCGCCGCCGAGCTCGCGCGCGCCACGGCCACCAACCTGCACGGCGAGTTCGCCACGGTCGTGACCACCGCCGACGTCCTGGCCTCGCTGCGCTGACCCTCGATCCACCGGGGCTGGGCCCGGCTCAGCGGAAGCCGCCGACCTCCGCGTGCGCGACCCCGCCGAGGCACCACGAGCGCTCGACCGCCGAGCCACGCAGGAGCTCGATCCGGGCCGTCGCACGCTCGCTGTTGCGGCACAGGAGCCGGGCACCGTCGGGGTCGCGGTAGTCGACCTCGACCGTCTCGTCGGCCGGGAGGTCGACCGTGATGGCGACGCGGCGACGGCCGACCCGGCCGCGCACCTCGAAGCCGTCGGGACGCAGCCGAGCCCGCAGGCCGACCGCGGCGAGCAGCGGGTCGACCGGCCAGTCACGGGTCCCGGTCCCACCGCCGCCCAGACGGAACCGGACGAGCGGCAGTGGGGGCAACCGGTTCAGCCCGGGGCGCATCGAGACCGCGGCGACGACCTCGCAGACCTCGCCGTCCCCGAGGTCGGCGTGCAGCCACCCCCAGCGCTGGGCGTTGCCGTGGCCGTAGATCCGCGCGTCGGCGCCCGGGGCGTCGCGCAGCACCAGCTCGCGGTTACCGACACGGACGACACCGGAGTAGCGCGCCGCCGGCCGAGGGACGACCTGGGCGGCCGGGAGGAGCTCGCGGCGCCAGGCCCACCGCGGGAAGGTGTGCAGGGTCCGGTCCGGGCCCCCGGAGTCCAGCTCCCAGGACACCGCCCCGCCGCGGCCGACCAGCGCGCCGTCGTACCGGACCGCGCCGCAGGTGAAGCCCGCGTCGGGAGCCGACCACGGCTCGGGGCCGAAGCGCTCCAGGACCGGCGGTGCGCCCGGCTCGAAGACCGCGACCCAGCCGTGCCCCCAGGGGTCACCGCCGTCGCTCGGCGCCACCAGCTCGTGGTGGATCCAGACGCCGGTGCCGGTCACCGGGTCGGTGAGCGTGGTGTACCAGACCTCCAGCCGCCCGGGCTGGCCGCGCCACCGGCTCCGCAGGTCGGGCTCCATCGCTGTCACCGGCTCAGCGGATCGCTGCGCCCGAGATCGACCGGGCGATCACCAGCCGCTGGATCTCCGACGTGCCCTCGAAGACCGTGTAGATCTTGGCGTCCCGGGCCATCCGCTCCACCGGGTACTCACGGGTGAACCCGTTGCCGCCGAGGATCTGCATGGCCTGGCCGGTGACCTTGACCGCGGTCTCGCCGGCGAAGAGCTTCGACATCGAGCCCTCGGCGTTCTCGAAGGTCTTGCCCTGCCGCGCCATCCAGGCGGCGTGCCAGACCAGGAGGCGTGAGGCCTCGATCGAGGTGGCCATGTCGGCGAGCTGGAAGGCGATGCCCTGGTTCTCGATGATCGGCTTGCCGAACTGCTCGCGGGTCTTCGCGTAGTCCAGCGCCACTTCGTACGCCGCGCGTGCGATCCCGATCGCCTGCGCGCCGACCGACGGACGGGTGCGCTCGAAGGTCGCCATCGAGGCGTTGCCGCGGGCGCCGCCCCCCTCGCGCGCCCGGGCGAGCCGGGCGTCCAGCTTCTCCTTGCCGCCGAGCAGGCAGCGACCCGGCACCCGCACCTGGTCGAGCACGACCTCGGCCGTGTGCGAGGCACGGATGCCGTGCTTGTGGAACTTCTGGCCCTGGCTGAGGCCCTTCGTCCCGGGCGGTACGACGAACGACGCCTGCCCCCGCGTCCGCAGCTCGGGGTCGACCACCGCGGTGACGACGTGCACGTCGGCGATACCGCCGTTCGTCGCCCAGGTCTTGGTGCCGTTGATGACCCACTCGTCGGTCTTCTCGTCGTAGACCGCGCGGGTGCGCATCGCCCCCACGTCGGAGCCCGCGTCGGGCTCGGAGGAGCAGAACGCACCCAGACGGAGGTCACCGGGCGTGCCGTACATCGCCGGGACCCACTCGGCCACCTGCTCGTCGGTGCCGTTGGCGCGGACGCCGGCGGCGGCCAGCGAGCTGCCGACGATCGACAGCCCGATGCCGGCATCGCCCCAGAAAAGCTCCTCCATCGTGATGGGGAAGCCGAGGCCCGTCTCATCCACCGCCTGGGCCACGAGGAAGTCGACGGAGTACAGGCCGACCTTGGCCGCCTCCTCGACGACCGGCCAGGGGAACTCCTCCTTCTCGTCCCACTCGGCGGCCGCGGGGCGGACCACGTCGGCGGCGAACTGGTGCACCCAGTCGCGCAGCTCGCGGTGGTCCTGGCTGAGCTCGAACGACGTCATGGCGCTGAGGCTACCGGCGAGCGAGAACGCGTTCTACTGGCGGGAGTGCCGGGCCGTGGCGTACGCCGGCTCCCGCAGCCGGCGCACGGCGGGGTACTGCTCGAGCCCGGGCAGCTGGTGAAGCACGGGGTCGAAGGAGACGTCGAGGGCCAGGCGCCGGGTCGACAGGCGGAGGCAGGCGAACGGGTGCCAGTCGCCGGCCGGTCGGGCCCAGGACAGCTCGAAGACCTCGGCGCCGACGGCCTCGGCCGCGAGGACGATCGGGCCGGTCTCGGTGCGGTAGGGCAGCAGGGTGGTCATCGGCTGGGTGCGTGCGCCCCAGCTCGGCAGCAGCAGGAAGCGCGAGACGACCCCCCGCCCGGTCGTCGCGAACAGCACGTCGCCGGCCGGCCGGTCATCTCCCTCACCGGGGACGCGGAGGGCGAGACCGTGGATGTCCGGCAGCCGCCCCGGCAGGCCGATGGCCCGCGAGAGCCGGACCTGCACGTCGTCCTCGCCCACGTCGTCGATCCACGGCACTCCGGTCCGCTCGGTCGAGCCGCTGCGGAACACCCGCGCAGCACGGACCTCACCGGTCGGGTGGAGGGGCTTGCTGGCCGGACGGAGGGCGGCGACGCCGCCTGCGGCGGCTGCGAGCAGGCCGCCGCCCACCGACGAGGCGGTGCGGGCGAGGGTGGTGGGCACGGCGAGCCAGTACCCGCCGGGCGCCGGATCAGGCGTGTGCGGGCGCCTCCGGGTCGAGACGTGCCTCCACGCCCGGATCGCCGAGGTCGGCGTGGTAGTCCTGCGGCCGGGTCTGGTCGACGCCCTCGGCGACGTTCATCGCCCGCAGCACGACGGTGGCCACGACCGCGACGACCAGGTTCAGGCCGAAGGCGAGCAGGGCGATGTAGACCTTGGTCTCGGTGCCCGGCAAGAAGACGAGCGGCCCGCCGAAGTGCTTCTGGGTGGGTGACGCGACGCCGTACGCCAACCAGGTGCCCCAGGCCATGCCGGCCGCCCAGCCCGCGAGCACCGCCCACCGGTGCAGCCAGCGGGTGTAGAGGCCGATGACGATCGCGGGCAGGGTCTGCAGGATCCACACGCCGCCGAGGAGCTGGAGGTTGATCGCGAGGTTCTTGGACAGCGCGAGCACGAAGACCAGCGCGCCGAACTTCACCAGCAGCGAGACCACCTTGCTCTGCGTCGCCTCCTGGGCGTGGGTCGCATGCCGGTTGATGAAGGCCTTGTAGACGTTGCGGGTCCACAGGTTCGCCGCGGCGATCGACATGATCGCCGCCGGCACCAGGGCGCCGATGACGATCGCGGCGAACGCCACCCCGGCGAACCAGGGAGCGAACTGGTCCTCGAAGAGCTGCGGGACCGACTGCTGGGGGTTCTCGACCTTGACGCCGGCCGCGATCGCGACGAAGCCGAGCAGCGCCAGCAGGCCGAGCAGGAGCGAGTACGCCGGCAGCAGCGCGGCGTTCCTGCGGATGACCGAGCGGTTGCGGGTCGCCAGCACCCCGGTGATCGAGTGCGGGTACATGAACAGCGCCAGCGCCGACCCGAGCGCGAGCGAGGCGTAGGCCCACTGGGCCGCGGGCGGCGGGATGGTGCCCTTGGGAGCCGCCGCGCCGGTCGCGATCGCGTCGGCGTTCTCGGCGTTGAACGACGTGAACGAGTCGGACACGGTCGAGAACACGTGCTCCCAGCCACCGACCTGGTGGGGGATGTAGAAGACGGCGACCAGGATGACGACGTAGATCAGGGTGTCCTTGACGAAGGCGATCAGCGCCGGAGCCCGCATGCCGCTGGAGTAGGTGTAGGCGGCGAGCACGCCGAAGGCGATGAAGAGCGGCAGGTCGTTGACGAACCAGTTGTCGCTGGACGTCCCGATGCCCATCACCTGCAGCACGACCTGCATGCCGACCAGCTGCAGCGCGATGTACGGCATCGTCGCGAGGATCCCGGTCAGGGCCACGGCCAGCGCGAGCACGCGGCTGTCGTAGCGGCCCTGCACGAAGTCAGCCGGCGTCACGTAGCCGTGCCGGTGCGACACCGACCAGAGCCGGGGCAGGAAGATGAAGACGAGCGGGTAGGCGACGATCGAGTAGGGGATCGCGAAGAAGCCGATCACGCTGCCGGCGTACAGGGCGGCTGGCACGGCGACGAACGTGTACGCCGTGTAGAGGTCGCCGCCGATGAGGAACCAGGCGATGAAGGTGCCGAAGCCTCGGCCGCCGAGGCCCCACTCGTCGAGGTTGTCCAGGCTCGCCGCCCGCCGCCAGCGCGCGGCCGCGAAGCCGAGGACCGTGACCAGCAGGAACAGGAAGAGGAAGACGCCGAACGCGATGCCGTTCACGTGGTCGAGCACAGGTCAGTCCTCCTCCCCGCCGGTCCCTGCGGGCTCGGACGGCAACCCGTGGCGGACCCGGTCGGCCCGCTCCGCGTCGCGCGAGAGCAGGTACGCCGGCACGGTCAGCCCGACCGCGACGAAGATGAGCAGGATCTGGAACCAGTAGAAGAACGGGATCCCGGCCAGGGTCGGGTCCTCACGGTCGTAGAGCGAGACCCACAGCGGCAGCACCACCGCGGGGGCCAGGAGCACCCCGACCAGCACCCATCGGCCGCGCGAGCTCAAGACGAACCACCCGAGACAAGTGAGTCACCTGTCATGACCCCGTTGTTTACAACAGCCTGACCGTCCGCGTCCGGGACACGCGCCGACTCGGCCTCGATCCCGTCTCGATCCGATCGAGGCTCAGGCGTGGACAGCCGACTCGGGCGTCAGCTCCTCCTCGACGCCGGGGTCACCGTGGTCTGCGTGGTAGTCCTGTGGGCTGGTCTGGTCGACACCCTCGTCGACCTTCGCGGCGCGGAGCACCACGGTCAGCACCGCCGCGACGACCAGGTTGAGGGCGAGGGCGAGCAGGGCGATGTAGACCTTGGTCTCGGTGCCCGGGAAGAAGACGAGCGGCCCGCCGAAGTGCTTCTGGACCGGCGACGCGACGCCGTACGCCAACCACGTGCCCCACGCCATGCCGGCCGCCCAGCCCGCCAGGACCGCCCAGCGGTGCAGCCAGCGGGTGTAGAGGCCGATGACGATCGCCGGGAGCGTCTGCAGGATCCACACGCCGCCGAGGAGCTGCAGGTTGATCGCGAAGTCCTTGGACAGCGCGAGCACGAAGACCAGCGCGCCGAACTTCACCAGCAGCGAGACCACCTTGCTCTGCGTCGCCTCCTGGGCGTGGGTCGCATGCCGGTTGATGAAGGCCTTGTAGACGTTGCGGGTCCACAGGTTCGCCGCGGCGATCGACATGATCGCCGCCGGCACCAGGGCGCCGATGACGATCGCGGCGAACGCCACCCCGGCGAACCAGGGAGCGAACTGGTCCTCGAAGAGCTGCGGGACCGACTGCTGGGGGTTCTCGACCTTGACGCCGGCCGCGATCGCGACGAAGCCGAGCAGCGCGAGCAGGCCCGGGAGGAAGGAGTACGCCGGCAGCAGGGCGGCGTTGCGGCGGATCACCGAGCGGTTGCGGGTCGACAGCACCCCGGTGATCGAGTGCGGGTACATGAACAGCGCCAGCGCCGAGCCGAGCGCCAGGGAGGCGTAGGCCCACTGGGCCGGTCCCACCGGCATCGTCCCCTTCGGCACGGCCTCCCCGGCGGCGATCGCATCGGCGTTCTCGGAGTTGAAGGTGTCGAAGGAGTCCGACACCGACGAGAAGACATGGCCCCAGCCGCCGAGCTGGTGGGGGATGTAGAAGACGGCGACCAGGATGACCAGGTAGATCAGTGCGTCCTTCACGAACGCGATCAGCGCGGGGGCGCGCAGCCCGCTGGAGTAGGTGTAGGCGCGAGCACCGCGAACGCGAGGAAGAGCGGCACGTCGTTGACGTACCAGCTGTCGCTCCCGCCACCGATACCCATCACCTGCAGGACGACCTGCATGCCGACCAGCTGCAGCGCGATGTAGGGCATCGTCGCGAGGATCCCGGTCAGGGCCACGGCCAGCGCGAGCACGCGGCTGTCGTAGCGGCCCTGCACGAAGTCAGCCGGCGTCACGTAGCCGTGCCGGTGCGACACCGACCAGAGCCGCGGGAGGAACAGGAAGATCAGGGGGTAGACCACGATCGTGTAGGGGACGGCGAAGAACCCGACCACGCTGCCGGCGTACAGCGTCGCCGGGACGGCGATGAAGGTGTAGGCGGTGTAGATGTCGCCGCCGATGAGGAACCAGGCGATGAAGGTGCCGAAGCCGCGCCCACCGAGCCCCCACTCGTCGAGGTTGTCCAGGCTCTCCGCCCGCCGCCAGCGCGCGGCCGCGAAGCCGAGGACGGTGACGAGCAGGAACAGGAAGACGAAGACGCCGAGGACGACGCCGTTCACGTGGTCGAGCACGGGCCGCTCACCGCCCGTCCGTGCGGGTCGGGTCGCCCGCGTCGGGCGTGAGCCCGTGCCGGACCCGGTCGAGACGGTCGGCCTGCCGGGAGAGCCAGAAGGCCGGCACGGTGACCGCCACCGCCACCAGGATCAGGAGGAACTGGAACCAGTAGAAGAACGGGAACCCGAGGAACGTCGGGTCCTCGTGGTCGTAGAGCGGCACCCAGAGCGGCAGCACGACCGCGGGTGCGAGCAGGACCCCGATCAGGGTCCAGTGTCGCCGTGACGACATGGCAAGACCTCCCGAGAAGAGACTTGTCGGCTCGTACCCAGCCACGCCGGGACTCAAGCGGAGAATGGCGCCATGACCCCTGACCTGTCCCGGTACGACGACTGGTGGGCGCTGCTGGCGGAGCTCGGCGAGACCGACCCGGACCTGCGCGTGGTGTGGGTGGGCGGTTCGGCGGCGACCGGGGGATGGGACGAGTGGTCCGACCTCGACGTCGACCTGCTCTGCACGCCGGGAACCACCTCGGACGTCCACGACCGGCTCCTCGGCCGGGCGCGCGAGCGCCTCGACGTCGACCACGTCTGGGAGCTGCCGCTCGCGACCTGGCCGGACGGTCGCCAGAGCTTCGTCCTGCACCAGGCGCGGCCGGGCGCCCTGGGCGAGCCGACCCGGGCGGTGGACCTCCACCTGTCCGACCTGTCCGACACGCACCGCTTCGTCGACGTACGCCGGCACGGCACGCCGCTGGTCGTGCACGACCCCGACGGTCTCCTGGTGCTGCGACCGGACGACCAGGCCGCCCTCGAGGCCGCGTGCGCGGAGGCTGTCGACCAGGCGCGGCAGCGCCGGGCGACTGCGGAGTGGCTGGTCAACCGGGCGGTGGCCCGGGGCCAGCTCCCGGAGGCCACCGACCTCTACCTGCGCTTCGCTCTCGGGGTCGTCGTGCGGTTGCTGCGGGTGCGCCACTGCCCATGGCGTCACGACTTCGGGCTCCGCTACCTGCGCACGGACCTGCCCGCCGAGGCGGCCGACCGCGTCTACGCCCTGCTCCCGGGCACGGCTCCGCTCGAGAAGCTGTCGCCCGCGTGCTTCGCCTGGATGGACGAGCTCCTCGACCCGGGCAGCGCTGAGCCCGCCCCGGGCGGGACGGGCTCAGGATGATCACCCTCGGGTCAGCTGGTCACGGGGCGATCTGCTTGCCGGTCGTGGTGCGGATGCACAGGGTGCTCAGGTAGGCACCGTTGGTGCCGCTCCCGTCCCACCAGAGCTTGTACGCACGCGACTTGGGTCGTGGGTCCATCCCGAGGAACCAGGAGTGGCTCGGGTTGTCCAGGTAGAACGTGGCCATCATGGCCTTGTAGTCCTGGTAGCGCTTGCCGTCCACGCCGTCGTCGCAGCTGATCCGTACCTCTTGCGGTCCGCTGGTCAGCGACTCGCCCACCCAGGCGTCGCCGGCCGGGCGCCGGGCGTTCAGGAGGTTGTGGGCGTGCGGGCCGTTGCCACCTGCCGCCGTCTTGACCTGGAGGCAGCGCTGGCTGAGCACCAGGTCGGCACCGGAGTCGGTCACGATGAAGCCCCAGCGCCAGGTCAGGAGGTCGATCGCGTTGTAGCTGCTGACCACACGCATCCGGTGGACGTCGTCGGAGAGGTTGAAGCCCGGGGCGACGGCGAGCTGGCCGGCCTGGCAGAAGCTGCTGTTGAACACCACCTGGACCCCCGTGCCTGTCTGCATGTTGCTCCAGGTGGTCGACTTCTGGTCCGAGAGCACGATGTCGTGCGTGTGCCCCCACGCCCGGTCGACCTGGCCACGGATGCAGGTCAGGAAGAGCTTGAGCTGGGCGTCACCGTCGGCGTAGTTGGTGATCCGGTAGTGCCACAGACCCGGGTTGGCGGCGTCGCCGTACGACGCGCTCACGTAGACGTCGCGCTCGTCGCCGTTGGTGGCCGGCGGGTCCGCCTGGTCGACGTGGTCCACGCGCCACATGCCGTCGAGCACGTCGTCCCCGCCGTAGCAGGACAGCGTGGTGTCCACGAAGTTGTCGGGGATCTCGCCGGACAGGTCGACGTGCTTCTCGACCTTGTACATCGCCACCCCGTGCGGACGTGGCGAGCTCCCCTGGGCGGGCGCGGCTCCGACCAACGCCGCGAGGAACGGCAGGACGAGTGCTGCGGCCGCGGCACTGACGAGGGTCGAACGGAACCTGGTGGTCATGACCACCGCCTCCAACAGGGCATCCCGAGACCGGATCTGGGTTGCGGTCCCCGAGGACGTGGGGCGGTGCGGCACCACCACTCTAGTCCTCGCCCCACCCCGCCCGGACCCGTATCGGGGCCGTCCGTACGACGGCCTGGAGCCCGCCCCGACGTTGCGGGACGGGCTCCGAGGATCACACCGGGCTCAGCAGGTCACGGGGCGATCTGCTTGCCGGTCTTGGTGCGGATGCAGAGCACGTTCAGGTAGGCAGCGTTGTCCCCGCCGCCGTCCCACCAGAACTTGTAGGCGCGCTGCTTGGGCCGCGGGTCCATCCCGAGGAACCACTCGTGCGTGGGGTCGCCGAGGTAGAACGACGCCACCATCGCCTTGTAGTCCTGGTAGTACCTGCCGTCCGCGCCGTCGTCGCAGGCGATCCTGCGCTCCTGCGCTCCGACGACGTCCAGCCACTGTCCGACCAGCTGGTCTCCCCACGGCCGTCCTGCCCACATCAGGTTGTGGGCGTGCGGACCGTTGCCTCCAGGAGTGGTCTTCACCTGCAGGCACCGCATGGTCGTGGTCAGCCCGACACCCGGGTCGACGGCGTAGAAGGCCCAGCGCCAGCTGCGGAACGCGGACCGGGCCAGGCTCCGGTAGACCCGGACCTTGTGGTCGTTGTCGGCCAGGCTGAAGCCGGGGGCGACCGCCACCTCACCCGCGTTGCAGGTGGCCGGGAAGTTGAGCTCCTGGCCACCGGCGACCAGCGGCAGGGCCACGTTGAAGTACTGCCCCGACAGGACCACGCCGTGCGCGTGGTTGTAGGCCTGCTCGACCTGGCCGCGGATGCAGGTCAGGAAGAGCTTGAGCTGGGCGTCACCGTCGGCGTAGTTGGTGATCCGGTAGTGCCACTGGCTGGTGTCGGTGGCGTCGCCGTACGACGCGTTCACGTAGACGTCGCGCTCGTCGCCTGTCGTCTCCGGCGGGTTGGCCTGGTCGACGTGGTCCACGCGCCACATGCCGTCGAGCACGTAGTCACCGCCGCTGCACGACAGGGTCGTCTCGATCGCGTTGTCCGGGAACTCACCGGACAGGTCGACGTGCTTCTCGACCTTGTACATCGCCACGACGTGCGGGCGTGGCGAGGACGCTGAGGCGGGGGCGGCTCCGGCGAGCGCCGCGAGGAACGGCAGGAGCAGCGCCGCGGCAGCGGCACTGACGAGAGTGGTACGGAACCTGGTGGTCATGGCCACCGCCTCCATCGGCACGAGGACGAGACGAAGTCGCAGCCCCGAGGACGTGGGTGGGAACCCCGCTCCGGCACGTCCAGGCTAGTCCTCTCCCACCGCCCCGACAGGCCTTCCTGGCCCCGGTCCATACCGGAGGTATGCCAACGGGCCCGCCCCGACGTGCGGAGCGAGCCCGTGCTCGTGATGGGCTACTTGATCTTGAACGAGGTCCGGCCGTCGATGCAGAGGGTTCCCACCTTCACGGTCTGGTTGCTGGTGGTCGCCAGGAACGAGTAGGCACGGATCTTCGGGCGGGGCTCCATGCCGAGGAACCACGTCTTGCTGTTGTTCAGGAGGTAGAACGACGCGGTCATGGCCTTGTAGTTGTGCATGGCCGAGTTGTCCTCGTCGCACTGGTACTGCACCCACTGGGGGCTACCCGGCCCGACGGTCCGGTCCACGTAGCTGGTGGGCGCCCACCGCATCGAGATGGCGTGCTGGTGGGCGGGCCACGCGACGGTGGTCAGCCGGTTGATGCACTTGCCGTAGAACGTGGCGTTCCCGAACGAGGCAGGGTGGTTGGGGTTGCTCAGGGCGAACTCCCAGTTCCAGCCCTTGGTGTCCGCGGGCACGGACGGGTTCGGTCCGGACTTCGGGAAGCTGCCGACCAGCCGGTACGGGGCACCGTGCAGCTCGAATCCCGGAGCGACGAAGTACTGGTCCTTGGTGCACAGCTTCTGCCAGCTGTAGCTCGTGCTGCTGCTGGTCTCGGTCCCCAGCATGCCCACGGAGATGCTGTGGTTGTGCCCGCTGGCCTGCTCCGTGGAACCGTGGATGCAGAGCACGTACAGCTTGACCTGTGCGTCGCCGTACGCGGTGTTGTCGAACCTGAAGTTCCAGGTGCGGTTGTCCCACGAGGGATAGGACGCGTCGACCTGCACGTCGCGCTGGTCGTTGTAGGCGCTCGGGTCGGGGCCGTCCGGCGGGTAGTCGGGGTCGCCGTCAGGATCGGTGACCGGGACGTACGGGTCGACGTGGTCGACCAGCCACATCCCGTCGGTGACCGTGTCGCCGCCATTGCAGGACAGGGACTGGAACGGGGTGTCACCCACCGTGTCGGTGCCCACGCCAGCGAGCTTGACGTACTTGTCGACCCGGTACATCGCGACCTCGTGCTTGTGCATGTCGCGTCCGGCCACAGCGGGCGCCGCTCCGACGAACGCCGACAGGAACGGCAGCAGGAGCGCCGCGGCGGCGGCACTGATGAGAGTGGGACGGAACCTGGTGGGCATGACCACCGCCTCCAACGGAACCCGAGACCAATGTCGAATCTGCGGTCCCCGAGGACGTGGGGCGGTGTGGCACCGCCAATCTAGTCCCGCCAGGTCCGGCTCGCGCCGTTCTCGTTGCCTGGTCTGCTCCAGTGGTCCGAACCGGACCGGAGCCTGACGAGGCCCGCCCCGGGAGGAGCGGGCCTCGTCAGTCGACCCGAGCTCAACGGATCACGAGGCGACCTGCTTGCCCGTCCGGGCCCGGATGCACTGTGCGCCCAGCCAGACGTTGTTCGAGCCGCTGCCGTCCCACCAGAACTTGTAGGACCGCTGCTTGGGCCGCGGGTCCATCCCCAGGAACCAGGCGTGGGTGTAGTCGTCGATCCAGAACGCCCCCACCATGGCCTTGTAGTCCGAGAAGTACTTGCCGTCGGCGCCGTCGTCACAGTTGATGCGCCGTTCCTGCATCCCGCTCACGTCCAGGTACTGGTGGTCGCCGGCGGAGCCGACCGGACGGAAGGCGGAGAACAGCTTGTGAACGTGAGATCCTGCGCCGCCCTGTGTCGTCGCGAAGTCCAGGCAACGGAGTGTCGTGGTCACGTCCAGGTTGGCGACGTTGACCTGGAACGCCCACTGCCAGCTGCGAAGGTCGGTCGACGGCCAGCTCCGGTAGATCCGGGACCCCTGCGCGTGCGACGAGAAGCTGAACCCAGGGGCCACCGGAAGGGCGCTCACGTCACATCCGGGGCTCATGGCCACGGTGGCGCTTCCGGCAGGCATCGACGACTGGGTCACCGACTTCTGCGCCGAGATGACCAGGTTGTGGGCATGCCCGAATGCCGGGTCGACCTGACCGCGGATGCACGTCAGGAACAGCTTGATCTGTGCGTCACCGTCGGCGAAGTTCGTCATGCGGAAGTGCCACTTGCTGACGTCGCTGACGTCTCCGTACGACCCGGCCATCGTCACGTTGCGCTCGTCGCCGAAGCTGTCCGGCGGCTGAGCCTGGTCGACGTGGTCGACCCGCCACATGCCCTCGAGCACGTAGTCGCCGCCGTTGCAGGAAAGTGTCGTGTCGATCCAGTTGTCGGGGTACTCACCACCGAGGTCGACGTGCCTCTCGACCTTGTACATCGCCACCTCGTGCGGACGTGGCGAGCTCGCTGAGGCGGGCGCGGCTCCGGCGAGCACAGCAACGGCCGGCATGATGAGCGCCGCGGCGGCGGCACCGACGAGGGCGGAACGGAACCTGGTGGCCATGACCACCGCCTCCAAACGGGCATCCCGAGACCGAGATCTTGGTTCGCGGTCCCCGAGGACGTGGGGCGGTGTGGCACTTCCAGGGTAGTCCTGTGTCAGCCGTTCGTGCCGCGACCTCGCGGTGGTCTGCTCCACAGGACCAGACCGTCGACCCCGCTCCTGATCGGGAACCCGGCGTGACGCGACCGAGCCCGCCCCGGCGTACGGGCGGGCTCAGTCAGGTCTCGGTCAGGGTCTCGTCAGACCGGGTTCGACGTCCTGGCGTTGATGCACAGCGTGCCGTACTTCACCTGGGCCGGGTTGGGGTCCTTGTTCATGAAGGTGAAGGCCCGCAGCTTGGGCCGCGGCTCCATGCCGATGAACCAGTTGTGCTCCCAGTGCGCACCCATCCAGAACCAGCCCACCATCGCCTTGTAGTTGTGGAACTGGGGGTAGTCCTGGTCGCACTGGTACTGGAACTCGTTGGGGAACCCGGTGGGGTTGAAGCTCTGCTTCCACGACGCGAACGGCAGACCGGGCAGGTGTGCCATGGCGATCGCGTGCCGGTGACCGGAGTCGGCCAGCACGCGCCGGTCGATGCACCGGCCGTAGACGTTGATGCTGGCGGGCTGCGTCGGCACGGCGTCGACGGCGAACTCCCAGGCCCAGGACAGCCCGGCGTTCTTGGTCGACGGGTAGCTACCGACGATCCGGTAGTTGGTGCTGCCGAGATCGAAGCCCGGTGCGACGAAGTACTCGTTGTTGGCAGCACAGGTGCTGAACCCCGGGTCGCCCGAGTCGACGTAGAAGCGGCCGTTGCCCTCGTCGGTCGTCGCAGCGCCACCCCCGAAGAGATGGTGGACGTAGACCTGGTGACGGTGGCCGTTGGTGAACTGCGTCGCGCCGTTGATGCAGGTGATCGCGAGCCGCAGCTGGGCGTCGCCGTACGCCTTGTTCTGGAACTTGAACTGCCACGTGCGGAGGTCGCCCTGGTCCGGGTACGACGCCTGCACCCAGACGTCACGCTCGTCGTTGTAGGCCCCACCCGTCGGGAAGCCCGGGTCGTCGTCGGGGTCGGGCGAGTACTGGTCGACGTGCTTGACCAGCCACATGCCGTCGAGGACGTAGTCACCGGGGCTGCAGCTCAGCGACTCGGTGTCGAGGCTCGCGTCGCTGAGCTTGACGGTGCTCTCGACCTTGTAGAGCACCATCTCGTGCTTGTGCTTCGGGGTGCCGGCGTCCGCGGGGGACGTCGACGCGGCCACGAGAGCCAGGGGAGCCACGAGCGCTCCAATGGCTGCCGCGACGCGGATCCGGCTGGCTAGCGTCATGGCGACGATCTCCTCGTGGTTCGCAGGAATGGGGCTGGAGGTGCCGTCAGGGAACCGGCGCGATCTGCTTGCCGGTACGGGCCCGGACACACAGTGCGTCCAGGTAGATCCCGGAGTCCCCGCCGCCGTCCCACCAGAACTTGTAGGCACGCTGCTTGGGACGCGGGTCCATGCCGAGGAACCACACGTGGCTCGGGTCGTTGATCCAGAACGCACCCACCATGGCCTTGTAGTCCTGGTAGCGGTTTCCGTTCGCCCCGTCGTCGCAGTTGACGCGGCGCTCCTGGGTCCCGACCACGTTGAGGTTGGAGAAGTAGCCGCCCTGCCCGGTCGGGCGCCAGGCCATCGGGAGCTGGTGAGCGTGCGGTCCGGATCCCCCGGAGCCGGTCGTCGTCCGCAGGCAACGCAGGTAGACCGTGATGTCCACCGGGTCACTCACCACGAAGGCCCAGCGCCACCCCTGGAAGTTCGCGGCCGAGGGGTAGCTCCGGACGATCCGCACCCGCTTGCCGAACTCGGAGCTGGTCACGTTGAAGCCCGGCGTCACGGCGTAGGAGTCGTCGGGGCAGGCGTTGTCCCAGGCGAACGACTGCACGTTCGGGCTGGCGAGCAGTCCGTTGTGCTGCTGGTCGCCGCGCCCCGTGACGCGCACCTCGTGGGTGTGACCGTATGCCTGCTCGACAGTGCCGCGGATGCACGTCGCGAAGAGCTTGATCTGCGCGTCGCCGTCCGCGAAGTTCGTCATGCGGAAGTGCCACTTCGTCCGGTCGATGTCGTCGCCGTACGAGGCGAGGACGGAGACGTCGCGCTCGTCCCCGTAGGTGTCGGGCGGGTTGGCCTGGTCGACATGGTCGACCCGCCACATGCCGTCGAGCGCGATGTCGCCCGGGTTGCAGTAGACGTGCTCGTGCAGGTTCTGGTCCGGGAACTCGCCGGAGAGGTCGACGTGCTTCTCGACCTTGTACATGTAGACCTCGTGCGGCTTGCCGGGCGCGGCGGACGCCGGGCTCGCCATGGCAGCGACCAGGGCGATCGGCGCGAGCAGCGCAGCGGCAGCGGCACCGAAGAGGAAGGTGCGGGTGCGACTTCGAGCTGTCATGACGACGATCTCCTTGCTGTCAGGTACAACGGGTGGAGCACACCTCATCCCGAGATCACTCCAGCCGGTCCCCACGCCCGGTCTCGTCAGGTTAAGAACGTCACGCCCGCTCGGATACCTGGTCTAGCGTCATGGTCTGCACACCTGGTCTACTCCTGTCGTCCAGACCACCGCCGGCCGCGCGAGCGACGTCGCGCGAGGACGACCAGCACCAACAACCCGACCACGAGGACGGGCTTGTGGGTGGCGATCGTCAGCGCCAGCAGCACGACGAACAGCCCGAGCACCGGCGCGGGCAGGCTGCGTCGCCACGGGGGTCCGGGTGCCCGGTACGCCGGTCGGCGTGCCGGGGCCGCGGCCCCCGGGC
>ERZ724513.266-NODE-266-length-24340-cov-12.927692_pt1 | contig 24340 bp, 20 predicted proteins | sample MGYA00376046_ERZ724513 | MGnify/ENA primary metagenome ERZ724513 (study PRJEB28724, sample SAMN07190883) | activated sludge metagenome | isolation source: activated sludge of sewage treatment plant in Hong Hong | place: Hong Kong | collected 2016-03-17 ...
TCGCGCCGCCGTGGGTGACGTTGGACCCGAGCTCGCCCAGCCGCTCGACGACCTGTCCCTGGGGCGTCGGGACGCCGAGCAGGTGCGGGATCTCTCCCAGGATGACCAGCACCGTCAGTCCGAGCACGAACCCGGTGACGATGGGCTTGGACAGGAACTCCGCCATCCAGCCGACCCCGAGGAAGCCGGCCAGGACCAGCACCAGTCCCGCGCCGAGCGCGAGGGCGGCCGCGTACGACGCGGCCTGCGCCGTGCCGGCGACGCCGAACCCGGCCAGGAAGGATCCCGTGAGCACGGACACGGTCGACACCGGACCGACCACGAGCTGGCGCGACGAGCCGAGCACCGCATAGACGACGAGGGCGACCGGCACCGAGTAGAGCCCCACCTGCACCGGGGCGCCGGCGAGCGATGCGTAGCCCAGGGCCTGCGGTACGGCGAGCGCGGCGACCACCGCCCCCGCGACGGCGTCACCGCGGAGCCAGCGCCGCTCGTAGCGGGGCAGCCACCTCGCGATCGGGAGCCGGTGCCACGAGCGCCCGGACCCGGTGCGCACGCCGTCCGTCATGCCGGTCCACCTTCGCCGCCTGTCTGTCGCACGTTAGTGACGTCCGCACGCCGGCGCCGGGGAACCACGGACCTGCCGGCCCGGTTCAGCCCGCCGTCTGGTGGCGGGCCGGCGCGGCGGACTGGATGTCCTCGCCCCACCGGACGCCCTGGTCGTAGGCGAGCGGGTAGACGGCACGCGCGCGCTCGGAGTCGAAGAGCGCCAGCGGGCGCACGCCGACGATCTTCGCCATCTCGCGGTTCGGCCGGATCATGTGGATGTCCGCCTCCGGGTGGCACGCCCGCCAGCGGCCGAGCTCCCGGTCCAGCAGGGCGCCGGCGACGCGACCCATCGGGCCCATGACGCGACCGGCCAGTGGCGCGACGACGATGACCCGGTCCGCCTCGTCCGCCGCGTCGACCGAGGTGACCGACCACATCCCGCCGTCGACGTACAGGCGCCCGTCGATGCGGTGCGGCGGCAGCAGGCCGGGGACGGCCGAGGATGCGGCGACGAGGTCCGCCAGCGCGTAGACGCCGCCGTCGAGGATGTGCCGGCGCCGGCCCCGGACGGTCACGGCCGAGACCGAGACCTGGTGGTGCGTGGACTCGCCGAAGACCATGCGGGCGATGCGGGCGAGCACTCCCGAGCGCGCATTGGGCACCGAGGGCACCGGGAGCTCGGCCAGGTCGTCGTAGGTCAGGCCGAGGGCGATCGCCGAGGCGGTCCAGGACCCGGCCGACGTGCCGAGGGACGGCGCCTCCCCGACGGGGATCCCCGTGCTGGCCAGGCCGGCCGCGACGCCGGCGGTGTAGGCGATGCCGACGACCCCGCCGCCGCCGTACACCATCGCGAGCGGGTGCCGCTGCTCGAGCACGGCGGGGTGGCCGTCGACGTCGACGTTGCCCGCTCGCGAGTGACGCTGCGCCATCACACCCTCCTCCGCTGATAGGTCCACCCTCAGCGTGCGGGGAGCCTGGAGGCCGTCAGCAGGGCCGGAATCCCCGGTCGGCGTGCGACATTGGTCCCGGGCGACCCGGGCGGTCTGGCGCACCGCTTCCTGGCGGACGAGGCGGCCCTAGGGTGGGAGCGTGAACGACGACCACGTGTCAGCCGCCGCCGTCAGTGATCCCTCCTGGGACGTCGTGGTGATCGGGGCCGGGCCGGGAGGTCTCACGTGCGCGGCCTACCTCGCGGCGAACGGCAAGCGGGTGCTGGTGCTCGAGGCCAACCAGGTGGTGGGCGGCAGCACCCAGGTCTTCCGGCGTGCCGGCAACAAGTTCGAGTTCGACGTCGGCACCCACTACGTCGGAGAGTGCGGCCCGGGTGGCCGGATGCAGACCGCGCTGTCCGGGCTCGCGCTGACCGAGCGCATCAACTGGCTGCGCCAGCGTCCGGAGGGCCACTGCCAGATCATGGTGCCGGGGACCACGTTCCAGACGCCGACCGGGTGGGACACCTACCTCGAGCGCCTGGTCGCGGCGTTCCCCGAGGAGGAGCCTGGCCTGCGACGGTGCGTCGGCGTGATGCGCACCATCGCAGCGGGTGAGCGGCCGCGCCTGCGCCCCTTCACCCTGCTGCGCTGGGGAGTGCGGCCGATCACGACGCTGATGGCCGCCTGCGGCCTGAGCGCCGACGCGCAGGCGGTGATCCTGGCGGAGAACGGCGACTACACCTGGCCGCCGCACCGCACGCCCACCGCGATGCACGCCGGCTTCCTGCACCACTACCTCCAGGCCGGGGCCTACTACCCGCGCGGTGGCGGCCAGGTGATCGGCGCCCATCTCACCGATGTCGTGCAGTCCTACGGCGGGCGCGTCCGGACCAAGGCCCGGGTCGAGCAGATCGTGATCGAGGACGGGCGCGCGGTCGGTGTCCGCCTCCGCGGTGGTGAGGAGATCCGCGCCGGGGCCGTCGTCTCGGCGGCCGACTTCAAGCGGACCTGGACGGAGCTGGTCGGTGACGAGCACCTGACCCGGCGCCTGCGGCGCAGGCTCGCCGGCCTGGAGATGACGCTGCCGATGTTCGCGGTGTACGTCGCCCTCGACGTGGACCTGCGGGAGCGCGGGACGCCGCCGCTGGCCTGGGTGTGGCCGACCAACGACGTCGACGGGTACTACCGCGAGGTCGCCGCGGGCCGCTGTCCCGAGCGCATGCCGGTGGGGATCAGCTGCCCCACCGCCAAGGACCCCGAGGGGACGCACTCGGCTCCTCCCGGCTACTCGACGCTGGAGCTCGTCAGCTGGGCGCCGAAGGAGCACGCCTTCTGGAACGTCGGAGCCGGGCCCGCCGACGGCGTCCGCTACCACCGCGACGAGCACTACCTCCGGCTCAAGGAGGAGCTGACCCAGCGGGTCCTCGACACCGCCGAGCTGCTGATCCCCGACATCCGGGAGCGGATGGTCTTCTGCGAGGCGTCGACCCCGATCACCCAGGAGCGCTTCACGCTCAGCACCGACGGGTCCTGCTACGGCATCGCTCCGCTCCTGAGGAACCTCGGCCCGTTCCGGCCGCGGGTCCGGACCCACGTCCCGGGCCTGTTCCTCGCCGGGGGCAGCACCGAGCACATGTTCGGCATCAACGCCACCATCTGGGGCGGGATGGGCACGGCCGGCGCCGTCCTGGGCCGCGACCTCGTCCAGGAGGTGCGCAACGGCGCCGTCTTCGTGGACGAGTCCCGCCTGACGCCGCTCACCGACGACTTCGACCCGCTCCTCGCGTCGAAGCCCGGGTCGGCGATCCTCCGGCCGGTGCGCCGCCGGCCGCGCGCGACCGCCGCGGCTGGCTGAGCCCGACCAGCGGCCCTCGGCGGGGGACTTCGGGCCCTACCCGGCTGTCCACCGCCGGCGAGATGCTGAGGGAGGTCGCCGGTCCGCAGGAGGCAGCCGATGGAGCCCCGAGTCATCGACACCGCCGGCGTGCAGGCCCTCGTCGACGCGCTCCTCGCCCGCGGCTACACGGTCGTCGGTCCGACCGTCCGGTCGGGGGCGATCGTCCACGCCCCGATCACCTCCGTCGAGCAGCTCCCTCGGGGTTGGGGTGACGACCAGGAGGCGGGCCGCTACCGGCTGCGCGACCGGGGGGACGACGCGCTCTTCGGCTTCGCGTCCGGCGCCCAGTCGGCCAAGCCGGTCTTCTTCCCCACCGAGGAGGTCCTCTGGCGGGGCCGCCGGACCCCGGACGGGTTCACCGTCGAGGCCGAGGACCTGCAGGACGACCGGCAGGACGACCAGCCGGGCGCGGACGCGCCGTACGCCCTGCTCGGCGTGCGCTCCTGCGACCTCGCGGCGATCGGCATCCAGGACACCGTGCTCACCGGCCGGCGCCCGGACGCGGCGTACGCCGCGCGTCGGGCCGCCGCCTTCGTGGTCGCGGTCACCTGCTCGGACCCGGGTGGCACGTGCTTCTGCGTGTCGACCGGCACGGGCCCGCGACCCGGGCCCGGGCGCGGAGCGCCGTACGACCTGGCGCTCACCGAGCTGCTCGAGCCCGGGGCGCACCGGTTCCTGGTCGAGGTGACCAGCGACCGCGGCGCGGAGGTGCTGGGCGACATCGGTGCGACGCCCGCGACAGCCGCTGACCTCGAGGCAGCTGACGGTGTGGCCGACCGGGCCGCGCGCCGGATGGGCCGGGAGCTGGAGACCGACGGGCTCAAGGAGCTGCTCTACGCCGCTGCGGAGAGCCCGGTCTGGGACGACGTCGCGACCCGCTGCCTGGCCTGCGCGAACTGCACGGCCGTCTGCCCCACCTGCTTCTGCACCGACGTCGAGGACGTCACGGACCTCACCGGGTCGCTGGCCGGGCGCAACCGCGTGTGGGACTCGTGCTTCGACGCCGACTTCTCCCTGCTCCACGGCGGTCGGGTCCGCGCCTCGACCGGTTCCCGCTACCGGCAGTGGATGACCCACAAGCTCGCGGCGTGGATCGACCAGTTCGGCATGTCGGGCTGCGTGGGCTGCGGCCGCTGCATCACCTGGTGCCCGGCCGCCATCGACATCACCCACGAGGCGGCGGTCCTCCGGCGCGAGGCCGCCGAGCAGGAGGCGCTGCCATGAGGAGCATCCCCGAGTACCTGCCCGCCCACCCGTTCTTCGCCGGGCTCGACGACCGGTGGATCGAGCTCGTGACCGGGTGCGCGGTGAACGCCCACTTCCGCGCGGGTCAGCAGCTCTTCCACGAGGGGGAGCCGGCCGACACCTTCTACGTGGTCCGCAAAGGCCGCATCGTCATCTCGACGCGGACGCCGACCGGGTCTGTCGTGCTGGACACCGTCCACGAGAACGACGTGCTGGGCTGGTCGTGGCTCGTGCCGCCGTACCGCTGGACCTTCGACGCCCGCGCCACCGACGAGACCAGCGCGGTCAGGTTCGATGGCGCGTGCCTGCGGCAGAAGTGCGAGGCGGACCCCGAGCTGGGGTATGCGCTCCTCCAGCGCGTCGTGCAGGCGATGTCCGAGCGGCTGCGCTCGGCCCGCGTGCGGCTGCTCGACCTCTACGGGGCTCCGACGTGACGACGGCATCCTCGACGGCTGCCCGGCCGTTCCGATCCGCGATGGTCCCGCGCCGGTTCGTCGTCCGGTCGTCGCGGCCCGACACCCGCGACACCCGCACGCTCGAGCTGTCCCCGGTCGACGGTGGTCCCCTGGCGTTCGACGCGGGCCAGTTCACGATGCTGCTGGCCTTCGGGGTCGGGGAGGTGCCGATCTCGATCAGTGGCGACCCGACGGCGCTGGACCCGCTCGTGCACACGATCCGGGCCGTCGGCCCGGTGTCGCGGGCGCTGGCCGGCGCCTCGCCGGGCACGGTGCTCGGGGTCCGCGGACCCTTCGGCACCGGCTGGTCGGTCGGGGACGGACGGGGCGGCGACGTCGTCTTCGTCGCCGGCGGGATCGGCCTGGCGCCGTTGCGCCCCGCGATCCGGGAGGTGTGCGCTGCGCGCGCCGACTACGGCCACGTCGCCGTGCTGTACGGCGCCCGCACGCCCGACGACCTGCTCTACGCCGACGACCTCCAGCGTTGGGCAGGGGAGCACGACGTCGAGGTCCAGGTCACCGTCGACCACGGACAGCACGCCTGGCGCGGCCGGGTCGGTGTGGTGACCGAGCTGGTCGCCCGGGCGCGGTTCGACGGTGCCCGCACGCTCGGACTCGTCTGCGGCCCCGAGGTGATGATGCGCTACTCGGCGCTCGCGCTGCTCGACCGTGGCGTGCGCAAGGACCGGGTCCGGCTCTCGATGGAGCGCAACATGCAGTGCGGCGTGGGTCTCTGCGGCCACTGCCAGCTGCGCGAGTACTTCGTCTGCGTCGACGGTCCGGTGCTGCCGTACGACGCGCTCGAACCGCTGATCTCGCGGGCGGAGCTCTAGTCGTGTCGCGTCCGAAGCTCGCCGTCTGGAAGTTCGCCTCGTGCGACGGGTGCCAGCTGACCCTGCTCAACTGCGAGGACGAGCTGATCCCCCTCGCCGGCGAGGTCGAGATCGCCTACTTCCCCGAGGCGACGCGCGCCGTGGTCGAGGGCCCCTACGACCTCTCCCTGGTGGAGGGCTCGATCACCACGCCCGGCGACCTCGAGCGGATCGAGCAGGTCCGGCGGGCGTCGCGCCGGCTCGTGACGATCGGTGCCTGTGCCACCGCCGGAGGCATCCAGGCGCTGCGCGACTTCGCCGATGTCGACGAGTTCCGCTCGATCGTCTACGCCCATCCCGAGTACGTCGAGACGCTGGGCCGGTCGACACCGGTCTCAGCCCACGTCCCGGTCGACTTCGAGCTGCGCGGCTGCCCGATCGACCGGGGTCAGCTGCTCGAGGTGCTGTCGGCCGAGATCCAGGGTCGCGCCCCGCGGATCTCCCGGCACAGCGTCTGCTTCGAGTGCAAGCGGCGCGGCACCGTGTGCGTCACGGTCGCCCACGGCACGCCCTGCCTCGGCCCCGTCACCCAGGCGGGCTGCGGCGCGCTCTGCCCGGCGTACGAGCGTGGCTGCTACGGGTGCTTCGGCCCCCAGGACACCCCCAACACCGCGTCGATCGCGGCCTGGCTGCGGCGCGACGGCATGGCAGAGGACGAGGTGCTCCGCGTCTTCCGGACGTTCAACGCGGGCGCGGAGGCCTTCCGTCGCGAGAGCGTCCGCCACGAGGCCGGCGCTGGTGTCGGACGGGGCAGGAAGGGGGAGCCGTGAACCACAAGCTCACCGACGGTGGCCACGTGATGCAGGTCGGCACCCTGGCCCGGGTCGAGGGCGAGGGCGCGATGCACATCGAGCTCCGCGACGGCCGGGTCACCGACGTCCGGCTGCGGATCTACGAGCCCCCGCGCTTCTACGAGGCGTTCCTCCGCGGCCGGGCCTGGACCGAGCCGCCCGACATCACCGCGCGGATCTGCGGGATCTGCCCGGTGGCCTACCAGACGAGCGCCTGCTGGGCGATCGAGGACGCCTGCGGGGTCGCGGTCCCGGAGGAGGTCCGCCTGATGCGGCGGCTGCTCTACTGCGGCGAGTGGATCGAGAGCCACGCACTGCACGTCTTCCTGCTGCACGCACCGGACTTCCTCGGCTACGACGGCGCCATCGAGATGGCGGCCGACCACCCGGACGTGGTCGAGACGGGCCTGCGCCTGAAGAAGGCCGGCAACGACCTGATGCGGGTGGTCGGCGGACGGTCCATCCACCCGGTCAACGTGCGCGTCGGCGGCTTCTACCGGATGCCGCTCGCGGTGGAGCTGCAGACGCTGCGCCCCACGCTCGTCCGGGCGCTCGAGGACGCCGTGGAGACCGTTCGGCTCGTGGCGGGCTTCGACGTCCCGGACTTCGAGCAGCCCTACGAGTACGTCGCCCTGCGTGCTCCCGAGGGCTACCCCATCGAGGTCGGCAGCGTGGTCACCTCCTCCGGACGGTCGTTCGAGGTGCGCGACTTCGCCACGCACGTCGAGGAGCTGCACGTCGCCCACTCGAACGCGCTCCACGCCCGGCTGGACGGCGGCGACCGCGGACCGTACGTCGTGGGACCGCTCGCCCGGTACACGCTCAACCACGACCGGCTCTCGCCCCTGGCGCGGCAGGCGGCCGCCGACGCCGGACTCGGGGACACCTGTCGCAATCCCTTCCGCTCGATCGTCGTACGGGCCGTCGAGATCGTGGAGGCGGTGTCCGAGGCGCTGCGCATCGTCGACGGCTGGACGGACGGGGCGGCCCCGAGCGTCGCCGTACCCCCGCGCGCGGGTGAGGGCTTCGGTGCTTCGGAGGCGCCACGAGGCGTGCTCTTCCACCGCTACGTGCTCGATGCCGACGGGCTGATCCGCGACGCGCAGATCGTGCCCCCCACCTCGCAGAACCAGGCGGGCGTGGAGGCCGACCTGAGGAGGCTCGTGGAGGGCTGGACCGGCCTCGACGACCACGCGCTGCAGCACCGGTGCGAGCAGGCGATACGCAACTACGACCCGTGCATCTCCTGCGCCACCCACTTCCTCGACCTCACGGTGGACCGGCGATGACCGCGTCCGCCCTCGTGGTGGGGCTCGGCAGCAGGGACCGCGGCGACGACGGGATCGGACCGGCGGTCGCGGAAGCCGTCGCCACGCTGGCGTTGCCGGGGGTCCATGTCGTCGAGCAGGAGGACCCGACCGCGCTGCTCGACCTCGTCGCGGAGCACGACGTGGCCGTCGTGGTCGACGCCGTCCGGTCGGGCAGCCCACCCGGCACGGTGCGGGCATGGGACGTCGGGGCGGCACCGGCGCCGGCCGACGGATGGACCGCCACCGGGCGCGGCGGAACCCATGCGTTCGGTCTCGCCACGGCCGTCGAGCTGGGTCGGGCGCTCCATCGGCTCCCGCCCCGGTTGGTGGTCGTCGGGGTGGACGGTGCGGACTTCGACATCGGGGCGCCGCTGTCCGCCGCCGTCGCCGCAGCCGTTCCGGCCGCCGTGGCCGGGGTGTGCAGCGCACTGAGGGAGGTGGGCGTCGATGTGCCTGGGTGAGCTCGCACAGGTCCTGACCGTGACCGGAGAGGGGACCGCCGTCGTACGACGGGAGGGCCGGCCGACATCGAGCATCTCGCTCCTGGCGCTGGCCGAGCCGGTCGCGGCCGGGGACTGGGTGCTCGTGCACTCCGGCTTCGCCCTGCACCGGCTCACCCCCGACGAGGCCCGGGACGCCGCAGCGATCCGGGCGACGAACGACCCGCAGGAGGCGATCCCATGAACCCGAGCCGCCGCACCGGCATCCTGCTCGCCCTCGTCACCGCGGGCGTCAGCGGGGTCTCGGTCTTCGTCAACTCCTACGGCGTCGCGCAGTTCGGCAACCCGACCGTCTACACGACCGGCAAGAACGTCGTCGCGGCCATCGTGCTGCTCGGCGTGGTCGCCGCGGGCTCGCGGACGGGCGCCCGCCTGACCCGACCCCTCCGCGCCGGCCAGTGGTGGGGGCTGGCCGCCGTCGGGGTGATCGGCGGCAGCGTCCCGTTCGTGCTGTTCTTCGAGGGTCTGGCCCGGGCCTCCTCGGCCCAGGCGGCGTTCCTGCACAAGTCCCTGGTGCTCTGGGTCGCCCTGCTCGCGGTCACCGTGCTCGGCGAGCGGCTGCAGTGGGGCCACTGGCTCGCGATCGGGCTCCTGGTCGTCGGCCAGGTCGGGCTGGTCGGCGGCGTGCCCGGCGGCTGGGGGAGCGCGGAGACGATGATCCTGGGAGCCACCCTGCTCTGGGCGGTCGAGATCGTCGTCGCGAAGCGCCTGCTCTCCGACCTGTCCTCCTGGACCCTCGCGGTCGCCCGGATGGGTCTCGGATCGGTCGTCCTGCTCGGCTGGGTGGCGGCCCGCGGTGACCTCGGCGCGCTGACGTCGCTCACCGGCGAGCAGGCGCGGTGGCTGCTGCTGACGGGCGCGCTCCTGGCGGCGTACGTCGCCACCTGGTTCGCCGCTCTCGCGCGGGCCTACGCGGTCGACGTGACCGCGGTGCTGGTGCTCGCCGCGCCGCTGACCGCGGTGCTCGACGCCGCGGCCAAGGGCACAGCGATCGGCCCGCAGCTCGGCTGGCTGGCGATGCTGGTGCTCGGCGGCGCGCTCGCGGCCGGACTCGGCTGGCGGGGACGGGAGGCCACCGTTGCCACGTGAGGAGCCGGCACCGGGCGCGAGCGGGGCATTGCGCTTCGCCCGCTACGCCTACCCGCCCAACGAGCTCGGCTACTGCGGACCGGACGCCTCCCGGCAGGTGCTGGAGCAGGTGGCCGCGGGCGTCGACGACGGTGACCTGCGCCGGCTGCTGGCCGGATTCGAGGGCGCCTGGCCCTACCTGCAGCTGATCGCCGCCGCCAACGCCGTCGCCGACCCGCTCGACGCCCGGGTCGTCGAGGCCTACTGGGTGGGCAACGACCTGCTCGGGCGCGTCGGCCACCGGCTGATGGGGGACTCGCTCGAGGCGCGGTTCCGTGACCGGACCGGCCGGTCGTGGAACCGGCTCGTCGACGCGGTGCCGCTGGGAGCCGTGCCGCACCACTCCTTCCACGTCTTCGGGGTCTACCCCTGGCTCGGGCTGCTCCGGGAGGGCTGGACGGTGGAGCCGCTCCGGGTGCTCGACCGCTGCCGGATCCGGTGGGGACGGGTCCTCGGCGTGCATCCCGGCGAGGTCGTCGTGCGCTCGCGGCCACTGGAGTGGAACGGCCGCGCGCTCACCTTCGGGGCGCCCCGGGAGGAGCGCGCCCTGACCGGGACGGACTCGCTCGCGCTCACGGGGCCCCTGCAGCCGGGGGACTGGTGCGCGCTGCACTGGGACTGGGTGTGCGAACGGCTCGAGCCGCGACAGCTCGCCGCCCTGCGCAGCGTCACCCTCGGCCAGCTGGCCGTCGTCAACGCGCTCCCGGTGCCCGCCCCCGCTGCCGTCCTCTCGTGAGCTCAGGCCGAGCTCAGGCCGGGCGGGAGGTCACCTGCGTCCCGGCGGTGCCCTCGACGATCTGGTGGATGTCGTCGAGCGACCCGATGGCCGCGCGGCCGCCGGTCGCCTCGACGAACCGGCAGGCGGCCTCGACCTTCGGGCCCATCGACCCCGCCGGGAACGAGGTGGCCCGCAGCTCGGCCGGTGTCACGCGCTCGAGCCGGCGCTGCTCGGGCGTGCCCCACCCGACGTACACCCCGTCCACGTCGGTCGCCATGACGAGCAGGTCCGCGTCCACCTGACGGGCGAGGAGCCCGCTGGCGAGGTCCTTGTCGATGACGGCCTCCACGCCGACGAGGGTCCGATCGGCCCCGGGGTCGAACATCGTGGGGATGCCCCCGCCGCCGGCGCAGATCAGGACGACGCCCTGGTCGAGCAGCCACCGGATCGGCCGGATCTCGAAGATCCGGCGGGGTTCCGGTGACGGCACGACCCGGCGCCAGGCGTCGCCGTCGGGCTTGAAGGTCCACGCCTTCTCGGCCTCGAGGCGGCCCGCCTCCTGCTGGGTGTAGACGGGACCCACGAACTTCGTGGGGTCCGAGAACGCCGGGTCGTCGTGGTCGACCTCGACCATCGTGAGGATGGTGGCCAGCGGGACCTCCTGGGGCAGGACGTTGCCCAGCTCCTGCTCGAGGACGTACCCGATCATGCCCTCCGACTGCGCGCCCAGCATGTCGAGCGGGTACGGCGCCACCTCGGTGTACGCCGCCGCCTGGAGCGCCAGCAGCCCGACCTGGGGGCCGTTGCCGTGGCTGAGCACCAGCTGGTGCTCGGTCGCGACGACGGCGAGCCCAGGTGCCGCCGATCGGACGTTGGCCCGCTGGGCCTCGGCGGTCATGGGCTCACCCCGCCGGAGCAGCGCGTTGCCACCCAGGGCCACCACCACACGCATCGGTCGGCCCTCGTCAGCGGTAGTCGGGCACGGGCTCGGGTTCGGTCATCTTGCCGTGCTGCATGCGGTAGACGGGGTAGCCGAGCACCAGCGCACCTCCCGCGAGCAGGAACGGTCCCCAGTAGATCCAGAAGCTCTCGCCGGTGTAGCGCGAGTACCAGATGAACAGCACCGAGAACACCAGGGAGACGGCCGCGACCACGACGTCACGGACGAAGCGAGGCGTCTCCATCGCCTGGTGGTCGGCGAACCGCCACTTCAGCTGTGCCAGCGCCGAGAAGCCGTAGGGGATCGCCGCCGTGATGCCCGTCATCAGGACCAGCGTGGTGAAGACCGTGGACCCGTTGGAGCCCAGGTAGTTGATGATCATCGCGATCGACGCGAGCGTGGTCGACACGACGATGCCGAAGGCCGGCACGTTCCTGGGGGAGATGTGGCCGAACTGCTCGGGGAAGAGCCCGTCGTTCGCGGCTGCCTTGGGCATCTCCGCGCAGATCATCGTCCACCCGTTGAGGGCCCCGATGCCGGAGATGATCACCACGACGCTCATCACGTTGCCGGCCCAGCTGCCGCCGAACATCTCGTTGACGGCGTCGGAGAACGGGGCCGTCGAGTTCGCCAGCGTGGACGTCGGGAGGATGCCGAAGACGGCGATCAGCGAGAGCATGTAGACGACCGCCGTCGCCAGGGTGCCGAGGATCGTCGACCGCGGGATGTTCCGGTCGGGGTCGTGCACCCGTCCGGCGGCCACGGCGGCCACCTCGACGCCGAGGTAGCTGAACAGGGCGATCGCCATGCCGCCGCCGATCGCGCTCACGGCGCTCTCGCCGCTGACGTTCCACGGCGTGTAGTTGGCGGTGCTGATGAAGAACAGGCCGACGGTCGCCATGAAGGCGAGAGCGACGAACTTCAGCACGGTGGTCACGACCTGGACCGCACCGATGTTGCGGATGCCGGAGAGGTTGACGAAGGCGGGCAGCCAGAGCCCGACGAGGACGAGGAGCACCGAGTAGAACCGGTTGTGGCCGGTGTTGACGAACTCCTCGACGTACAGCACCCACCCGACCGCGATGGCGGCGTTGCCCGCCCAGGCCGTGATCCAGTAGGACCAGGCGTTGGCGAAGCCGAGCGGGTTGCCGAACGCCGAGCGCGAGTAGGCGTAGGGGCCGCCGTCGGCCGGCATCCGCCGCGACAGGGCGGCGAACAGCAGGGCCAGGGCGAGCGCGCCCACCGTGGTCAGACCCATCGACACCAAGGTGATCGGGCCGTACGACGCAAGTGAGGTCGGCAGGTTGAAGATGCCGACACCGATGATGCTGCCCATGATCAGGGCGATCGCCGTGGTCAGGCCGAACCCTTGCTGGTCGGTCGATCCGCGGTGCTCGCTCGGGTGGGCCGTGACTGAAGAGGACATGGCTGAACCCTTTCGCGCCGGTCGGGCTCAGGCGTTGGTCGCCGGCCTCCAGCGACGTCATCAGGGTCCCAGGGCCGCCGCGGGTCACCCAGAGTCGAATGACCCGCGGTGCTGGGACCAGTGGGTGGCTCGGTCCGTCGTCACCCGAGGGTCGCGACGAGGACCGCCTTGATCGTGTGGAGCCGGTTCTCGGCCTGGTCGAAGACGATGCTGGCGTCGGAGGTGAAGACCTCGTCGGTCACCTCCAGGCCGCCGAGCATCCCGGTCTCCGTCATGATCTCGCGGCCGACCACGGTGTTGGTGTCGTGGAAGGCCGGCAGGCAGTGCATGAAGCGCACCGACCGGTTGCCCGAGGCCCTCAGCAGCGCGGCGTTGACCTGGTACGGCGTCAGCTGCGCGACCCGGTCGTGCCACACGTCCTTCGCCTCGCCCATCGACACCCACACGTCGGTGTGGACGAAGTCCACGCCGTCGACGGCGGCTGCGGGGTCGTCGGTCACGGTGATCCGGGCCCCGGTGCGCTCGGCGATGTCCTGCGCCAGGACCAGCACGTCCTGGGGAGGCTGCAGGTCCGCCGGGCCCGCCAGCCGGACGTCGCTGCCCATCAGCGCGCCCATGACCAGCAGCGACCGGCCCATGTTGAACCGGCAGTCGCCCAGGAAGGCGTAGGCGAGCCCGTGGTACGGCTTCCCGCTCGCCTCGTGCATCGTGAGGAAGTCGGCCAGCATCTGGGTGGGGTGCCACTCGGCGGTGAGGCCGTTGTAGACCGGCACGCCCGCGTGCCGGGCCAGCGTCTCGACCTCCTCCTGGCTGTTGCCGCGGAACTCGATCGCGTCGTACATCCGGCCCAGGACGGCCGCGGTGTCGGCGATCGACTCCTTGTGCCCCAGCTGGGAGCCGCTGGGGTCCAGGTAGGTGACGTGGGCGCCCTGGTCGAAGGCCGCGACCTCGAACGCCGAGCGGGTGCGGGTGGAGGTCTTCTCGAAGATGAGCGCGACCTCCTTGCCTGCGAGCGTGCGGTGCTCGGTCCCGGCGTACTTCGCGAGCTTGAGTGCCTCGGCGAGCTTGAGCAGGTGCCGGAGCTCGGCGGGCTGGAAGTCGATCTCCTTGAGGAACGACCGGTTCTTCAGGTTGTACGACATGGTGTCCTCTCCCTCCTCACTCAGAACGCGGGGTCGCGCTCGATCGGGCACGTCATGCAGTGCGAGCCGCCCCGGCCGCGGCCGAGCTCGAACCCCTCGATCGTGATGACCTCGATGCCGGCCTTGCGTAGTGCGGCGTTCGTGCCCGTGTTGCGCTCGTAGGCGATGACGACCCCGGGCTCCAGCGCGACGAGGTTGTTGCCGTCGTCCCACTGCTCCCGCTCGACGGCGAAGGAGTCGCCACCGGTCTCGATCACCCGCATCTCACCGACGCCGAGGGCGTGGCCCATGACGTCGGGCAGCGACTTCGACTGCTCCTCGATCACGAGCTCCTCGGCCGACAAGCCGGGGCGGATCGCCCAGGTGCGCGCGCCGTAGATGACCTTCGGGAAGAGGGTGACCAGGTCGCGGTCGCACATGGTGATGACGGTGTCGAGGTGCATGTAGCTGCGCGAGGCGGGCAGCAGCACGGCCAGGACCTGCCGCGCCGCGCCGGCGCGGAAGAGCGAGCGCGCGATCCACAGGACCGCCTGCGGCGTGGTCCGCTCGCCCATGCCGATCATCACGGTGCCGTTCCCGATCGGCTGGACGTCCCCGCCCTCGACGTGGGCGCGGCCCCAGTTCTCGTCGGCGCCGCCCAGCCAGATGGGGAAGTCCTCGGACGCGAACATCGGGTGGAACCGGTAGATCGTCTCCATGATGAGCGTCTCCGGCTTGCGCGCGGGCTTCGTCATCGGGTTCAGCGTGACGCCCCCGAAGATCCAGCACGACGGGTCACGCTGGAACATGAAGTTGGGCAGTGGCGGCAGCATCATGGTCGTCGGGTCGGCGGACTCCCAGACCAGGCCGAGGTTCTGCTCGATGTCGGCCTTGGTGATCCCTCCGATGAGCAGGTCCGCGATCTCGGCGGCGTCGCCGCTCGTGACCCACTCCTGCGCCCAGGGGGCGGCGGTGACGCCGACCTCGAGCTCGTTGAGGAGGTGGGCGCCGATCCACTTCCTCGCCTCCATGTCGGCCAGCGCCTCGGCGAGCAGCTCCTCGGCGAGGAACACCTCGATCCCGTGGTCGCGCATCACCTCGCAGAACATGTCGTGCTCCTGCTCGGCCCGGCTCACCCACAGCACGTCGTCGAACAGCAGCTCGTGCGCGGTCGACGGTGTCAGGCGGCTGTGCTCCAGGCCGGGCCGGTGCACCAGGACCTTGCGCAGTCGTCCGACCTCGGACTCCACCGCGAACGTCATGTCGTCCACCCCCTCGTCCAGGGGCGCGCCTTGCGCTCCACCCGCCATCGTGCGACGCCGGCGGCAGCACCGGCGAGGGTCCAAAGACCTCGGGCCTGTCGGACGGTGGGCCTTGAGGACCTGCCTCGACCCTGACTAGCGTCGAGAGGGCGTCGTCTCGCACGCGGCGGCGGTCGGGGAGGCAGACATGACCACGACAGCACCTGACCAGAGGTCCGACCGCTGGTACGCGCTCCGGGGCGAGGAGGTTGCCGGTCGGCTCGGCGTGGACCCAGCGCGCGGCCTGACCGGCCCGGAGGTGGAGGAGCGGCTGGCGAGGTTCGGCCCGAACGCCCTTCCGACCGAGGCGCCCCCGAGCGTGTGGGTCGTCGCGCGCGGGCAGCTGGTCAACCCGATGAACATCATGCTGCTCGTCGTCACCGCGGCGTGCCTGCTCATCGGCGAGATCTCCACGGCGATGGTCGTCCTCGGTCTGGTCACCTTCAACGTCGTGATGGGCTCCAAGCAGGAGCTGGCGGCACGTGCGAGCGTGGATGCGCTCGCCCAGCTGCAGGTGCCGAGGGCTCGGGTGCTGCGCGACGGTCGGGTCGAGGAGGTCGAGTCGCCGAGCCTGGTACCCGGCGACATCGTGCTGCTCGAGTCCGGTGACGTCGTGCCCGCCGACGGGCGACTCCTGACCGCGCGCACGCTGGAGCTGCAGGAGGCGGCGCTGACCGGCGAGAGCGCGCCCGTCCCGAAGGACGCCGGGCTCCTGCCCGACGAGGACGTCGCCCTGGGTGACCGCACCAACCTGGTCTTCCAGAACACCCAGGTGACCCGTGGCACGGCCACGACGGTCGTGACCGAGACCGGCCTCGCGACCCAGATCGGCCGGATCGCCGACCTGGTGTCGGCCACCCAGCGCACGCGTTCGCCGCTGCAGGTCGAGCTCGACGGGCTGACCAGGATCTTCGGCGCGGTGGCGTGGGTCGTGGTCGGGGTGATGGCCGTCATCGGCCTCGCGCGCGGCGAGGAGGGCAGCACCCTGGTGCTGCTCTGCGTCACGACCGCCATCTCGGCGATACCCGACGGCCTGCCCACCTTCGTCCAGGCCATGCTGTCCTCCGGCGCCCGGCAGCTCGCGGCCGCCAAGGCGGTCGTGAAGTCGCTCAACGACGTGGAGACGCTCGGCGGGACCACGGCGATCAACACCGACAAGACCGGCACGCTGACGATGAACGCGATGACGGCGACCACGATGCTCGCCGGCGGTCAGTGGTTCCGGGTCCAGGGGCCGGGCTACGAGAAGACCGGCGCGATCCTGCGGACCGCCGGAGGAGACCTGCCCGACTTCAGCCGGTTGGCGCTGGGCCTGACGCTCTCCACGGACGCGACCGTCTCGGACTCCGGGGACGTGATCGGCGACCCGACCGAGGCCGCGTTCGTGGTGCTGGCCGCCAAGATGGGCGTCGACGCCGAGGAGACCCGGGCAGCGGTGCCGCGCCGCACCGAGGTGCCCTTCGACTCCGACTACAAGTTCATGGCGACGTTCCACGACCGCCCCGCCGACCTGGGGGCCGGCATCCTGCACGAGCCGCACTTCGCCTGCGTGAAGGGCGCGCCCGACGTGGTGATCGACCGCTCCGGGACGGCGTTGTGGAACGGCGGCCTGGTGGCGATCGACGAGGTCCGCGAGGAGCTGCTCGCGGCGAACCGGGAGCTGTCCGAGCGCGGCCTGCGCGTGCTCGCGTTCGCCGCTCGCGACCTCGACGACGCCGCGATGACGGCCGCGCTCGTCGACCCGATGGCGGCCGTCCAGGACCTGGTGCTGGTGGCGCTCGTCGGCATCATGGACCCGCTGCGCACCGAGGCCACCGACGCCGTGCGGGCGGCGCTCGGCGCCGGCATCGACGTCCGGATGATCACCGGCGACCACACCATCACCGCCCGGGCGATCGCCGACGAGCTCGGGCTCGGCGAGGGCGTGATCACCGGCACCGAGCTCCAGAGCCTCACCGACGAGGAGCTGCTGGAGCGTCTGCCGCGGCTGCACGTCTTCGGCCGGGTCGCTCCGGAGGACAAGCTGCGGCTGGCGCGGCTGATGCAGGAGTCCGGTGAGGTGGTCGCCATGACCGGCGACGCGGTCAACGACGCGGCCGCGCTCAAGCAGGCCGACATCGGCGTCGCGATGGGCAGCGGGTCGGAGGTCTCCAAGCAGGCCGCCAAGGTGGTCCTGACCGACGACAACTTCGCCACGCTCGTGCACGCCGTCGACGTCGGTCGCGACATCTACCGCCGGATCTCGACCTACGTGCGGCTCCAGCTGACGGTGCTGTCGGCCATCCTGCAGCTGATGGTCCTCGCCACCCTGCTCGACATCAACGGTGGCATCGCGCTGTTCCCGATGCAGCTGCTCTTCTGCAAGTTCTTCGTGATCATCATGATCGTCGTCGGGATCATCGTCGACGTCGGCGACCCCGACGTGATGCGACGGCCACCACGGCCGCCGGGGACGCGGATCGTCAACCGCGGGCGGACGGTCCGCTGGGTCGTCACCGGGTTCGTGATCGCCGCGTCCGCGCTCGCGGTCCTGGAGTGGGGCCCGGGCGATCCGAGCACCACCGAGGCGACGGTGTCGATGACGATGGCCTTCGCCGTGGTCGCCCTCAGCGCGGTCAACGTCGGCGCGATGATGCGGCGCGAGCACGAGGCGCCGTGGACCTCGCCGGTCTTCCCGTTCCTGAAGTGGGTCGTGTTCGGCTGGTTGCTGACCTGGGCCGGTGTGGAGCTGGGCATGTTCCAGCGGATGCTCGACACGACCTCCCTCACCGGTGGTCAGTGGCTGGTCGTGCTGGGACTCTCCCTGCTCGCCCCCGCGGTCGTCGCCGTCGACCTGCTCGTCGGGCGGACCCCTCGGCGTTCCTGAGCCCCGGTCGCTGCGGCCGCGATCACCCGCCGAGGACCCGCTGGAACAGGTCGACGTACTGCGCGAGGTGCCGGTCGCCGAGGAACTGCTGGCGGACCCGCTCCCGCGCCGCCGTTCCGAGGCGGTGGGCGAGTGCGTGGTCGCGCAGCACCTCGGCGATCCGCTCACCGAACTCGTCGAGGTCCCGGGGGTCGTCGAGCAGGAGGCCGCTCTGGCCGTGCACGATCTGGTCCTGGATGCCGCCCACGCGGGACGCCACCACCGGACGGGCCTTCCACATCGGCTCGGTGACCGTCAGCCCGAACCCCTCCACCAGGCTCTTCTGGACGACCACCGCCGCATGCTGCTGCAGGGCGTTCACGAGGTGGGCGTTCTCGTCGATGTCGTCCATCGGCAGGCTGCAGAGGTGCACCCGGGCCCGGGCGGCCTCCGGTTGCGCACGCCAGGCGGTCAGGCACTCCTCGAGGACCTCGCGGCCCTCGGGGTCGTCGGTGACCCCGGACACGTCCGGGCCGACCAGCATCAGGTGCACGTCGCCGGGCAGGTCCGGGAGGCGGGCGGCGAAACCCTCGAGCACGCCGGGCATGTCCTTGAGCCGGTCCCACCGACTGACCTGGAGCACCACCCGCACGTCGTCGGGCACCGGACCGCCGGTGAGGGCCAGCCCGCGGTGCCGCCGCAGCATGCCCGTGCTCCCGTCCCTCCGGGTGAAGGCGACGTCGGGGTGGCCGTCGGGCGAGACCAGGCCGGCGTAGGAGAGCGTCGCCTCGACCTCCGAGACGGCCAGGTCGCGGTTCTTCGCGGTGAAGGGGTCCAGCGACGGCGGGATCGACCACCGGCGCGCAGGGTCGATCCACTCCGGCGCATAGACGGGCCGCGAGAAGATCACGGCCTCACTGGGCTCGACGTACCTGCGGAGGAACTCCCATCCCGACGCGGTCAGGTCGTTCGGGGAGTCCCGGCCGATGTGGCAGCGCCACACCGGGTGCAGGCCGGCCTCGCGCAGCGCGGGGACCAGGCCCGCGGTCTGCGGATCGTGGAGGAGCACGACGTCCTGCGGCCGGACCACCTCGAGCAGGTGCTCGAGGTTGGGCGCGAGGGCGGCCTCGTACGCCGCCCGCTCCGCCGCGCCCAGGGGCCCGCCGTCCCCGGGGGAGCCGTGCAGGTGGTTGTGGACGCGCTTGGTGATCCGGAAGAAGTCCGGGGTGCCGTCCAGCACCAGCCAGCGAGTGTCCACGCCGGCACCCCGGCCGTAGGCGAGGAGCGCCTGCAGCATCTCCGCGACGCCGCCTCCGGTCGCGGTCGCGTTGACGTTCCACACGATCCGGTCGGCCAGCAGCGCGCGGGCCCGGACGGCGTAGTCCAACAGCCGCTCGGCCCGCTCCTTGTCCAGCAGCGAAGCCAGGCGGTCGAGGGGGATGGAGCCGACCTCCACGCCGCGCATGCCTCGATCGTGACACCCGCTCGTCGCGTGCGGCGTCGTTACCGACCCACGCGGGACCATCGGCACCCCAGGTCGGACCGTTCGGCGCCGGTGGCGAGATGAGGGCTTTCGGCACTGGCGCGGTCGGGTCGGGTGCGATGGGCTGGAAGCGGGCCGGGGGGCGCGTTGCGCCGACCCCACGCCCGAGTGGACGAGGCCTGGAGGCGCGTGATGCTCTCTTTTCCGATCCGCCGAGACTGACCACCACCCACGGGCGACGCGCCCTCGCGGCGCTGACGGCCGTCGCTCTGCTCCTCGGTGCCTGTGGCGAGGGCACCCCGGAGTCGTTGGACCAGACCGTCGCCCACGCCCAGGACTCCTCCGCGACGGCGGTCGAGCGCTGCGACGCCGTTCGCTCCCTCGTCCACTGGGGTGAGGAGGCCGTCGTCCCGCTGCGCGCGCTGGTGAAGGTCCGGAACGACCGGGTCGCCGAGTGCGCCCTGCAGGCACTGGCCCGGGTACACGACCCGAAGGCCGTCGAGGCCCTGGCGGCCCTGCTCGACGACCGCAACCCGGCTGTGGTCCGCAGCGCCACGACGGCGCTGGGACGGATCGGTGATCCCGCAGCGGTGCGGCCACTGGCCGGCCTGCTGGGCTCCGGAGACCGCAAGGCCGTCGTCCCGGCCCTCACGGCCCTGGCGGCCATCGGTGACCCGCGGGCGGTGCCGGCCATCGGCAGGCTGGCGCTGCACCGGGGTGCGACGCCCGCCGCGGACCAGGACGGACGGGCCGTCCGCAGGGCCGCCGTCGCGGCGCTGGGGAACCTCGGCGACCGGGGGGCGAGGCCCACGCTGGTGACCGTGCTCCGCACCGACCCCACCGTGGCCCGGTCCGCAGGGACGGCGCTGGCCAGGATCTACCGCAAGGACGTCCGGCCGCTGCTGACGCTGCTCGACGACGCCGGCAACATCACCTTGGCGTACGCCCTGGTCGACGTGGGCCAGAAGGGCACCGAGGACGCTCTCGAGACCGCGCTGCTCACCTACGGCGGGCTCGACCTCGCGGAGTACTACCTCAACTGCGGCAACCACCAGCTGGAGAACGCGGCCGAGACCTGGGCGGACCAGCACGGGTACACCGTGTACAGCACCCCGAGCTACGGCAGCGGTGGAGGGCAGTGGGGCTCGGGCGTCTGAGCACGCCGGCCGCCGAGCCGCGCGCGGCGAAGCGGCCCTCACCACCCGGTGAGGGCCGCTCCGCGTGCCTGTGCGTGGGCGTCAGCGGCGCACGAGCTCGTCGGCCGTGACCGTCGCGGGCGTGGCGGTATCCGCCTGGCCCTCGCTCTGCTCGGCAGCCCCCTCGACGGCCCCCTCGACAGCCAGGTGCGGCAGCACCCGGTCCAGCCAGCGGGGGAGCCACCAGTTGGCCTTGCCGAGCAGCGCCATGGTGGCGGGCACGAGCACCATGCGGACGACGGTGGCGTCGACGAGGATCGCGACGGCGAGCCCGAGGCCGAGCATCTTCAGCGACGGCACCGGGCTCGCGACGAAGCTGAGGAACACGGCGACCATGATCAGGGCCGCGGAGGTCACGACCCGGCCGGTGCCGGCGAGGCCACGAGCGACGGACTCGGTGTTGTCGGCCGTGCGGTCGTACTCCTCCTTGATCCGCGACAGCAGGAACACCTCGTAGTCCATCGAGAGCCCGAAGAGGATCGGGAACATGATGACGACGATGATCGAGGTGATGGGCGTGGGTCCTTCGAGGCCGAGCAGGCCGGCCCCCCATCCCCACTGGAACACCGCGACCAGGACGCCGTAGGCGGCTCCGATGGACAGCAGGTTCATCACGGCCGCCTTGGCGGGGACCGCGATCGACCGGAAGACCATCATCAGCAGCACGAACGAGACGGCGACGACCGCGCCGATGAACAGCGGCAGGGTGTCCTCGAGCTGGGCGTTGAGGTCGTCGGTGACGGCGGTGATGCCGGAGACGTAGACGTTGCCGGGGATGACGTCGCGGACCCGGTCGATGGTCGTCGACGTCTCCGGGTCGGCCGGCCCCGTGGTCGGGTCGGCGGTCAGGACCACGGTGTCGCCGTCGGCCGAGGTGCGAGCCTCGCCGACCGAGGCGATGCCGGGAACGGCGGCGATGTCGTCCGCCAGGGCGGGGAGACCGGCCGCGTCGACACCGTCCTGGCCCAGGTCGACGACGACGGTGAGGGGGGCGTTGATGCCGACGCCGAAGCCCTCGGTGAGCAGGTCGTAGGCCTGCCGGTGCGTGGTCTCCTTCGGCGCGTCGCCGGCGGCGGGGAAGGCGGTCTGCAGGGCGACGGCGGGCGCGGCGAGGGCGAGCAGGCCGACGACGGACGCGACCAGGTAGGGCCAGGGCCGGGCGGAGACCCGGTGACCGAACCGCCACCAGGCGGTGTCCTCGGCTGCCTTCGCCGGCCGGTGGCGGCGCACGACGCGACCCCGGTCGATGCGGTCGCCGAGCAGGCTCAGCAGCGCGGGCAGCAGGGTGATGGCGGCGGCGACCGCGGACAGCACCATGAGCGCGGTGGCGAGCCCGATCGAGGTCAGCACGCCGACGCCGGTGATGGCGAGGGCGGTGGTGGCGACCACGACGGTGCCCCCGGCGAAGACGACAGCAGCACCCGAGGTGCTCATGGCGTGGGCCAACGCCTCCCGGTTGTCGTGGCCGGCGGCCCGGTTCTCTCGGTAGCGGGCGACCACGAAGAGGGCGTAGTCGACGCCGACGCCCAGGCCGACCAGCCCGGCGACGGGGATCGCGGAGACCGAGACGGTCATCGAGCTCGACATCAGGGTGATGGCACCGATGCCGGCACCGACGGCGACGAGCGACAGGCCGATGGGGAGGACGGCGGCCACGGCGGTGCCGAAGACCACCAGGAGCACCAGCAGCGCGACCAGCAGCCCGATGCCGACGTGCCCGGAGGTCTCGTCCTCGGAGTTGAGGAAGACCGCGTCTCCGCCGAGCTCGACCCGCAGGTCGGTGGCCTCGATGCCGGAGACGGCGTCGGACAGCACGGTGAACGCCGGCTTGCCCATGTCGCGCTCGGGGACGTCGAGGGTGAGCACGGCGTACGCGATGCGGCCGTCCTCGGAGATCGTCCCGGTCCGGTAGGGGTCGGAGACCGACGCGACGTGGCCGAGGGTGGCGACCTCGTCGAGGACCCCGGCGACGGCCGGCCGGTCCTCGGCGATGGTCGTGCCCTCGCGGGCCTCGAGGACGACGAGGGCCGTTCCCTTCGCGGCCTCGGGGAAGTTCTCCTCGACGAGGTCCATCGCCCGGGCGCTCTGGCTGCCCGGGGCGGAGAAGTCGTCGGCGAAGGTGCCGCCCCCGGCGGCGGCCAGGGCGAACAGGGCGGCCAGCACGGCGACCCAGCTGACCAGGGTGCGCCACGGGTGTCGGGCGCTCGCCATCGCGATGGCGCGGGTGAAGCGGTCCATGATCGTGCCTTTCGGGTGTGGGGTCCGCCCCGCGCCGGCTGCCCGGTACGGGTGCTGGTCGTGGAGCGCGGGGCGGTGGCTCATGGCACGGAACGTAGGAATCGATGTGGTGAGCGGTCCTCACCACAGGTGGTGATCCGGGTGGTGATTCGGGTGGTCTCCCGGTCCGTGCCGATCCGTCAGGCCGTGGCCCGGCGGGCCAGCAGGCGGACCCGGATGCGGTGCAGCCGGGGCATCAGCCCGTAGATGACGATCGGGACGGCGACCGTCGCGAGGACGAAGGTGCGCAGCACCGGGTTGGTGTCCTTCAGCCAGGGGCCGATGGTCAGGTTGAGCACGGTCAGGGTGGGGAACACCGCGATCCAGATCATCAGGGCCAGCTGGTGCTTGGTCGGCGGGCCGACGGGGCGCAGCTGGACGGTGGCGGTGGACGGCTGGTCGGACATGAGGTTCTCCTGAGGGTGTGTTCGGGCAGGGGTGGGTTGGGCAGGGTTGGGTCGGGCAGGGGTGATCACCGAGCGGCGCCGCGCCGGGTGGCGGGGCCGGAGGCGGGTGTGCGGTGTCGGAGGTGGGGCTCCGGGGTCGTGTCAGACGGGGAGGCCCTGGCGGAAGTTGTCGACCGCGAGGGGGATGTCCTCGACGACGAGGTCGTTGTTGAGGGCGATCGCCGCGGCGGACCCCTCGCCCGCGGCGGTGATGACCTGGGCGCGCGGGTCGACGGCGTTGCCGGCCGCCCACACGCCGGCGACGCTGGTGGCGCCGGTGGCGTCGACCCGGACCCAGCCGGCGTCGTCGGTGGCGCAGCCGAGGTCGGCGAGCAGACCGTCGTTCGGGACGAGCCGGGGACGGACGAAGACGGCCGTGCGCGGGACGACCTGGCCGTGGGCGACCTCGACGCCGGTGATCCGGTCGTCCTCGACCACCAGGCTGACGACGGGGGTGTCGACGATCCCGACGGCGCGGGCGACCAGCTGCTCGCGCTGGTCGGCGGTGAGCGTGGCGCCGTTGGTGAACAGCACGACGTCGTCGGACCACTGCCGGAGCAGGTGCGCGTGCGCGACCGAGTCCTGGACCGCTGTGGGGGCGCCGGCCAGCACGCCGAGGGGCTGGTCGCGGACCTCGTAGCCGTGGCAGTAGGGGCAGTGGAGCAGGTCGCGCCCCCAGCGCTCCCGGACGCCCGGGACGTCGGGCACCTCGTCGCGCAGACCGGTGGTGACGAGCACCCGGCGGGCGCGCAGCGACGGCCCGTCGGCGAGGTCGACGGTGAACCAGCGCCGGCTCCTCGCCGACGTGGGGGCGCACGGCGAGATCGCGGCGACGGTGCCCGGGACCAGGTCGACCCCGTAGCCCACGACCTCCGCCCGGCCGGCGGCCAGGAGCTCGGTGGGCGGGA
>ERZ724513.270-NODE-270-length-24251-cov-8.086089_pt1 | contig 24251 bp, 24 predicted proteins | sample MGYA00376046_ERZ724513 | MGnify/ENA primary metagenome ERZ724513 (study PRJEB28724, sample SAMN07190883) | activated sludge metagenome | isolation source: activated sludge of sewage treatment plant in Hong Hong | place: Hong Kong | collected 2016-03-17 ...
CTGACAGTTTCGAACACGTGTACAGTTATCCACAAGCTGATTTGGTGCTCTTTTTCACTGTGGGTAACCCGGCCTGCTAGTTCGGAGATCCCGGCATCCGCCGGGATGCGCAAGCCTCCCCAGCCGCAGAGATCCCGACATCCGCCGAGATCACAACCCGTCCGCGGGCGGTGGCACCATTCCCGGCGGCGACGGCGGTTGCAGCGCCGTGACCTGAAGGTGCCGGCGCCACTGCAGGTAGCCGACCACCGTCAGCAGCAACGCGGTCGCTGCCAGCGCCGGCAGCGACACCGCCACCAGCGGCGCCAGCACGCCGGCGATCAGCGCGTTGGCCACCAGAGACACGAAGCTCTGCACCGACGCCGCCGCGCCCCGGTTGGCCGGGAACAGATCGAGCATGGCGAGGGTCAGGATCGGGAACGCCATCGCGACGCCGAAGGTGTAGACGGGCAGCAACATCACCGCCCACGGCAGGGCTTGGGCCGCCGGCACCAGCATCAGGGACAGGTTCGCCGCCCCGCCGCCCAGGCTGATCCAGTAGCCGACGGTGGCCAGCCGAGCTCCCTTGACGCGCCCCGCCAGCCGTCCGGAGAACCACGAGCCGATCACCATGCCCGAGATCAGCGGCACGAACAACACCCAGAAGTCCTGCTCGCCCATGTGCAGCATCGACACCACGATGTAGGGCGCCGAACTGATGTACAGAAACATGCCGGCGAAGTTCACCATCGCGGTCAGCGCGAGCCGCCGACCGTGCGGGTTGCACCACACCGCCCACAGCGAGGCGAACAACGGCCCGACGTGCAGCGGCACCCGATGCTCCGGCGGGTGGGTCTCGGGTAGCAGCAGCCACACCAGCACCAGCAACGCCAGACCCAGCCCGGTCAGGGCCCAGAAGATCTCGCGCCAACTGCCGTGCACGAGAATCCAGCCGCCGACGATCGGCGCCAGGGCGGGGGCGAGGCCGAAGATCATGGCGATCTGCGACATCACCTGTTGTGCCCGGGCGTCGGCGAACACGTCACGCACCATGGTGCGGCTGATGATCTGGCCGGCGCCGGCGCTGAGACCCTGCACGGCCCGTCCGACCAGCAGCAGTGACAGGTTGGGTGCCACCGCGCAGGCCAGGGACGCCAGCACGAACATCGCCGTGCCGCCCAGAATCACCGGCTTGCGGCCGACGGCGTCAGACAGCGGGCCGTGAAACAGGCTCGCCACCGCGAACGACAGCAGGTACACGCTGATCAGTTGCTGCAGCGCCACCGGTGTGGTGTCGAGATCGATGGCCATCTGGGCGAACGCCGGGAACATGGTGTCGATCGAGAACGGCCCGACCATGCCCAGCCCCGCCAGAATGGTCAGCAGAATCCACTGCGGGGGCAGTGCGGAACGATCCTTTTCGGCCACCGATCAGGCCCGCCGCCGCACGCCGGTGCGCAACTGCAGCGGCTCGCGCTGGCCGCCGGAGTGAATCGCGTCGCGGCCGTCCACCGTGAACTGTGAGGCGTGCGCCGTCAGGGCCGGCATCAGCTCGTGGTAGTACTCGTCGAAGTCGAACCACTCCACCCCCGCGGAGGCCGGTTGGCTGCCGTCGCGCGGAATCGAGACCACCTCGGCGAACGGCACGCCGGCCAACTCGGCCGCGTGCACGCCGACGTGATGCGCGTGTACGTGATCGGGGTGCCCGTAGCCGCCGTCACTCTCGTAACTGACCACCAGGTCGGCCCGCCAAAAGCGCAGGAAGGCCGCCAGGTCGGCCGCCGCCTCGGCGACCTCGGCCGCGGTGAAGGCGTCCGGGCCGGCCTCGTCGCCCGGCCCCGCGACGGTGGGAGTGATCCAGCGCATGCCCGAGTCGGTGTAGCGACGCGGGGCCAACCCGATGGCCCTGGCCGGGGGATCGCCCAGAAAGTACGGCCCCTCGGCGCCCAGTGCCCGCAATGCCGCGGTGAGTTCGCCGACCCGGTGCGGCTCCAGCTCGGGTGTGCCTTCGAGTGCCGACAGCGGGCCGGGCACCACCGCCCCCAGCTCGCCGCGGGTCGCGGTGACCACGGCGACCGCGACGCCCGAGCGGGTCAGGTGCTGGATCAGTGCGCCGGTGGCCAGGGTTTCGTCGTCGGGGTGGGCGTGGGCGAACACCACCCGCCGGACGCCGTCGAACGCGCTCATGAGGCCAGCTCGCGGTAGTGCGCCTCGAGCAGCCGGGCCGTCCACCCCCAGTTGAACCGGCGGGCGTGAATCTGCGCCACCACGCCCATGCGGTCGAGCAGCCACGGTTTGGCCAACAGGCGGGTGATCGCCGTGCCCCAGTCTTCGGGCTGCCGCGAGTCCATCAACTGCCCGGTCTCGCCGTGCACGACGGCCTCGCGCAGGCCACCCGCCGCCGACGCGATCACGGGGGTGCCACACGACTCGGCCTCGAGCGCGATCAGCCCGAACGTCTCGGAATGCGACGGCACCAGCACGATGCGCGCACCGCGCATCAGCTCGGCCAGCCGCGGCCGTGGCTGCGGCCCGATGAACCGCACTGAGTCGCCGAGCCCGCTGGCTGCGACCAGCGCGTGCAGGTCTGCCTCGTAGGCGGCGAAATCCACCGACACGTCGCCGGCGATCAGCAGGTCTGGACGAAGCTGCTCCGGCACCTCGAGCAGCGCGCGGATCGCGAGGTCGGGCCCTTTCAACGGCTGCAGCCTGGCGGCGTACAGCAGGTAGCCGTTGGGGTTGGTGGAGACAGGGGTCTCGACGGGCTCGACCGACGATTGGGTCTGGACGGGCTCGACCGGCCGACCCGCGTGGAACAGGGTGCGATCGACGCCGGGCGGAACGATGACCACCCGCTCGGGGTCGGCCCCGCAACGCTCCACCACGGTGCGCGCCTCGGCCGCGCTGATGGCGATCACCAGGTCTGATTCGGTGGCGACCAGGCGCTCGCCCGGCACCCGGGCCGGCGACTCGGGCGGCTCGCCATCGCTCAACGCCGAGCCGGGCAACGCGGCCACCGAATGAAAGCTCTGCAGGTGCGGCACGCCCCACGCGCGGGCCACCGGAAGCGCCGCGACCCCCGACATCCAGTGGTGCGAATGCAGCACGTCGTACGGCTGCAGCAGCCCGAGGTGGGTCGAGAACTCGTCGATGTGGGCGTCGATCAGACTCTTGGCGAGCTTCGTCGCAGGGCCGGCGGGTAGATGCAACAGCCGCACCCGATCGGACAACTCCACCACGTCGGCCTGGCCCGGGTCGCTGCGTCGGGTGATCAGGTCGACCCGATGGCCCAGCTCGGCCAGCGCGAAAGCCTGGTGGTACTCGACCACGTTCATGCCGCCGGCGTCGCCCGAACCGGGCAGGTCGGCGGGGGAGGTGTGCATCGAGACGAAGCCGATGCGCAACGATTCACTCATCGCCGGTCAGCCTAGTGCTGTGTGCTCGCGCTGCGCTGTCGGATGGACACGACAGCAGGTGCGCACCTCGCTGTATCAACCGACCCGGGCGGCCCTCCTCCAATCGACCGAGAGGACCCGCCATGACCACGCTGATCGCAGCCCCCGTCGACGCAGCCGCCGAGTTGGTTACGACCCCCCGCCTGTTGCTCAGCCCCCGCGCGATCACCCGCAGCTATCGGGCGCTGCGCGCCGCGCTCGGCGACGTGACCCTGTACTACGCGGTGAAGGCGAACCCGCACCCCGCCGTGTTGGCGGCGATAGCCGAGGCCGGCGGCTGCTTCGACGTGGCGAGCCCGGCCGAGACCGACGCCGCGCTCGCGACGGGCGCGGACGCCTCGCGGCTGCTGTCGTCGAACCCGATGCAGTCGCGCCCGGCGATTCGCCACCACCACGCCGCCGGCATCGACACCTTCGTGGTCGACAGCCTCGACGAGGCCCGCAAGGTGGCCGCCGAAGCGCCCGGCGCCACCCTGTTGGCCCGGCTGGCCACGTCGGGTGCCGGTTCGGACTGGTCGCTGGCCGGCAAGTTCGGCGCAGACCCCGCCGAGGTGTTCGCGATTCTCGACCTGGCGCCACAGCTCGGCCTGCAGGCTGCCGGGGTCGCGTTTCACGTCGGCTCGCAGCAGCGCGAGCCCGAACGCTGGATCGCCCCCATCGACACCGCGGCTGGCATCTTCACCGCGCTGCGCGAGCACGGGCACCGTCCGTGGCTGCTCGACCTGGGCGGCGGCTTTCCGGCGTCCCACGCCGTGCCCTGCCCGCCGCTGGCCGTGTACGGACGCACCATTGAAGCGGCCGTACAGGCAGCCTTCGGCGCCCATCGTCCGCGGTTGATCGCCGAACCCGGACGCGCTCTGGTCGGCGACGCAGGCGTGCTCGAAGCGAGCGTGCTCGGCGTCGCGCACCGGGCCGGACGCCGCTGGGTGTACCTCGATGCCGGCATCTTCAACGGCCTCACCGAAACCCTGGGCGAGGCGATCCACTACCGCCTGCGCACCTCGGCCACGGGCGCACCGGCCGCGGCCGTGCTGGCCGGACCCACCTGCGACTCGGCCGACGTCATGTACCGCTGCGTCGACCTGCCCGACGACCTGGCCGAGGGTGACCGGGTCTGGTTCGCCGCGGCCGGCGTCTACACCACCTCGTACGCGTCGGCGTTCAACGGGTTCGCCCCGCTGCGCACCGAACTGACCGACACACTGCCATGCGTCGGCTGATCACGTCCCACGCCCTGGCCGGCACCGCGGTGGCGTTGCCCTGGCCGGCGCTGCTGGCCGCCGTCTGGCAGACCACGGACGACCCCACGCTGCTCGGCCTCGCCGGTGCGGCCAGGTTCGCGCCGTGCGTGCTGCTGTCGGCGTTTCTGGGCGGCATCGGCGACCGGTTCGGACGGTTTCGCACCGTGCGCGTGGTGACCGCCCTTCGGCTGGCGCTGCTCGCGCTGGTGGCGGTGTTTCTCTACGCCGAGCTGCCCTGGGCGGCCGTGGCCGCGGCCACCTTGACCGTGGCTGCGGGTGTGCCCGCGTTTCCCAGCCTGGCCGCCCTGGTGCCTCAGGTGGCCGACGACCCCGAGCGGGCCACCGACACCCTGGTCACCTGGGAGATCAGCGCGTTCGTGATCGGACCGGCCCTGGGCGGGCTGCTGGTGGGCTTCGGGGGTTTCGCCTCGGGGGCTGCGAGTGTGCTGCTCATCGCGGCGGCCCTCGTGGTGCTGCCCCGCCGGGTTGGTGAGCAACGTCCGGACGACCAGCGGGTGCAGTTGCGGCACGGGCTGCGCGAGGTGCTGGCGGTGCCGGTGGTGCGCCGCGCCGTGGCCTCGGTGATGGCCCTGAACGCCGTGATCGGGGTGCTGGGCGTCACCCTGCTCAGCCTGGCGATGGGGTCGTGGCGTGCCGGGGTCATCGAGTACGGCTGGGCGACCGCCGTGCACGGGTTCGCCTCGCTGGCCGCCCCGGCGCTGATTCTGCTGCTGCGGCGGGTGCGTCCGACGCTCGCCGCCCAACTGGTGGTCGTGGTGCCCCTGGTGGCGGTCGCGCTGGCCCCCACGTGGACGGTCGCGCTGCCGCCGCTGCTGCTGCTGGGCGCCGGGCTGACCATGGTCGAGTGCCGCACCACCCGCATGCTGCAACTCGGTGCCCCGCCGCGCTATCTGGCGCTGGCCCTCGGGGTGGCTGATGCGGCCCTGATCGCCGCCGCGATGCTGGCCGCCATGGCGGCGCCGGCGTTGATCGATGTGTTCGGCCCCCACGTGCTGCTGCTCGTGGTCGCCGCGGCCTGCGCAGCAGCGCTGGGTTGGGGGCTGCGCGCGCAGTCAGCTCGGCGACGAGTAGCCGACGATGGTGGTTTCGAGCTCGAAGCCGAGCCCGCGGTAGAGGGCGATGGCCGGCGCACGGTGGTGCTGAACGGTCAGGTTGACGTCGCGCTGCGGGGCGGCCTCGATGATCCATCGGCAGATCGTGGCCAGCAGGCCCAACCCGGCGCCGGTGCCACGGGCGTCCGGAGTGATCGCGATGAAGTCGAGGTAGCCCGAACCCTCGGGCTGTACGCGACCTGAGCCGTAGCCCAGAAACCGTCCGTCTTCGGCTTCGCTGACCGCCACGATCAGCTCGCCGGAAACGCCGTCGGCCAACATCTGCCGGGTGGTCAGGTAGGTGTCGGGAAACTCGGCCAGGTGCAGCGGTTCCACGTCGTCGAAGTCGTCGAGCCTGGGTGCGCGCACCCGGGCGTCGTCGGCGGGCCACGCCGCGGCCACCTCGGCGTTCACCCGAAACACGTGATTCGGCACCGACGCCGTCCAGCCGAGCGAATCGGCCAGCGCCGCCAGCCGCACGTTGGCCACGTCGCCGCAGATCTCGTGCCGGGTGACCTGGGCCGGGCAGCTCGCGATGGCCGCTTCGAGCAGCGGCAGCGCGAGCTCGTGCCACGCCTCGCCGGGCACCCAGGGGCCATAGATCCAACTGCGGCCCAAGTCGACATCGACCTCGGCGAACGTGGCGCCCACCAGTCGTCCGTTCTCGACGGCGACGAGCGCCTGCTCGGGCCAGCCGTCCAGGGCTTCGAGTTCGAGGCGCAGCTCAGCGCGCTCGGTGCCGATGTAGCTGGTGCCCGTGGCCACGTTCGACTGCTCTGCCGTGATCAGGTCGAGTAGGGGCTCCACCTCGCCCTCGGCGAGCCGCCTGATGTCTGCCATGGGCCAATAGTGGTCGCTGGACGCGCCGCCCGGCAAGGTCAGGAGTGCCGCTCGGCGACCTCGCCACCGGTCTGCCAGGCAGCGGCGCGAGCCACTTCGAGGCCCAGGTCGACGTCTTCGTCGTGCAACACCGTCAGCCGGGTGCGCCACAGGTAGGCGGTTGCGCTCGGCCCACCCGGCGGCAGGGTGCCGGCCTGGTCAAGGTCGTCGAGGCGCACCGACGGCCACGCCTCGATGAGTGGACGGTCGCAATGGCTGACCCGCCGCTGCTCGCCGAGGTCGGACACCTCCCACGGCCGCCCCTGGTGAACGGCGGCGACTGCGGCCGACAAGTCGGCGGCCGAGAGCGCGCGCGAACTGACGATCCAAAGATCGTGCGACATGAAGATTCCCCCCGTTGTCTTCAGGCACACGCAAGTGTGCGGCCATAGTGTTACAGGTCAGAAGTTCAGCGTGATAGTCACCGTACGGGTGACACCAGGGCAGCACTGCCCGCCCCCTGCGACACTGTTCGCATGGCTGACACCGACATCGCCTGCGAGATCATCGAGGGCCGGTTGGCCGCCGAAATCGTGCTGCGCACGCCCGACGTGATCGCCTTTCTCGACCACCGCCCGGTGTTCAAGGGCCACGTGCTGGTGTGCCCGACCCGCCACGTCGACACCATGCTCGATCTGCCGGCCGAACTGGTGGTGCCGTTGTTCGACGCGTGCCGCCGGATCGCCGCCGCGATGACGACGGCGCTGGGTGCGCAGGGCACCTTCGTGGCGGTCAACAACGTGGTCAGTCAGTCGGTGCCGCACCTGCACGTGCACGTGGTGCCGCGCAGCAAGGGGGACGGCCTGCGCGGCTTCTTCTGGCCGCGCACCCGCTACGCCGAGGGTGAGTTGGCCGCGTACGGGCAGGTGCTGCGCGACGCCCTGGCGTAGAAGGTCGGTCGAGCTCGTCGAGACCAGGGTTTCGACAAGCTCAAGCAGCTCAGCCGACGGTGACGTCGACCACCTCGGGCGCGGCTGCCCGGGCCTCGGCGGCACTCGCGTCGTCCGGCTGCTCGGACGCCGCCCGCTCGGCCTCGACCCGCTCGGTGTACGCCCTGATCTCGGCGTCGCGGCGCTCGTCGTTCCAGCCCAGCCGCGGCGCGGCCAGGTCAGCGATCTCGGGTAGGGCGGCCAGGCCCGAGTCGGCGATCTCGTAGGTCAGCCGGGTGCGGTGGGTGAGCAGGTCCTCCAGGTGCAGCGCGCCCTCATGCGTGCAGCCGTAGGCGATCTCTGCCCGCAGGTAGTCGGGGGCGTGCTGCAGCGGCTCGGCCAGGTCGGCCTGCTCACGGCACAGGGCCATCAGGGTGTGGATCTCGCTGCCGTAGCGGTCGAGCAGGTGCCGCACCCGGCGGCCGTCCCAGCCGAACTCGGCCCCCACCGTGTCGGCCTGCGCCGACAGCGACTGGACGGTCAGCAATAATGCAACTGAACCGTTCACATAATCGTTGTGGCAGTCCGGGTGCCGCGCGGGTTGCTTCACCCGTAGACTCCGACAATCTCCCCGGATCCGGGGGGCGAGCGACGCTGAACCAGGCCACAAGCCGTTGGGTCGAGGAGGATTCATGCTGCAGTTGGGCCCGACGAGCCTGGCCATCGTGTGGACGATCGCTGGCATCGCGGCGATCAGTCTGCTCTACGCGGTGTGGCTGCGACGCAAGGTGCTCGCCGAAGACGAGGGCACCACGCGCATGCAAGAGATCGCGCGGGCCGTGCAAGAGGGTGCCTCGGCCTACCTCAACCGCCAGTTCCGCACGTTGGGACTCTTCGCAGCGATCGCCTTCGGGCTTCTGTTCCTGCTGCCGGGTGACCTGTCGATCAAGATCGGCAGGTCGATTTTCTTTCTGCTGGGCGCCGGCTTCTCTGCCGCGATCGGCTACCTGGGCATGTGGCTGGCGGTGCGCGCCAACGTGCGCGTGGCGGCCGCCGCGATGCGCGACAACGGACGCTTCGAGGGCGCCCGCATCGCGTTCCGCACCGGCGGAGTGGTGGGCATGAGCGTGGTCGGCCTCGGACTGCTCGGCGCCGCCGCGGTGGTGCTGATCTACCGCGACCAGGCCCCCTCGGTGCTCGAGGGCTTCGGCTTCGGCGCGGCCATGCTGGCCATGTTCATGCGCGTCGGCGGCGGCATCTTCACCAAGGCCGCCGACGTCGGCGCCGACCTGGTGGGCAAGGTCGAGCAGTCGATTCCCGAGGACGACCCGCGCAACGCCGCGACCATCGCCGACAACGTCGGTGACAACGTGGGCGACTGCGCCGGCATGGCGGCCGACTTGTTCGAGTCGTACGCGGTCACCCTGGTGGCCGCCCTGATTCTGGGCAAGGCCGCCTTCGGCGAACAGGGGCTGGTGTTTCCGCTACTGGTGCCGGCCATCGGCGCCCTGACCGCGGTGCTGGGCATCGCGACCACCCGCATTCGGGGCTCCGAGTCCGGGCTGAGCGCGATCTACCGCGGCTTCTACACCTCGGCCGCCGCCGGCGCCCTGCTGGCCGCGGTGGCCGCCTTCATGTACCTGCCCAGCACGTTCGCAGCCCTACCGGGGGTGCCGGCGGCGGTGGCGGGCCTACCCGGCGACCCGCGGCTGATGGCGGCCGCGTCGGTGGTGATCGGCATCGTGCTGGCCGGCATCATCTTGTGGCTCACCGGCTACTTCACCGGCACCGACTCAAACCCCACCATGCACGTGGCGCGCACCTCGCTGACCGGCCCGGCAACCGTGGTGCTGTCGGGCATCGGGGTCGGTTTCGAGTCGGCGGTCTACACCGCCGGAATCATCGCCGCGGCGATCTGCGGGGTGTTCCTGATCTCGGGCGGCTCGATGATCCTGTCGCTGTTCATGATCGCCCTGGCCGGCTGCGGCCTGCTCACCACGGTGGGCGTGATCGTGGCCATGGACACCTTCGGACCGGTCAGCGACAACGCTCAGGGCATCGCTGTGATGAGCCACGATGTCGACGAGAAGGGCGAGCAGATTCTCACCGCCCTGGACGCCGACGGCAACACCACCAAGGCCATCACCAAGGGCATCGCGATCGCCACGGCGGTGCTGGCGGCCACGGCCCTGTTCGGCTCGTACACCGACGCCGTCAACCACGCGCTGGGCTCACTCAGCGAACTGGCCGGCAGCCCGATCGTGCAGTCGATGCTCACCTACGAGATCGTGTCGCCGATCACCCTGGTCGGCGTGATCCTGGGGGCCGCGACCGTGTTCTTGTTCTCTGGCCTGGCGATCGACGCGGTCACCCGCGCGGCCGGCGCGATCGTGTTCGAGGTGCGCCGCCAGTTCGCCGAGATTCCCGGCATCATGACCGGCGAAGGGCGGCCCGAGTACGGCAAGGTCGTCGACATCTGCACCCGCGACTCGCTGCGCGAACTGGCCACGCCGGGCCTGCTCGCGGCGTCCGCGCCGATCGCGGTGGGCTTCGGACTGGGTGTCGGGCCGCTGGCCGGTTTTCTAGGCGGTGCGATCACCGCCGGTGTGCTGATGGCGGTGTTCCTGGCCAACTCGGGCGGCGCCTGGGACAACGCCAAGAAGCTCGTCGAAGACGGCCACTACGGCGGCAAGCATTCCGACGCCCATGCGGCCACGGTGATCGGCGACACCGTCGGCGACCCGTTCAAAGACACCGCCGGCCCCGCCATCAACCCGCTGATCAAGGTGATGAACCTGGTGGCGGTGCTGATCGCACCCGCGGTGGTAGCTCTGTCGGTGGGCGAGGGCGCCAACCCGGTGTTGCGCATCGGAATCGGCCTGGCCGCGGCCCTGGTGGCCATGGGCGGCGTGGTCTGGTCGCGGGTGCGCGCCCACCGTGTCGACGTCGAGGCGCGGCTCGAGCGCGAGATGCACCTGGTCGAAGAAGACGGCGAGACCCCGGTGGTCGTGCAGCCCGACGCGCAGAGCGACCTGGGTCAGCAAGAACAGGTGCGCTGACGTCGTGTCCCTCCCCCTGGGTCAGCAAGAACAGGTGCGCTGACGTCGTGTCCCTCCCCCTGGGTCAGCAAGAACAGGTGCGCTGACGTCGTGTCCCTCCCCGGGTGGACGCCGGCTTCGGTGCGTCCTTTGCCCTCCCGGCCACCGATGCCGCCATCGGTGACAGGTGCCGGGTGGTGAGACTAGTGCCGGCATATAACGCGGCGCCGGTGATGTTTCACGGCACCAGACGGCGATGCCGGCATCGATCGGTGGGAACGGCAGCCCTTGATCGCGCTCCCGATAGGTCACGGTGCGGCAACATTTTTCGTGGATTGCGCAATTCTGCCTAGTCCGCTGCGGCCCGGCGGTGCTTACATTGTTGGTGAACAGTCGGTCCAGGGGGGAAAAGATGTTCAGCAACGATCCTGCTGCCGTGCGCGCGGCGATTCTCGCAGGCACCATTCAACAGGTTCAGGCCGAACCGGCCCGGCAGGCCGCACGGCCGGCCGCCGTGCGCGGTTCACTGTTCGGGCACGGCACGAGCGGGGCGGCGGCGCACCGCAGGTTGTAGGCAACGCCGCTCGAGAATGCGGGACCGCTCCCGGCCAGTGGTTTCGACACGCTCAACCAGCGGCGCGCCAGGTGGCGAGTTCGGCCTCGACGTCGACGAGTCTCACCGCAATGAGCGGGCCCGCCGACGGCCGCGCGTAGTGCGCGCGAATGCGATCGTTCAAATCGGCCAGAATCGCCCGCGCCACGGCTTCGGACGCTACGTCGGCCAGCGTGGCCTGCACCCGCTCGACCTCGCGCCGCAGCATCAGCGGCCCGGGTAGTGCCGGTTCGAGGTTCTCGCGCTCGATCTTGGCCTTGATCCACCAGTCGGGGTCGTCGCTGAGGTGCTGCGGCTTGCCGGCCCCGGGCAGGTTGTCGAAGGCGCGCCACGACGAAGGTCAGGTCCATCAGCAGTTCCAGCGGCGTCGACGTACGGTGCTGCCCGTCGACGTCCCTGCCGGTCATGCGGCGAAGCGGGGCAGGCTGCTTGGCCATCACGGGCGGACGGCCGGCCGGTGCGGCTTCGCTCATGGCCGGTCACCCGAATCGAGTCCGTCGTCCCCGGCGAGGCAGGTCACGATGGGGTATCAATCGGCGATCCGCGACCCGGCTGTAACAAAGCTGCGACAGTATGCCCCAAAGATTCCACTATCGAGGAGTAACTGTGTTTCACCGCAACAAGCCGCTGCGCGCGGCCCTCGCCGGCGTCGCGGCGCTCAGCCTCAGCATGCTCGCAGCCTGCGCCAACTACTCCACGCCGACCACCGCCGCCCCGGCCGGGTCGGCCACTGGCGGCGGGGCGGCCGCGCCGACGCTGGTCAGCGCAGGCAAGCTCACTGTCTGCACCCACCTCGCCTACCGTCCGTTCCAGTTCAAGGACGACGCGGGCAAGACCGTCGGCTTCGACGTCGATCTGATGGATCTGGTGGCCAAGAAGCTGGGCGTCACCCAGGAGATCGTCGACATCGAGTTCGAGCAGATCACCTCCGGTGCGGTGTTCGCGGCCAAGAAGTGCGACGCGGGTGCCGCGGCCATCACCATCACCGACAAGCGCAAGCAGGCCACGGGCTTCTCCGACCCGTACTTCGCCGCCACCCAGGCGCTGCTGGTCAAGAGCGACTCGACGGTCACCGACCTGGCCGGGCTCAAGGGCCAGACCCTCGCGGTGCAGGCCGGCACCACCGGCCACGACTACGCCAAGAAGAACGCCGACGCCAACGGCTACACGGTCAAGGTGTTCGACGACATGCCCAGCGGCGCCAACGCGGTGCTGGCGGGCACCGTCGCCGCCGCGATCAACGACAACGGCGTGCTGTACGACTTCGCCAAGCAGAACCCCACCACCAAGGTCGCCACGGAGTTCGCCACCGGCGAGCACTACGGCTTCAACATGGCCAAGGACAACACCGCACTGCTCACCGTGGTCAACGAGGTGCTCAAGACCGCCAAGTCCGACGGCACCTACAACGACATCTACAAGAAGTGGTTCGGCACCGACGCTCCCAAGGAGTGACGGCGCCCCGTCCATTCGGGTGCCCGGCCGGCCAGTCCGGGCGGGCACCCGCCCCGTCCGCACCCGTGAAAGGGCTCTAGATGACGGCAACCTCGGCCCCGGCCAAGAAGAAACTCTCACCCCGCAAGCGCGCGCAACGCATGCGCTGGATCAACTACGCCGTCCTGGCGGTCGTCGTGGTGCTGCTTGTCTTGTTCATGGACGGCCGGCAACTGCAGCAGGTCTTCTTCCGTCCCGACATGATCGCCCGCACGGTCGGGCCCGACCTGCTCAACGCGTTGAAGAACACGATCCTCTACACGATCGGCGCGTTCGTGTTCGGCCTGGTGCTGGGCACGGTCCTGGCGTTGATGAAGCTCTCCCAGATCCGGCCCTACCGGTGGTTGGCAACCATCTACACCGAGTTCTTCCGCGGCGTCCCGGCGATCATCGTGTTGCTGGCGTTCAGCCTGCTACCGCTGGCGATCCCCGGGCTGCAGATTCCGCTGGAACCGTTCGGGGCGGTCTGGACGGCGTTGGGCCTGGTGTCGGCCGCCTACATGTCCGAGACGATCCGGGCCGGCGTGCTGGCGGTTCCCAAGGGCCAGACCGAGGCGGCCCGCTCGCTGGGTATGCCCTCAGGCATGGCGACCCAGCGGATCGTGCTGCCGCAGGCCTTCCGCATCGTCACCCCACCGCTGACCAACGAGTTGGTGCTGCTCACCAAGGACTCCTCGCTGATCTACGTGCTGGGGCTGACCGCCGAGGCGTTCGACCTGACCAAGTACGGCCGCGACCTGACCAACACCTACGCCAACATGACGCCTCTGGTGATCGCCGGTCTCACCTACCTGGTGATCACCCTGCCGCTGACGTACCTGGTACGCCGCATGGAGGCCAAGCAGCGAAAGGCCACCCGATGACCCAAACGATCCCCACGGGCAACCGCGACGACGAGATCCAGATCTACGACCTGCACAAGAGCTTCGGCCAGATCGAGGTGCTCAAGGGCATCTCGACGATCGTGCGACGCGGTGAAGTGGTCTGTGTGATCGGGCCCTCCGGCTCCGGCAAGTCGACCCTGCTGCGGTGTGTGAACCTGCTGGAGCAGCCCACGCAGGGCCGGATCTTCATCCTCAACGACGAGATCACCGATCTCGACGCCGACGTGGACGAGATCCGCACCAAGATGGGCATGGTCTTTCAGCAGTTCAACCTGTTTCCACATCTCACCGCCATGCAGAACTGCACCATCGCCCCGATCCGGGTGCTGAAGAAGGACAAGGCCGAGGCCGAGGGCAATGCGCAGGCCAACCTCGACAAGGTGGGCCTGGGTGATCGGGGCGACGCCTACCCGGCGCAGTTGTCGGGCGGCCAGCAGCAGCGGGTGGCGATCGCCCGGGCACTCTCGATGGATCCCGAGCTGATGCTGTTCGACGAGCCCACCTCGGCGCTCGACCCTGAGCTGGTCGGCGACGTGCTGTCGGTCATGCGCGACCTGGCGAAGTCGGGCATGACCATGATGGTGGTCACCCACGAGATGGCGTTCGCCCGCGAGGTGGCCGACCGGGTGATCTTCATGGACGGCGGCGTGATCGTCGAAGAGGGTCCACCCGATGAGGTGATCGGCAACCCGCAGCACGAGCGCACCCGCACCTTCCTGCGCCGGGTGCTCGACCCCACCCATGTCGACACCGGTGCCGAGGACGAGGCATACCAGCAGCGACACGCGGCGGACGAGTCGAAGGCGACCCAGGGCGTCGACACCTCGGCGCACAGCCCGGAGCGCTGAGCCCCCGGTTGTGCCGTCATCCCGGCGAAGGCCGGGATCTCAGGAGTGGTGGGTGGCGCCGTGCTTCCAGCTCCACCACTCGACAAGCTCCGGGTTTCGCGCTCGACCAGCGGTGGGCCCGGCTCAACGGCTCGAGCAGCGGTATCGTGCTGGACGGAGGTCGCGTCCCACCAGCGAGGAGAGTCATGGCCGAGCCGTCCGGGCGCAAACGGGTGCTGTTCCTGTTCTCAGACACCGGCGGCGGTCACCGCTCGGCCACCAACGCCATGATCGAGGCGATGGGGCTGGAGTTTCCCGACACCTTCGACTGCAAGATGGTGGACGTCTTTCGCGACTACCTGCCCGCCCCGCTGCGCTACGCGCCCGAGATCTACCCCCCGATGACGAAGTTTCCCGAAACCTGGGCGATCTCGTACCGCACCACCGACGGCAAGCGCCGCTCGCGCGCGGTGATCAGGCTGCTGTTCCCCTACGTCGCCCGCTCGATTCGCCGGCTGTACCGCGAGAACCCGGCCGACATCATCGTGTCGGTGCACCCGCTGGTGAACACCGCGATGTTGCGCACGATGAAGAAGCACCCCACGCCCTTCATGACCGTGGTCACCGACATGGTCACCACCCACGCGTTCTGGTTCGACCGCCGCGCCGACCTGGTGGTGGTGCCCACCGACGAGGCGCGTGAGGTTGCGATCGAGTACGGCATTCCGGCCGGCAACGTGCGCGTGGTGGGCCTGCCGACCGCCGAGCGGTTCCGGGTGCCGCCGGCCGACCCGATGGCCTTTCGCGACGCCGAAGGCTGGCGACGCGACCTGCCGGTGATTCTGGTGGTCGGCGGCGGTGACGGCATGGGGCCGATGGAGGCCGTGGTCAAGGCGATCAACGAGGCCGAACTGAACGCCACGCTGGTCGCCATCTGCGGTCGCAACGAGGCGCTGCAGGAGCGTCTGCGGGCCCTGCCCTGGACCATGCCGCACCACATCTACGGCTTCACCAGCCAGATGCCCGAGTTCATGGCCGCCAGCGACATGCTGGTCACCAAGGCGGGCCCGGGCACCATCAGCGAGGGCTTCATCGCCGGGTTGCCGCTGGTGATCTACTCGCGCCTGCCCGGCCAGGAAGACGGCAACGTGCAGTACGTGGTCGACCAGAAGGCCGGCGTGTGGGCGCCGCGGCCGCACCAGGTGGTCGAGGCCGTGCGGCGCTGGGTGAACGACCCCGCTGCCAGGCAGGCGGCGTCCGAGGCGAGCCGGCGGGTGGCCAAACCCAACGCCGCCCGGCAGATCGCGCAGATCATCGCCGACCGGGTCGGGGTGTTCTCGCCGGCGCGGCGGAGCGCCTGAGGCTCACTCGTCGAAGCTGTTCACCATGAAGTGGGCGGCTCGGGTCAGGTAATCGCGCATCTCGGCATCGTCATCGGCGGGCAACTGCAGCGAGTCCAAGGCGGCCAGCATGTGGTGCAGCCAGCGGTCGCGTTGGGTCGGGGTGACCGCGTAGGGCCCGTGCCGCAGCCGCAGCCGCGGGTGCCCACGCTGCTCGGAGTACGTCTTGGGCCCGCCGAAGTACTGCTCCAAAAACATGCGCAGCCGGACGTTCGCCGGGCCCAGATCGGCTTCGGGGTAGAGGTCGCGCAGCGGCGGATCGTTCGCGACGCCGGCGTAGAACCGGTCGACCAGCGCCACGAACGTGTCATGCCCGCCGACCTTGTCGAAGAAACTCTCAGGCTGCGACACGCTCGGGTTGGGATTATTGGTCACTTTGACTACCCTGGATCGTGAGGTTGGAAACCCCGCAAGCATATTTGAGTGACTAGTGACTGATACCAAGACCCTGACCAAGAACACCGCGGCCGACAAGGCCGAAACCACCACCACCGAAACCGCCGCGAAGGCGAAGCTGTTCAACCTGCCCCAGATCGGTGGCGGCGCGATGGCCGCCGTCACCACCGCCGTGGTCGGCTCGCAGTTGGGCGTGGCCGGCACCCTGATCGGCGCCGCCGTGGCCAGCGTGGTCGCCGCCATCGCCAGCACCTTGTACACCAAGGGCCTGGAGCGCACCCGAGACGGCGTCAAGAAGATCGTGCTGCGCGACGCCTCCGGCGACACCGAGGTGCTCGTCGTGCCCGACGAAGGCGCGAGCGAAAGCTCGGTGCAGACCACCGCCGTGCCGGCGACCAGCCGATCTGCGGCAGTCAAGCGTTCGGTCTGGCGCAGCCCCTGGGCCGTCGCCGGCGGCATGCTGGCCACCGCCCTGGCCACGTTCGCCGTTGCGCTCGTGGTGATCACCGGCTGGGAGTCGGCCAGCGGGCAGAGCCTCAACGGCTCCAACGGCACCACGGTGGGCCAGGTGGCCAACCGCAAGGCGTCCGCCACCCCGACCGCGACGGTGACGGCCACCGCGACCAGCACCAGCCCCGCAACCCCGACGTCGAGCGAAACCCCGACCGCGACGACGAGCGCCACCCCGACGGCGACACCGTCGGCCACGCCGACCGCGAGCGCCACGCCGACGGCCGATGTCACCGAGGCGCCGGCCGACGGAGCAGCGGCCGGCGAGTAGCTCGCGGCTGCCATCGAACTGTCGGTGGCGTCGGCCATGCTGAACACATGGCCGACACCCAGACGCGCACCCTCGACACCCACAGCGCCTTCTCGCTTCGCGAGGCGGCGCTGTTCGGTTTCGGGCACCGTGCCGAGAGCGATTACGACGGCGGTTGTCGGCCGCGCACCTTCAGCAACTCGGCCAGGCGGCGGCCGAAGACGAGTTGCGCACCCTGCCCGGCATCGGGCCCTGCTACAGCCAGTTGATCTCGATGCGCGGTTCGGGCCTCGACGACGCGCTGCCGTTGGCCGAGGCGAAGGCCCGCGAGGTCGCGGGCGAGCTCTACGGCATCGACGTGAGCAGCGACCACGACTACCTGGCATTGGCCGAGCGGTGGCGTCCGGTGCGTGCCTGGGCCACGGTGCTCATCAGGGCAACGGCTGAGCGGTCGGTAACGGCGAGCTGACACACTGGGCCCGTGACGATCCACGACACCCACCCGTTCGCGGCGAGCGGCCAGCCCCGGCGTCCGCTGCGACGGTTTCGTGGCCGGTTGCCGGCACCGGTGACCATCTGGGCGACGTACACCCCGCGCGGCCCGGTGGGGCTCACCGTGTCGTCGGTCGCGGTGGCCGACGGCGAGCCGGGTGAGGTGGTCGGCCTGGTCGACCCCGCGTCCGACCTGTTCGATGCGGTGCTGGCGACCGGGCGGTGGGCGGTCAGCCTGCTCGGCCACGCCGACCGGCAACTGGCCGACGCCATGGCCGGCTTGGCGCCCGCGCCCGGCGGCCCGTTTCGGCTCGCGCAGTGGCGAGAGACCGACTGGGGCCCGGTGCTGGCCGGTTCGCCCGGTTGGCTGGGTGCGCACCTGCTCACCGACCCGGTCGAGGCCGGCTGGTCGATGCTGGTGCGTGGCGTGGTCGATCACAGCGAGATCGACGAGTCGCACGCACCCGTCGCGTACGTGCGGGGCCAATACCGAGAGCTGTGAGTGCCTCTCGTTGCCACGATTCGTTCGCCGATCACGGCACATCGGCGCCGAACAGAGCCGCACTAAGGTCGGCGAATCGCACCTATGCAGGGTGAGCGGGCTGGTTTACTTTGAGGATCATCGGCTCGGGCGTGGCCGAGAGAAGGATCCGGATGAATCCCATGTGGATGATTGGGGTTTCGCTGGCAGCGGTCGCCGTGCTCTTCGGCGTATTCGTGCTGCAGCACCGTTTGGCGCGCCGTCGCAAGGCTCGTTCGCCCCTGCCGCCGCTGTGCACCACTGATCAGCATGCGGCAACGCCCTTGCGGGGGCTCACCGACGTGCATGGTTGGGACCAGACGCCCCAAGGCGGTAACGCCGTCGATCTCGACGGCACGGTCGCTGCCGGCGCCGACCCGTCCCTGGTCGACCGCGAGCGTTGAGACCTCAGCCGCGCGGCCCGTCCACGGTGTTGGTGGGGATCTCGACGGTGTTGATCGGTCCACACGAGGCCGGCGAGAACGCGTCCGGAATCCACAGCAGGTAGAGCACGACCACCGTCACCCCCGCCACCAGGCCAACCCAGGGGCCGGCCAGCGCCACGACCAGCGGCAGCAGCGCGTCACGGCGCACCGGTGACGCCGCAAGCACACCCGACCCGGCCACGAACAGCGCCAAGGCGGCCAGGCCCGCCCAGCCGGGCAGCGCGAGGCCGAACACCGGCGGCCAGGGCAGCGACGAGAAGGTGGCAGCCGCCAGCAGCGCGATCGTCAACGCCACCAGCGCCTGGCTGATCCACCGGTCGGCCGTTCGCCCTGATCGCTGCACCCGAATCGCCACCTGGCCGGCCACCCCCAGCACGACCAGCGACACCACCAACAGCACCGCTGCCGCGAGCGGTTGAGCCGGCCCGGCGATCGACTGGGCCAGCCACCACCCGGCGAGCCACAGCCCGAGGGTGGCGCCGGCCAGGGCCACGAAACCGGGGCGGTTGAACCGCCAATAGCGAGCCGCCGACACCCCCGCCCACAACACCAGCGAGCGAAACCAGGGGGCTCTGAAGTCGGGGCGACCGGGGTCGCGCAGGGCCTGAAAGAACACCTCGTCGGCGGCGGTCTGGCGCACGAACCGTTCACCCTCGGCGCCCTCGTCGGCGTAGGCGCTGAGTCGATCGTGCACGAGCACGGCCAGGGTGTGCCGTCCGTAGCTGGCGATCAGGCCCCAGAGCACCCCGGGCACGCTAGCCAGATCGGTCAGCGGTGGCCGACGCTCGTCGCCGACCTTGAGCCAGCGCGCCGAATCGTCCGGCGGGTCCGGCGCAGTGGCCGGCAGAGCGGCGTCCAGGCCGGCCGGCAGGGGGCGTTCGGGGGCGTACCAGAACGGTGTCATCAGGCTGAACAGCCGCGGGGTGTCGAGGCGCAACTGCACCGCGGTGGTCGCCGGGTTCGAGCCGGCCGGTAGCACATACGGCATGTCGCGAAGGCTACCGTTGCGCCGTGAGCGGGCAACGGGTGATCGGGCTGATCGGCGGCATGAGCTGGGCCTCGACGGTCGAGTACTACCGGTTGGCGAACGAACTGGTGGCGCAACGCCTGGGCGGGTTTCACTCGGCCCGCATCATCGTGGCCTCGGTCGACTTCGCCGACGTCGAAGCGTGTCAGGTCGAGGGTCGGTGGAACGACGCCGGCGAGTTGCTCGCCGAACAGGCCCGCGCCCTCGAAGCCGCCGGTGCCGATTTCGTGCTGATCGGCGCGAACACCATGCACAAGGTCGCGCCGGCGGTGGCGGCGGCCGTGAGCATTCCGCTGGTGCACATCGCCGACGCGATCGCGCAGGCGGCGCAGCGCGCCGGGGTGCACACCGTGGGGCTGCTGGGCACCGCCTACACCATGGAGCAGGACTTCATCAGCGGGCCGTTGCGGGCGGCCGGGCTGACCGTGCTGACACCCCGGGCCGACGATCGGGTCGAGGTGCACCGGGTGATCTATGGCGAGTTGGTCAAGGGTGAGGTCGCCGACCCGTCGCGGTTGTTCCACCAGCAGGTGATCGCGCGGCTGGTCGAGCGTGGCGCGCAAGGCATCGTGCTGGGGTGTACCGAGCTGGAGTTGCTGATCGGGCCCGACGACAGCCCCGTCCCCCTGTTTCCGACGGCTCGGCTGCACGTCGAGGCGGCCGTCGAGCGGGCACTGGCGCGGTAACGTCGAGGCCGAGACGACAAGGGGGTGGCGATGCGCGCGCTGGCCAAGGTGACGGCCGGGCCGGGCCTGGAGCTGATCGAGCGACCCGAACCGGTGTGCGGGCCGTGGGACGTGAAGATCAGGGTGCTGCGGGCGGGGCTGTGCGGCACCGACCTGCACCTGCAGCAGTGGGACGACTGGGCGGCGTCGCAGGTGCACCCACCGCAGACGATCGGGCACGAGTTCTACGGCGAGATCGTCGAGATCGGCTCAGAGGTCAAGGAGCTCAAGCCGGGTGACACGTGCTCGGCCGAGGGTCACATCGTCTGCGGCTACTGCCGCAACTGCCGGGCCGGGCGTCGCCACCAGTGCATTCGCACCGTGGGCCTGGGGGTCAACACCGACGGCGCGTTCGCCGACTACGTGGTGGTTCCGGTCGAGAACGTGTGGAAGCACCCGGCGTGGGTCGACCCCGACCTGGGCGCCATCTTCGACCCGCTGGGCAACGCCACCCACACCGCCCTGCAGTGGCCGTTGGTGGGCGAGGACGTGCTGATCACCGGTGCCGGCCCGATCGGCGTGATGGCGGCCGCCATCGCCCGGCACGCGGGGGCGCGGCACGTGGTGGTCACCGACCTGTCCGAGGTGCGGCTGGCGCTGGCGAAGGCGGCCGGCGCCGACCTGACCGTCGACGTCGGCTCGACCCGCATTGCGCAGGCGCAGCGCGAACTGGGCATGCGCGAAGGGTTCGACGTCGCGCTCGAGATGTCGGGCTCGCCGCAGGCGGTGGCCGAACTGATCGACAACATGAACCACGGCGGCAAGGTGGCCATGCTGGGGTTGCCGAAGAACCCCTACCCGATCGACTGGGGCAAGGTGATCACGCACATGCTCACCATCAAGGGCATCTACGGCCGCGAGATGTTCGAAACCTGGTACCTGATGACGTCCATGCTGTCGACGTCGCCCACCCTGGCCGACGCGGTGCGCTCGGTGATCACCCACCGGTTCCCCGCCGAGCAGTGGCAGCAGGCGTTCGACGTGGCCCGCTCGGGCAACTGCGGCAAGGTGATCCTGGACTGGAGCTGACGTCGCTCAAATGAGAATTTGATGAGAATCAAAATGAACTTCGGGACCATTGGGCATTGAAGGGCTTAGGATCCGTAGAAAAATCCGACCCGCCCCAGGAGGTATTATGAGGAGAATCTCTATCGTAGGAACGGCCTTAATCATTTGGTTAAGCGTAGTCGGAGTCGCGGAAGCTCGCCCCCTTCCGCCCATAGGTGAGACGCAAGTACGGTTCGAAATGAGTCTGGATTGTGGCAGCCTGTCGGGCGGAGCTCGGCAGTACGCGGAGGACCACAAATATTGCAGGAAGTCACATGGTCAACTGGTTCCCATGGATCAAGCCACGGGCAATTGTGGGTCGAGTTGGTTATATATTCGAGATACCGGAATCCGTGAGGCAACAATCCGATACGGGTTTTCTTCAAGCTGGGGAGTTGTTGTTTCTCGACAACTGTTTGGCTATTGGAGTAGCACTAGTGGCCTGAAAGGCAACTGGACCGACATATCACTTATGGCGAGCACTAGCTATTCGACCACTAGAACGCGTAATACGGGTTACGGTGGGGCGACGGCATGGGTTAGTGGCGAAGTCACCCTCTTTTGGGGCGGAACGTGTAAGCTGGGTCAGCCGATCGACTACGAGTTCATTTCGTGAGTACGGCGCTCGATGTGACGTTCGGTCGCCCCTGGGTATTGGCATTCTGCCTGGGCGTGCGGGATGCCCTCACCCTTGACGACCGTAAAGTTCCCAAGACGGAGTGGGCAACATCCGCGTCCTGCGGGAACCAGAGCCTGTCTCGAGGTTGGGAATCGTGGTGGGACGCCTTGCTACGCCAGGGGGCAACTCACCGTGGTTTTAGCCGGCTTTCCCAAGAGCGAGACCCCTCAATGATCCTTCCTGCCGATGCCTCCTTGCGCTCTGCGGCCATGACCGTTGTAGCCCCCGTCGAGGCGCTTGTTAGTGAGTGGCTGGCCCGAGAGGAACTGCAGGAGCCCGCATTTCAGGTGGGCAGAGTGGCCCCCTTAGCTGAAGGGTTCACTGCCGCTGGTTTTCAGACACCCGCCGGTCGACGTCGCGCGAAACGGAGCCTCGGTCGCGCACTGCCCGACGACGTCGTGGTAGCGGTCGTCCCGGTAGCGGGTGAGTGGGGGCAGGTCACCAAGTTCGGGTCGATCGTGGTCTCGGCGGCGGTCGCCGCCGATGCACGAGTCGCTGAGCGGTGGTTTCGCACCGAACTGTGGGCCGCTAAACCTGAATCCACCGGTTGACGTCGGAGGGTGTTTGTGTTTGCTGTAATGGGGGTTGCTAGTTGCGGTTGGCTGGATGGGGCGTTGTGGGTTGCCCGGTCTGTGCGGGTCTTCCACATGGGGTTCCTTGGTCGTGACGGGCGAGGGCTGGGGGTCAGGTGGTCATGACCGCGTTCCACAGCCGCTGCCAAGGGATGGCCCAGGGCCATCGGGTGGGCAGGTGCAGCCGTACCCTTCGCCCAGAGGTGGCGAGCCGTGCGGGGTGTGGATGAGCCGGGACCGGATGGTCGAGGTCTCTGCCCGGGTGAACCGGCCGTCGGCGATCACGCCGAGGGCACGGGTGAGGTTGAACGCGACTGTGGCGATCGCGAGCCAGGCACCGTTGGCGTTGAACGATTTGGACGGCATATGGGCCAGTGGGCCTGCTTTGAGTTCGGCGAAGACCTGCTTGATCGCCGCGTGGCCGCGGTGGGTTTTCTCCGCCTCCACCAAGGGGCGGTCTGGTTGGTGAACACGGCGTGGTAGCGCCATACCTAGAACAGGCCGTCCTGGGCTGCGGCGAGCTTGTGGGTGTTGCGTTCCGGCACGCGACGCACGATCAACCGGGCGGTGACCTGTCCGGTGGCCCATCCGAGGCGAACGCCGTGTAGCCGGTTTCGGCGACCTCCGCCGAAGAAATCAGCTCGCCGGTGTCCGGGTCCACGATCGCGTTCGGATAGATCATCGGGGTCCACGCCTGCTCGTCGATGGTGGCGATCGCGGCACGCACTTGTTGAGGCGGGGCACCGACCGAGAACTGGCAGCCCGTCTTGACGATCGCCGCCGCCACCAAGGCCTGCTGGTAGTAGGCACTGTCGGCGCGGACCAGCACCGGCCCGGTTACGTTCGCCCGGCGGAGAGTGGCCAGGGCGTCCCGGACCAACCGGACCGCGCCGTGCGCCGAACTGCGAACCGCCCCGGTGTGTCCGGAGGCTCCGAACCTTGGGAGGGTTGGAGTCATGTCAGGGAACACACATAAGAGGTATCCGGCTGAGTTGAAGCAGCGGGCGGTGCGGATGTATGCCGAGATGCGACCGGATCAGGCCACGGACTGGGCGGCGATGGCCCGGGTGGCGGAGCTGTTGGGGATATCCGGCTCTTCACAATCGACGGTGTGGTGAGGGTGTGGGCGTGATCGGCGAGTCGGTCTGCCGGTAGGGGTCGAGGTCTCCCGAGGATGGGGGTTCTCACTCCAACCCATCTGGAAGACCTCGACGTGACTGACGCTACCTTCGCTTGCCCTGATGTGACCACGTTCTGCCGCGTGAACGAACTCGGCCTGGTGGTGGTCGGACAACGACTCGAACCCCGGCGGGCCGTTTTGGCCTGTCGGGTCGTGGAGCCGGATCAGTGGTGTCGACGCTGTGGCTGCGAGGGCGTCGTGCGCGACACCGTGGTGCGCCGGCTCGCCCATGAACCACTCGGCTGGCGACCCACCGTGCTTGAAGTAACGATCCGCCGTTACCGCTGCACCGGCTGCGGGCACGTGTGGCGCCAGGACACCACCAAGGCGGCCGAGCCGCGGGCGAGACTGTCGCGGCGAGCGCTGCGGTGGGCGCTGGAAGGCCTGGTGATGCAGCACCTGACCGTCGCCCGGATCGCCGAAAGCCTGGACGTCAGTTGGAACACCGCCAACGATGCGGTGCTGGCCGAGGGCAAACGAGTCCTGATCAGCGACCCGCACCGGTTCGACGGCGTCAGCGTGATCGGTGTCGATGAGCATGCCTGGCGGCACACCCGCAAAGGCGACAAGTACGTCACCGTCATCATCGACCTCACCCCGGTGCGGGACAGCACAG
>ERZ724513.273-NODE-273-length-24044-cov-6.719997_pt1 | contig 24044 bp, 29 predicted proteins | sample MGYA00376046_ERZ724513 | MGnify/ENA primary metagenome ERZ724513 (study PRJEB28724, sample SAMN07190883) | activated sludge metagenome | isolation source: activated sludge of sewage treatment plant in Hong Hong | place: Hong Kong | collected 2016-03-17 ...
AGGTGGTCGCGTGCGGCGAGGTTTGTCGCGTTGTCGTCACGACACGCCGAGATTACCGACGACAACGCAACAAAACGGGCTGCGCGCTCAGCCCCGGGCCTTGCGCCGGGCCGTCGTCCGGGCGCGCAGCGCCGCGTTCAACTCCACCTTGCGCAGCCGGACCGTGTGCGGGGTGACCTCCACGCACTCGTCCTCGCGGCAGAACTCCAGCGCCTGCTCCAAGGACAGCACCCGCGGCGGGATGAGCCGCTCCAGCTCCTCGCCGGTCGACGAGCGGATGTTGGTGAGCTTCTTCTCCTTCGTGGGGTTGACGTCCATGTCGTCGGCGCGGGCGTTCTCGCCCACGATCATCCCCTCGTAGGTATCTGCGCCAGGTTCGACGAACAGCGTCCCGCGCTCCTGCAGGTTGAAGCAGGCGTAACTGGTGACCGCGCCGCGCCGGTCGGCGACCAGCGATCCGGTCGGCCGGGTGCGCAGGTCGCCCTGCCACGGCTCGTACCCGCCGAAGACGTGGTGCATCAGCCCGGTCCCCCGGGTCTCGGTGAGGAACTCGGTGCGGAAGCCGATCAGCGCCCGGGCCGGCACCCGGTACTCCATGCGGACCCAGCCGGTGCCGTGGTTGGTCATGTCCTCCATGCGCCCGCGACGCAGGCCCATCAACTGCGAGATGACCCCCACGTAGTCCTCGGGGATGTCGATCGTGACGTTCTCCATCGGCTCGTGCAGCGTGCCGTCGATCTCCCTGGTCACGACCAAGGGCTTGCCGACGGTGAGCTCGAAGCCCTCGCGGCGCATCATCTCCACGAGCACCGCCAGTTGCAGTTCACCGCGGCCCTGGACCTCCCAGGCGTCGGGCCGGTCGGTGTCCCCGACCCGCAGCGACACGTTGCCGATGAGTTCGGCGTCGAGCCGGTTCTTGATCAGCCGGGCGGTCATCTTGGAACCGTCCTTGCCGGCCAGCGGGGACGTGTTCGTGCCGATGGTCACGGAGATGCTCGGCTCGTCCACGGTGATCACCGGCAGCGGCCTGGGGTCGGCGGGGTCGGCCAGAGTCTCGCCGATGGTGATCTCGGGGATGCCCGCAACGGCGATGATGTCCCCGGGGCCGGCCTGCTCGACCGGAACCCGCTCGAGCGCGTCGGTCATCAGCAGGTCGCTGACCTTGGCCGGGACCTGCGAGCCGTCGGCGCGGCACCACATCACCTGCTGACCCTTGCGGATGGTCCCGTTGTGCAGGCGGCACACCGCGAGCCGGCCCAGGTACGCCGAAGCGTCGAGGTTGGTCACGTGGGCCTGCAGCGGCGCCTGCGGGTCGAAGGCCGGCGCGGGCACGGTGTCGATCAGGGTGCTGAACAGCGGCTCGAGGTCCGGGCTGTCGGGCATGCCGCCGTCCGGGGGCCGCTCGAGACTGGCCCGGCCGGCCTTCGCGCTGGCGTACACGACGGGGAAGTCGATCTGGTCCTCACCGGCGTCGAGGTCGAAGAACAGTTCGTACACCTCGTCGACGACCTCGGCGATGCGGGCGTCCGACCGGTCGACCTTGTTGACCACCAGGACCACGGGCAGCCGCTTGGCCAGCGCCTTGCGCAGCACGAACCGCGTCTGCGGCAGCGGGCCCTCCGAGGCGTCGACGAGCAGCAGCACACCGTCGACCATCTCGAGGCCGCGCTCGACCTCACCGCCGAAGTCGGCGTGACCGGGGGTGTCGATGATGTTGATGGTGACGTCGCCGTGGCGGACCGCCGTCTGTTTCGCGAGGATGGTGATCCCCTTCTCGCGTTCGAGGTCCATCGAGTCCATCACCCGGTCGGCGACGTCGGCGTTCTCCCGGAAGGCCCCGGACTGCCACAGCATCGCGTCCACGAGTGTGGTCTTGCCGTGGTCGACGTGGGCGATGATCGCGACGTTCCGCAGGTCGCTGCGCAGGGCCATGGATGTCCTCGGGGGTAGGGATGCCTCCAGTGTCGCAGGCGCTGCGGCGGCGTACCGTGGAGGTGTGGGAGGGAGGCCGACGATGAAGCGTTTCGTGCCGGTCGTGGCGCTGGCCGTGGCAGCCACCGGGATGGTCGCACCCGCCGCGCAGGCGGCACCGACCCGGGACCTGTACATGGTCAAGAACATGCAGTACTTCGACGGGGTGTACGTGGGTGATTTCGCCGCGCTGCGCAAGAGCGGGAAACGGGTCGTGGGAGCCGTGGGCGCCTTCGGCAGCGAGTACACGTGTGTGCGCGGCAAGGTCTCCGGCGGGAAGTTGCGCGCCGCCTACTACGAGGACGGGCAAGTGGTCGGTCAGTTCACGCGTCGCTGGGTGGGCTGGGGGTCGAAGCAGCGGATCAAGGGCATGACCTCGGCCAGTTGGGGTGACATGCGCGTCTACCTGGGATCGAACCCCACGCGGTTCATCACCACCTGCATCGACCTGACCTGAACCCGCCGAGCGACGGATCCCGACCTGGTTGGAGTTCGTGGTCCTGGTGAGCGATCCCATCGATGGTTCGCTCACCAGGGCCAAATCTCTCACGAACCGGTCCATGCGCTGGGCGCTGACCGCCACCGCTCGTCGACAGGGTGGCGGCACTAGCATCGGCACCCAGGAGGCGGCATGCGCAGGAACCGGCGGTGGTCCACCGTGGCGCTGGTCGTCGGTGCGGTGCTGTTCTTTCTGGGCAGCCTCGCCGGGTTCCTGAACGCGAACGTGGTGAACGGTCCGCGTTTCGCCTCGCACATCGACCAGATGCGCCAGGACCCGGCCCTCGCGCAGGCCGTCGGCGCGCAGATCGCCGAGGTGGCCGTGGCCGCCAGACCCGACCTGGTCGCGATCGAACCGGCGATCGAGGCCGCTGCCGCCACGGTGGTCTCGAGTTCGGCGTTCTCCTCGTTCTTCACCGCGGCGGTGTCCTCCTTCCACAGCGCGCTGACCGAGCCGGGGTCGAACTCCGCGGTGCTCACGATCGCCGACATCGGCTCCTCGGCGGTGTCCCTCCTGCAGGCCGTGGCGCCCGACCTCGCCGGCGACATCCCGGCCGAGCTCGACGTGACGCTGGCCCGCATCGGCGGGCAGGAGGGGCCGGCCGCCGCGATCATCCCTGTCTTCCAGACCATCACCGCCCTGGCGCTGCTGCTCCCGGTCCTCGCGATCTCGCTATGGGTGCTCGGCGTGCTGCTGGCCCCTGACCGGCGGGTCGCCCTGCTGCGTGTGGGGTGGGCCCTCGTCGCGGCGGCTGCCGGCCTCGCTGTGCTGGGGGTCGTCGGCTGGGCCGGCTCCCGGCTCTGGCCGGCGCCGCCCCTGCAGTCCGCGGTGCTCGAGTCGGCCGCCGACGCCTTCGGCCGGGCCCTGGCCGTGCGGGTGCTGGTGACCGCTGTCGTGGGCGGGCTCATGGTGTTGGCCGCCAGTGCCTTGCTGCCGCAGGTCCACGTGCACGAACGGGTTGATGCGCTGCTCCGAGCTGTCCTGCGCCGGCCGGAGAGCCCGGTGTGGGCGACTGCCCGCGCACTCGCGCTGCTGGCGGTCGGCGCCGGGTTCCTGTTCCTCCCCTCGGTCGCCCTGGCCGTGGTGGCGGTCGTCGTGGGGGCGGGGGTCTTCCTCATCGGCGTCAGCGAGCTTGACCTCGTCGCGGAGAGGGCCCGCACGAGCCAGGAGGTCGTCGATGACGGCGGCGCGTGGCGCTGGGCGTGGCTGATGCCCGTCGGTGCGGGTGCGCTTGCCCTCGTGCTCCTCGCCGCGTTCCTGGTGCCCACCGCCCTGCCCCAGACCGCGCCCGTCGCCGCCGTCGACACCGCGGCCTGCAACGGTCACGTCGAGTTGTGCGACCGCCCGTTCGACGAGGTGGCCTTCCCCGCGACCCACAACGCGATGTCGGCGGCGGACCAACCCGGCTGGTACCTCGCCGAGCAGCCGAAGTCGATGGTGGCCAGCCTGGACGACGGGATCCGGGTCTTCCTGATCGACACCTGGTACGGGCAGCCCACCGACAGCGGCGGGGTCGTGACCGCCGACCGTTCGCTGGCCCGCGCACAGGCGGAGCTGACCCAGGGCAAGGCGCAGGACCTGTCGCCCGCGATGCGCCGCACGATCGACCGCCTGCGTGGCGAGCAGACGCTCGGTCCGGAGCGGGTCTACATGTGTCACACCCTGTGCGAACTCGGGGCGACGGACCTGCAGTCGCAGCTGACCGGGCTGAGGGCGTGGCTGCAGGCGCATCCGCGCGAGGTCGTGACGGTGTTCATCCAGGACGCCACGACGCCGGCCGACACCGCGGCGGTGTTCGAACGGGCCGGGCTGGTCGACATGGCCTACGTGCACACACCGGGCACGCCGTGGCCGACGCTGGGCGCGATGATCGGCAGCGGCAAGCGGCTGCTGGTCCTGATGGAGAACGAGGGCGGGGGCGTGCAGTACCCGTTCCTGCATCAGGGGTTCGATCTGGTGCAGGACACCGGCTACACCTATGCGACGGTCGACGACTTCGACTGCGCGCCCAACCGCGGGCGCAAGGACGCCGACCTGTTCCTGGTCAACCACTGGCTGAGCAGTTTCACGGCCCTTGTGAGCAACGCGCAGAAGGCCAACACCGAGGCCGTGCTGGGCGACCGGGTGCGCACGTGCCGGGACGAGCGGGGGCAGATCCCCAACTTCGTCGCGGTGAACTGGTACAACCAGGGCGACCTGCTGCGCGTGGTCGATCAGCTCAACGGGATCGGGTGATCCTTTCCCGCGAGCAACGCCCGGATCCGAGCGAACGGACCCTCGGCGCGGCCGCGGGAGCGCCCCTCGTGTCTGCCAGCCACCGGTTCTCCGACTCCGCGATGCTCCGCGCCGGACGAGTACCGTGACCTCGTGACGCCATGGTGGGCCGACGCGGTCGTGTACCAGATCTACCCCCGCTCGTTCGCAGACTCCAACGGTGACGGTATCGGCGATCTGCGCGGGATCCTGGGCAGGCTCGATCACCTGCAGGACCTCGGCGTGGACGTGCTGTGGCTCAGTCCGATCTACCCCTCGCCGCAGGCCGACAACGGGTACGACGTCAGTGACTACCGCGACATCGACCCGATGTTCGGGACCCTGGCGGACTTCGACGCGTTGCTATCCGAGGTCCACCGGCGCGGCATGCGGTTGATCATGGATCTCGTCGTGAACCACACCTCCGACCAGCACCCCTGGTTCCTCGAGTCCCGCAGCAGCATCGACAATCCCAAGCGCGACTGGTACTGGTGGCGCGCGGGATCCGCCGACGCGCCTCCCAACAACTGGGGATCGATCTTCTCGGGCAGTGCCTGGCAGCGCGACGAGACCACCGGCGAGTACTACCTGCACCTCTTCGCCCCGCAGCAGCCGGACTTGAACTGGGAGAACCCGGCCGTGCGCAGTGCGGTCCACGACGTCATGAACTGGTGGCTGGACCGCGGTGTCGACGGGTTCCGGATGGACGTCATCAACCTGATCTCGAAGGACCCGGCACTGCCCGATGGGGAGAGGCTCCCAGGCGACCTGTACGGCAACGGCACCCCCTACTTCCGCAACGGTGCGCGGTTGCACGAGTACCTCCAGGAGATGCACACCCAGGTGTTCGCCGGCCGGGATCCTCGCTACCTCACCGTCGGCGAGTGCCACGGGACGCCGGTAGAACTCGCGCGGCTGCTGACCGACCAGCGCCGCGGGGAACTGGACATGCTGTTCCACTTCGAGCACGTCGAGGTGGATCACGGGCGGATCAAATGGCTGCCTCGCGAGTACTCCCTGGTGGAGCTCAAGGACGTCTTCGCGCGCTGGCAGTACGGCCTGGCCGACGTCGGCTGGAACACGCTGTACTGGAACAACCACGACCAGCCGAGGGCGGTCTCCAGGTTCGGGGATCACGACCACTGGTACGAGTCCGCGACCCTGCTCGCCACCGTCCTCCATCTGCACCGCGGGACCCCCTTCATCTACCAGGGGGAGGAGATCGGGATGACCAATTTCCCGTTCACGTCGATCACGCAGATCCAGGACCTCGAGTCGCTGAACTACTACCGGCAGTCCGTCGAGCGCCGCGGCCGCGACCCCCAGCAGATGTTGGAGGTGATGGCCCCGGTGAGCCGGGACAACGCCCGGACCCCCATGCAGTGGGATGCCGGGCCCAACGCGGGGTTCAGCACAGGAACGCCCTGGATGCCGGTCAATCCGAACTCGAACCGGATCAACGTCGACGCGCAGCAGCGAGATCCGGGGTCGATCCTGGCCCACTACCGGCGGTTGGTCGCCCTGCGGCACGAGGACCCGGTTGTTCAGCAGGGCCGGTACGACGTGCTCCTGACCGACGACCCGCGGGTGTGGGCGTTCACGCGCACCGGCGAGCAGTCGCGCCTGCTGGTGGTGGCCAACGTGGGATCGGATCCGGTGGACTGCCCCGTGCCCCTGGACGGCGACTTGGTCCTCGGCAACTATGCGGACCGGCACACCGGGCTGCTGCGACCGTGGGAGGTACGTGTGCTGAGGGAGGCCCTACCATGAGCGAGCCGGACTACCGCTACTCGCTGGCCAACGAGCGTACCTACCTCGCGTGGGTGCGCACGGGTCTGGGGCTCATCGCCGGCGGCGTCGCCATCCGGATCTTCCTGAGCGAAGTGGGCCAGTCGCGATGGCTGGGTGCCGCCGCGGTGGGCTTCTGCGTGCTCGGTGGGGTGCTCACGTTCACGTCCTACCGCCACTGGCAGTACGTCCAGCAGGCCATGCGGCGCGGAGAACCGCTGCCCGCCCAGCACGGGCCGCTGATCCTCACGATCGGCATGGTCGTGCTCGCTGCTGTGGTGACCATCGGGATCCTCGTGTGAACTCCCAGACGGAGCGGACCCGCCTGGCCTGGCGGCGCACAGTGCTCGCCCTGGTCGGCGTCGGCGGGATCGGCGCGGTCCATCTCGCGGTGGTCGGCCTGCCGCACATGGCGGGGCTGTGCCTGCTCGTGGCCCTGCTCGGCGCGCTGCCGGCACTGCGGCGGACTGCGGATCTGCGCCGATCATCCCCGCCTAGTCCGGCGACGTGGGAGCCGGCTCTGCTGGCGGTGACGGGGTGTCTGCTGGCGCTGGCGGTGCTGACGGGGGGCTGAACGGCCACCAGGCGCCCTGGGGTGGCGGCCATGCCGCATTCTTGTCCGGCTGCGGCTGGTTCCACAGGGGGGAGCGTGCCCACTCAAGACCCTCCGCCGGCTCGGCATCCTCCTCGTGATCTTCCTGCTCGTCTTTGGACGGCCAGAGCAGGAACGTGACCAGTGCGCCTGTGAGCAGCATCAGGACGATGGGTGTGCGGGCCATGAGTAGCGCCCAGCCAACCAGCGGTATCCGCAGGACCGGCCGGCCGCGTATCCGGTCCGGGGTGACCTGCCAGGGGTCTGGATAGGTGTTGCTGTCACCGCGCGTCGTGAAGACCCCGTTCCGCTCATCGATGATGCGATGCACCACCGTGCCGCGCGCCTGCTCGTAGTCCACTGTGTAAACGATGATGTCGCCGGGACGGTAGTCCTGCCCACGGGCAGTGACCAGCAGATCGCCCGTCGAGAAGGTCCCGTCCATCGAGTGCCCCACCACGACAGTCGTCCCGAAGCGGCCTCCCCACTTGTGCGGCCAGGCCAGGATCGCCAACGCGACGACCCCGAGGACGAGCAGAACGGTCCCGGCTGTCGTGAACCCGCGACGCGGGGGGCGGCGCGTGGCCGCTCCGGGCGCAGGGCCGGCGCTCACTGGCTTCCCACTTGGAATCGGGTGAAGCGCGTGCCGTCTGAGTTGGCGAGCGCGAACAAGCCGGCGCGGGTGTTCGTCCGGTAGCCCGACGGCGCAGTCATGGAGGCCGTCAGACTCCCGAAGGTCAGTTGGACGGCATACGTCGAGGCGTTGTACGTCAGGCGCAGGTCGGTCGTGGTCGGCACAGTTCCGCCCACGGTCACGGTGCAGGAGGTGGAGGTGCAGGTCGGCGACGTCGCCGCGGTGAACGTCCCGGAGCTCAGGGTGCCGAGTTCGAGGACATAGTTGGTGCCCGAACGCCGAAGGCGGGCCCCGATGCAGGAGGTCCCTGCATCACACAGGATGCCTAGCCCTGCGTTGGACGTCGTGGCGACAGCCGGGAACCTCACCTGCACGTAGGACGAGCGGGACAGCCAGGGGATGCTTACCACGCTCGGCGCACCCGATGCCCCGTGAAGGGCCCGGGACGAGGCGGTTGTCCATGCCGTGTCAGTTGCGGTCCAGGTGGGCCGGTTCGTCGTTGTTGTTCCGAACACAGTGCCACCGTCAGGGTCGATCGTCGGGACGGTACGGCCGTTCATCGCACCGTTGGTGCTGAACGTGTCCTGCAGGGCCACCCCGGGCGTCGTCGTCAGGCTCTCGACGTAGAAGCGCTGGGCGGTGATGGACATCCCTGCGGCCGAGCCGGTGTCCGACATCGCGCTGCCGACGACGATCGCGCCCAGGAGGGCGAGGAGGCCGGCTCCCAGAGCCGGGCGACTAACCCGTGACATAGAGCACCACCTTCAGCGTGGAGCTGAGCGCGTTGAGGCTGGGCCCGCTGCCGGTGGGCACGGCCACGGTCCCATTCGCAGTGTTGGGCAGGGTTCCCGTGGTGCTCCCTAGTGAGGTATTCGTACCGGGACTGGCGAACTGCGCGATGAACGCCTTGCCCTGGCAGTTCGCCGGTATGCCGGTGAACGTGAGCTGGTAGATCTCGTAACGGGTCCCCCGGTAGCCCACCTGTCCGGTGACCGTGACCGCGCCTGCCGGGCACAAGGGCGGTGTACTCACCGTCCCCGCGGCGACTGACTCCTGGGACAGCGCGCCCAGTGTTGCCGCCTGTGAGGTCGTGACACCGGCGATCAGGGCCGCGACCAGCATGCCGTAGGCGCTCCTGCGCACACGGTTGATCTTGGCACAGTCCCAGCCGATTCCCTGCCGGTTTCGCCCGGCGCGTCAGCCGTAGACGACCAGCGTGACCTGCGTGATCGACTGCGCGTCAACCGCTCCGCTCAGTGTGAACGCGGTCGACTGCGGCGCGGCGCCGCTGGTGGGGAACGAACCGGTTGCGCTGGCCAGGGAGGACGCGGCGCCGGTCGATACGTCCAGCCTGAACTGCTTGGCCGGCGACGTGATGCACCCAGCGGCGATGCCTGTGATCGTGCCGGAGTTCACGGTGTAGGTCGGGCCGGTGGCGGAGTAGGCGGGAGTGCCCCACGAGACGCCCAGGCCGCCGTTCTGGCACCCCGACACGACCGTCGTGTTGGCACCCAGCGACGACGGTGTGAGACCGCCCAGCGTGGTGGCAGAGGCGCCGACCACGAGGATTGCTGCCCCGCCGGCGAGTAGGGCGAAACCCTTGCGGTTGATCCTCATCCAAGTCTCCTTCATCGGTCCCCTAATGATCTTGTGATCACCACATATATCGGCGGAGTCGCCGGATTCATTAGAGGAGATTCGGCCGACCTCCTCGCAGGGCGACGAAAGGCCTGATCACAGGCCGGTAGCCACCTCCACCGCGGGTTCGGGCCCGGGCGTGTCGCGCCCCCGGACGAGGCCGGCCGCGAGGAGCAGGACGGGGAGGGGCAGCAGATAGAGCCCGACTGTGGACCACGTGACGAGCGCGAAGATCGCGGTGGTGCACGCAGAGGTCAGATAGGCCGCTCGCGTTCTCCAGAGGAGGGGGGCGGCACACACAGCCACGACGACTGCGAGCGCGGCGACGACCGGCCAGCCGGCCGCTTCGAACAGGGACGCGTTGCTCACCTGGATCGTCCCGGTCCCGCCCTTCACCGTGACCACCCGTTTGGGTATCAGCGGCGCCAGCAGGAGGAACGCGCACAGGGCCACGGCAGCGACGGCGGCCATCACCCCCAGAACAGTGGCGGCGCCACGACGAGACATGCGGGGAATGTTAGACCCCGGGACCCGTCCGGTGCCCGGCGGCGCGCCTGTCGATGCTGTGGGTATTGACCAGAGCGAACGCCACCAGGACGGCAACGAGATTCAGCGCGGCAGAGGACGGCAACCCCACCATCCCGGCGCCCCACCTCGTGCCGAAGCCGGTGGCCGCGATGTTCAGCACCGCCAGGCCCCCGAGCGTACAGCCCGCCGCGGGCGCGGACAGCGGGCTGCGCAGGCCACCGATCCAGCGTTCGGGCCCCGCCGCGAGCCCCGCGAGGAGCCACGCCCCGGGCAGCACGAGCGCGACGACCAGGAGGTGGACGGCCCACCACGCCGCCGTGAGCGGTGGTGCCGAGAAGCCCAGGAGAATGGCGGCGCCGGCCGCCAGCCCCACCAGCGGAATGTGCCAGAGGTACATGCCCATGCCCCGGGCGCCGATCAGGGCCACGGCGACCCAGACCCGGTCCCGGGCGAGCACCTTTTCCGCCCAAGGCCACAGGCCCGCCAGCAGCAGGATCTGGCCGGCGCCGAACAGGGCCAGAACCACGCTGGGCGGGGCGAGGTTCGACAATCCGGGGACACCGTTCACCGAGATCAGGCTCACCGAGTAGGGGCCTGCGAAAGCCACGGCCACGCTCGCGGCGATGAGCAGCAGACCCGCCGGGAGGACTGCTCGCCGGCCGCGCAGCCGGGGCAGGTAGTAGCCGCACTGGTGCAGCCAGCCCCAGACGAGGAACATGTTGAGCCAGCCCAGTGCGGCGAGGTCGGTGAGCCGCAGCAGGTCGACGCCCACGATGACGAGCAGCCACACGCCCAGGGAGGCCGCGGGGCGACCCACCCAGCGCGAGGTGAAGACGGCAGCCGCGGCCACGAGGAGGTAGACGCCGGCGAACCACAGCAGCTGCGCGAGGAAGCGGCCGACGGGCTGTGCGCCGAGCGGCAGCAGCAAGGCGGTCCACAACGTCGCGTAGACGACCACCGGTGTCAGCAGGCGGGTGCCCCGTGCCTGGAGGTAGGCGCGGGCACCGTGCCGTTGCAGGGAGGCCGCGTTGCTCACCGCGCCGGCGGCGAAGAACAGCGGCAGGACCTGGAACAGCCAGGTCAGCACGATCAGGTGGCGGGCGTCCTCCAGGACGTTGACCGGTGTCCCATCCGGCCTGATGTGCCACGCGAGGCTGTGCCCGGCGATGACCACCACCAGCGCGACGGCCTTGACCGCGTCGAGGACGCGGTCACGGTCCCGCGATGCGTCCAGCACCCGCTGGGTCACGCTCTGGGCCATGACTCGAGGCTAGGCCCGCCGCCGCCTCGGACGCCGCGTCCACAGGTCCATCGGTGGCCTTGGCGTGTCTGCGCCTATTGGGCAGGGTGGGGCCATGACTATAGGAATCCCTGCCGAAGCCTTCGACTTCTACGACCTGCTCGCCGTCGAGAACTCCCGCGAGTTCTGGAACGCCCACAAGGCCGAGTACCAGGAGAACGTGCGTGACCCGCTCGACGCGCTCGGCCGGGCGCTGGAGGCGGACTTCGGTCCGATGCACCTTTACCGTCCCTATAGGGATATGAGGTTCAGCCGCGACAAGTCCCCGATCAAGGACCACCAGGGGTGCCTGTTCGAGGGCCCCAACGGACTCGGTTGGTACCTGCAGATCTCCGCAGCCGGCCTGATGGCCGCCGGGGGCTGGTACCAGTCCACGAGCGCCCAGGTGAAGCGCTACCGCGAGGCCTTGGCCGACCCGGGGTCCACGGAACTGCGGGCAGCGCTCAAGGTCGCGACCAAGGGCGGCTTCACCATCGACGGCGAGCAGTTGAAGACCCGACCCCGCGGCGTTGCCGAGGACGACCCCGACCTCGACCTCTACCGGTTCCGCACCCTGCACGCCACCCGCACCTGGGAGCCGGAGGCGTGGATGGGGACAAAGCGCGTGGAGCGGACAGTGCGGACGGCCTTCGAGAAGCTGCGCCCCATGATCTCTGTCCTCGGGGAGATGGTCGGCCCCGCGCAGTGACCCGAGGCCCACTCCCGTCAGGCACGTGCTGCGTGGTCCTTCAATAATGGAGCCGTGCCCCGTCCGGACCCGATGACACCGCATCCGGCGCGGCTCGATCCCCGGCATCCGCGATACAGGGAGATCATGATGCGGCACGGCGCTGCTGTGGCGGAGGGTCGCTCGACCTACACCGACCCGGATTCCGGGCTCATGGTGCTGACCGCGCAGTTCCACCTCGACCGGGGCCGGTGCTGCGGCAGCGGTTGCCGGCACTGCCCCTACGTCGGGGAGGACGACTGATGGCCACGTCCCAGGGTCTGCTGCGCACACTAGGTGCCTGGTCGGCAGCCTCCATCGCCGCTGGAGCGGCGCTGTGGGCCTCGGGCCGCACCGAAACTGCGCGGCACTTCGGGCGCCAGACTCTGGCCTGGGGTGCCGTCGACGCGGCGATCGCCGCCTTCGGCGCCTCCCGGCCGGCCCCCGAGCCGGCGCGGCTGCGCAGGGTCCTGCTCGTCAACTGCGCGGCTGATGTCGGCTACCTCGCCCTGGGGGCCGCCGCCATGCGCCGCGGCTGGCGCGGTGACGGCGCAGCGATCCTCGTCCAGGGCGCGTTCCTGCTGGCGCTCGACAGTCATTACGCCTACCACCTCGACGGGGCGGCGGCCGCCGAGCGCTGACACGGCGCACACCCTCGCCCAGCTACGGCGGATCATCCATGTGCGAGACCTTGACATCCGCGCCACACAGGAGTGCCCTTGAAGTATGGGGGCGACGTATAGGCATTCGGCGACGTTCGGGGACGTCGTGGACACGACGTACTGGCACCTCCTCGACGACGGTCGGGTGCAGTGCGACATCTGCCCGCGCGCCTGCCGGCTGCACGAGGGGCAGCGCGGACTGTGCTTCGTGCGGGCCCGTGACGCCGACGCCATCGTCAGCACGACATACGGCCGGTCCAGCGGCTACTGCATCGACCCGATCGAGAAGAAGCCGCTGAACCACTTCCTGCCCGGCACGCCGGTGCTGTCCTTCGGGACCGCGGGCTGCAACCTGACCTGCAAGTTCTGCCAGAACTGGGACATCTCGAAGTCGCGCGACATCGACACGCTGGCCGACTCGGCCTCACCAGAGACGATCGCCGACGCGGCGGTCCGGCTCGGGTGCACGAGCGTGGCGTTCACCTACAACGACCCGGTGGTGTTCCTGGAGTACGCGGTCGACACCGCCCACGCCTGCCGGGCCAAGGGCATCCGCACGGTCGGGGTCACGGCGGGATACATCGAGCCCGGGCCCCGCGCGGATCTGTTCGGTGCCATGGACGCCATCAACATCGACCTCAAGGGCTTCACCGAGGAGTACTACCACAAGGTCTGCGGGGGGCATCTCGACCGCGTGCTGGAGAGCATCGAGTGGGCGGTGCACGAGTGCCCGGCGTGGATCGAACTGACCACGCTCGTCGTGCCCGGTCACAACGACTCCGACGAGGAGGTACGGAAGATGGCCGAGTGGGTCGTGTCCCACCTCGGCCCGGATGTGCCCATGCACTTCAGTGCGTTCCATCCGGACTGGAAGATGTTGGACGTCCCACCGACATCACCGGCGTCCCTGCAGCGCGCCCGCCGGATCGCCATGGAGGCCGGCGTGCACTTCGCCTATACGGGCAATGTGCACGACCCGGACGGTGATACGACCTTCTGCCCCTCCTGCGGGTCACGGGTGATCGAGCGCGACTGGTACGAGGTGCTGCGCTACGACCTCGACGCGCAGGGCTGCTGCACCCACTGCCGGGCGCGGCTGCCGGGGGTGTTCGGCGAGGCGCCCGGGACGTGGGGCCGTCGCCGCCTGCCCGTGACTCTGCACGGATAGCCTGACGCCATGTTCGTGCTGACGGCCGAGGAGTACCGGAGCCGCAGCGCGAATGCCGCAGCGGGTCTGCGGGCCCGAGGCCTGCGTGAGGGAGATCGGGTCGCGATCGTCACCCCGGAACACCACTTCCCGGCAGCACAGTCGGCGCAGTTGCAGGCGCGGGTGATCGCGCTGGTCGCCGGTGCGTTGAGGTCCGGCGTGGTGCCGGTGCCGGTGAACCCGCTGCTCACGCCGGCCGAGCGCGCACACATCGTCAGCGACAGCCAGTCCGCGCTGGTCGTCTCGGAGGCCGAGGAGTTCGTCGCGCTCACCGAACCCGGCGGGCCCGCGCCCGAGCTGGCGGACTGGCCGCTCGGCCGGCCGATGCACTACACCTCGGGTACCACGGGCCGGCCCAAGGGCGTGTACACGCAGGACATCGGGCAGGGGCTCAGCGAACCGCTATGGCGCGACGAGATCGACCAGTGGGACTTCACCGCGGCCGACGTCACCCTCGTCCACGGTCCCTTGTGCCACGCGGCGCCAATGCGGTACGCGATGGCGGTGCTGCAGATGGGCGGCCGGGCCGTCCTGCCGGGCGAGTTCGATGCCGGCCGGATCGCTGAGGCCCTGCGTGTCCATCGGCCGACACACGCCTTCCTCGTGCCCAGCCATCTGCAGCGCCTGTTCGCCCTGCCCGGCCTCCCGCCGAGCCCCTACCGGCTGATCACCCACGCCGGGGCGGCCTGTCCGCCCACATTGAAGCGGCAGGTGCACGAGTGGGCCGGGGTGGAGCACGTCTGGGAGTTCTACGGATCCACGGAGGGTCAGTTCACGGTCTGCGCGGGGCGGGAATGGGAACTGCGGCCGGGCACGGTCGGTCGTGCCCGTCGCGGCCGGACCCTGCAGATCCGGCAGGGTGTCATCTGGTGTCACGCGCCGGAGTTCGCCCGCTTCACCTACTGGCGGGACCCGCAGAAGACGGCGGCAGCCTGGGACGGTGACGCCTTCTCGGTCGGCGACCTCGGCCGGCTCGACGACGGCTACCTGTTCCTCGAGGGCCGCCGCGAGGACCTCATCATCACCGGCGGGGTGAACGTCTACCCCGCCGAAGTGGAGGCGGTCCTGCTGGAGTGCCCCGGTGTCGAGGAGGTCGCGGTGTTCGGCCGTGACGACGAGCAGTGGGGCCAGCGGGTGTGCGCGGCGTTCGCCGGCAGCGCTGCACCGGAGGACCTGCAGCACTGGGCCCGGCAGAGGCTGGCCGCGTTCAAGAGACCCAAGGAGGTGCAGCGGCTGCCGGAGTTGCCGCACAACGCCTCCGGGAAGATCGAGAGGCTCCTTCTCGAAGGAGGGAATCATGCGCATCCGTGAACCCGCAGTGGCCGGGATGTTCTACACCGCCGACCCCGACGACCTCGCCCGCGAGGTGCAGGGGTACCTCGCGCAGGCGCCGGGTGCGCCCGAGCAGCCCCGCGCAGTGATCGTCCCGCACGCCGGGCACATCTACTCCGGGCCCGTGGCGGCCCACTCCTACGCGCGGCTCACGAGCACGTCGAGGGTGGTGCTCGCCGGGCCCGCCCACTACGTCCCGGTGCGGGGCATCGTCGCCCCGCGGGCGCAGGCATGGCGGACCCCCTTGGGTCTGGTCGAGATCGACGAGCAGGCTCTGGAGTCGCTGGGGCTGCCGCGCGACGACGCCCCGCACGCCCCCGAGCACAGCCTCGAGGTCCAGTTGCCCTTCCTGCAGGAGCGGTTGGCGCCCGGCTGGCGCCTGGTCCCGCTGCTGGTCGGCCTGGCGCAGCCGCACGAGGTCGCCGACATCCTCGAGTCGTTCCTCGCCGATCCGGACACGACCGTCGTGCTCTCGACCGACCTGTCCCACTACCACCCCTACCGGCTGGCGCAGGAGCAGGACCGTCGCACGGCCGCGCACATCGTCGGCCGGGACTGGCGGCAGATCGCCGACGACGACGCCTGCGGCGCCTACCCCCTGCGCGGGCTGCTGCTCGCCGCCGAACGCCTGGACCTGCCGGTGACCCTGCTCGATCTGCGCAACTCCGGTGACACCGCCGGCCCGCCGGACCGGGTCGTGGGCTACGGCGCGTTCGCCGTGGGGCCGTGATGCACACCCCCGACGAGCGCGCGCAGATGCTCGACCTGGCGATCGACACCATCGACGCGGCCCTGCGCAGCGGCAGTCGCCGGATCCCCGTCGAGTATCCGCACTTCCTGCAGGTGCCGGGGGCCTCGTTCGTCACGCTGCGCCGGCACGGCGAACTGCTCGGGTGCATCGGGGCGCTGGAGGCCTACCAGGAGCTCGGCCCGGACATCGCCGAGCACGCCTTGGCCGCGGCCTTCGACGATCCGCGCTTCCCGCCCCTGCGCAGCCTGACCGACGTGCACGTGGAGATCAGCGTGCTCGGTCCGCTGCGGGAGTTCGCCGCGAAGTCGTACGACGACGTGGTCGCGAGGTTGCCGCGCTCAGGTGCGGTGGTCGAGGCGTTGGGCCGCCGCGGGACGTTCCTGCCCGCGGTGTGGGAGCAACTGCCCGAGCCGGGTGCATTCGTGGCGGGGTTGTGGCGCAAGGCCGGGCTACGACCGGGGACGTGGCCGGCGCAGGTGTGGGTCTATGACGTCGAGGAGTTCGGCCGCGACGTGGGGGAGTGACCCCCCGCGTCCAGGGCAGAATGAGGTTATGGACTGGACCCTGGAAGTAGTCGTCGTGCCCGTGTCGGATCTGGACCGAGCGCTCGCGTTCTACCGGGATCGGGTCGGGTTCCGGCTCGACCACGACACCCGAGGGGCACATCGCTTCTGCCAGCTGACGCCCCCGGGGTCGGGGTGCTCGATCGTGATGGGCGACCTCCCGCCGGCCCGGCGGATGGTGCCGGGGTCGCTGCACGGTCTGCAGCTCGTCGTCGCGGACGCCCAGGCGGCGCGCGCCCACCTCGTGGCCAACGGCGTGGAGGCCTCCGAAGTGACAGTGGTCGACCCGCGGGACGGCGGGACGCTGTTCACGTTCGCCGACCCGGACGGGAACACGTGGACGGTGCAGCAACTGCGGGCCAGGGCCGAGAAGCCGCTGCTCGGCGGCTGACGTGAGCGGTGGGTCCGTTCGTCTCTGGGCCGCCTGAGGCTCCTGGGAAGATGCCGGACAGATCCGGGCCACGGTTTCCCAGGAGGGTGGGGGCGCCCGTTCTCCTGGGGACATGCTGGACAGATCTGGTGCGTGGTTTCCCAGGAGGGTGGTGGTCCCGCGCCACTGTGGGCACCCGCTGACAGAGTGCTTCGCCGGAGCGGGGTGTGCGCTAGGACGAGAGGTTCCCGGCGAATCCGTCATCGTTCAGCGGCGCTTGCCCCTGTAGAAGGTGGCGGTGACGTCGACGCGCAGCTTCTTGTAACCGGCCGTCCCGATCGGGACCATACCGTTCTTCTTCTCGATCACCTTGTGGGGCTTTGTGCCCTTCGGGGTGGCGTTCACCTTTGCGCTGATCGGTTGGCCGGCGTTTGCTGCCGTCTGGCCGGGACGATGACTGTCAGTTCCTTACGCCTGATTCCGGCCGCCGGCAATCTGGCGCACTGGTCCAAATCACCGATGGGATCGCTCACGAGAACCACGGACTCCAACGACAACCCCGGTGCTCGCGGCTATGCGCGAGGCTCGGGCCGCCCGGTCCGTGATCCCTGCGTGCTCACCCGGTCGCGGCCGCGGCCTCGAACGAGTAGGTGACCCCGGTCAGCTCCTCGGAAAGGTCCCACAGCCGCGCGGCGGTCATCTCGTCCTCGGCTGCCTGCGTGCGGCCCACGCGCTTCGGCGCGCCGCGGGACTCGAAGAGCCCGTCGGGTCCGTAGTAGTCGCCGGCGTGCACGTCGGGCATCGTCGCGGCGTACAACTGCGGGCGGGCGCCGGACTCCGCGGACTGCGCCACAAGCGCGTTCATCACCTTCGTGATCAACTTGCCGATCGGGTTGTGGGCGATGGCCGGTCCCGCGAACTGCAGGTTCGTGGCGGCCCAGCCAGGGTGCGCGGCCGCACTGCGCAGGCGCCATCCGGCCCGGCGTGCGCGCCGGTCCAGTTCCGCCGAGAACAGCAGGTTGGCCAGTTTGCTCTGGCCGTACGCCGGCCACGGGGAGTACCTGCGGTGGTCGTAGTTCAGGTCCTGCAGGTCGATGGCGCCCATGCGGTGGGCCGTGCTCGACACCGTCACCACCCTGGCGTGGGGGGAGCCGACGGGCATCTTCGGCAGCAGCAGACCGGTGAGTGCGAAGTGGCCCAGATGGTTGGTGCCGATCTGGGTCTCGAACCCGTCCGCGGTGCGGCCGAAGGGCGGGGCCATGACACCCGCGTTGTTCATGAGCACGTCCACGTGGTCGATCCGCTCGGCGGCCGCGCGCACGCTGTCGAGATCAGCGAGGTCCAGGACGAGCAACTGCGTCTCCTGCGGGATCAGGGCCTGGGCCTTCTGCAGCCGCTCGGGAGAACGCCCGGCGAGGATGACCTCCGCCCCGGCGCCGGCCAGGGCCTTGGCCGACTCGAACCCGAGCCCGCTGGTGGCACCGGTCACGAGCACGGTCAGGCCGCTCTGGTCAGGTATGTCCTTGATGTTCCAACCCATGGATCCACGGTAAGCGGCCCTCCGCGACGCCGCCCGCCGGCCTCAGACGCCCGACAGGCCCTCGCCGATGACGAACAGGCCCAAGAAGAGCGTCGCGACCACGGTGAGCCCCATTGCGATGAGGTTGGTCACGCTGCGCTGACCGCGCCATACGGCGATAGTGCTGAGCACCGCCCCGATGGCGGTGAGTACGAGGCCGATCAGCGGCATGGCGTAGGAGTCCGTGATCGGGTACTTCTCGCCGAACAGGCTCGTGAGGACCGGCAGGACGATCCACGAGCCGAGCCCGACGGCTGAGGCCACCAGGGCCAGCCACCCGAAACCTGTGCTCGGAAACCAGGAAATCCGCTGTTCGCCCATGACGGCCACCCCTGTCTCCACCCTACGCCGGTGACCCCGGTCAGCCGACCGTGTCGCCCTTCCAGAACGCGACGCGGTCCTTGATGTGGGCGGCCTGGAACCTGGGGTCGGGGTAGGCCCAGACGGCGTCCGGATTGGAGGAGCCGTCCACCGTGACCGTCCAGTACGGGGCGACGCCCTTCCACGAGCAGGTGGTCCGGGTGTCCGTGGCGGTGAGCATGTCCCAGGCCACACTGTCCGCTGGGAAGTAGTGGTTGCCCTCCACGACCACCGTGTTGTCACTGTTGGCGAGGACGGCGCCGTTCCAGGTTGCCCTCATGCCCCCATGCCCAGGGCTGTTCGGGCATCCCGCGACCTCAGACCGGGCGGGTCAGGCGAGAAGTTGCCGCACCCGGCGCGCGGCGCGGCGGCCGCTGACCAGGGCGCCCTGGATCGACGGGGTGTCGCGATGGTCGCCGGCCACGACGATCCCGTCGAACTCCTGGCGGCCCCGGACGCGGAACGGGGGCAGCGCGGCGGGCAGGGCCTCGGCGACGGGGTAGAACCCGACGAGTTCCCAGTGCCCGGTCGGCACGCCGTACATCTCGGCGAGCTGGCGGCGCACCGCCGGCAGCTCGACCTCGGGCAGCCCGACGGCCGTGGCCTGCACCAGGTGGCGGCCGGCCGGGGCGTACGCGGGCGCGGCGTAACTCAGCGCGACGCTGTTGACGATCGGCCCGCGCCCTGCAGACTCCAGCACCAGCACCGGACGCCCACCGAGCAGGTCGTGCTCCTCCACGGCGAAGTACCACGTGGTCAGCGCCCGCATCCGCGGGGTGGGCACCCCCGGTACCAACCGCGCGGCCGTCGCCGGGTCGGCCGCCACCACGACCGCGTCGCACGCGATCGCTCCGGCGTCGGTCTCGACGCCTGTCGGACTCACAGCCAGCGCCTTCGTCGAGCGGAAGATATGGCCCCTGATCGGCCGGGCGAGCTGGTCGGGGATCGCCTGCATCCCGTTGGCGGGAACCGCCGGGGTGCCGCGGGCCAGCGAGCGCAGGACCAGATCCGTGAAGCGCCGGCTCGTGGTCAATTCCGAGTCGGCGAGCACCCCGGACAGGAACGGCCGCAGCAGCAGGTCGGTGGCCTTCCCGGCGAGGTGCGCCTGCTCGAGGGCCTCGCGGGTGCTCAGATCAGGCCGCTGCTCGACCTCACGAGCGTCGGTCACCGCACATCCGGTGATGTACTCCAGCGTGCGCACGGTGCCCCGGACACCGAGCGGGAGGCGGACGTTGCGCAGCCCGACCCTCGGCGCACGCCGGGGGTCGACCATCCAGCGCGGGCCGTCCTCGGTGGCCAGCACGGCGCCGGGGAAGAAGGCCTTGAGGTCCAGCGAGGTGTGGTCCAGGACCTTGGCGCCCTCCGGATAGGCGGGGTTGTAGAGCTGGAATCCGTGGTCGAGCAGGAAGCCGTCCACCTCGTCGGTCTGCATGCGACCACCCACGCGTTCGCCGGCCTCCACCACCACCACGTCGAACCCGGCCTCGACGAGGTGCCGGGTGGCCTGCAGCCCCGCAAGGCCCGCCCCCACGACGACGACGTCCGCGCTGGTGCGGACCGGACCCCGGGGCCATTGCGTCACATGTCCATCCTGCACTGCCGCAGGGGACAATTGCCTCCGTGCCCTCCCGTCGCTGGCTGCCCTTCGCCGCACTGGAGAGCGCCACGGTGTTCAGCGGGACGGCCAACGGCATCTCGATGATCGCGTTCCCCTGGCTGGTGCTCGAACGGACTGGATCGGCCAGCGCGGCCGGCCTGCTCGGGGCGATCACTGCCCTGCCGCTGTTGCTGTCGTTCCTGTTCGCCGGCGTTGTCGTCGACATCGTGGGGCGGCGTCTGGTGGCCATCGTGTCGGACCTGCTGTCCATGACCTCGGTGGCGCTGGTGCCGTTGTTGAGCCAGCAGTTCGACCTCGGCTTCGCCGCCCTGGCCGGGCTGGCCGTCCTGGGCGCGGTCTTCGATCCCGCGGGCATCAGCGCCCGGGAGGCGATGCTGCCCGAGGCGGCCGCCGCCGCAGGTCTGCGGCTGGAACGCGCCAACGGCATCCATGAGGCGGTGTGGGGGGCCGCGTACCTGATCGGACCGGGGATCGGCGGTCTGGCCATCGGCTTCCTGGGCGCTTCAGCCACCTTCTGGGTGTCCGCGGCGATGTTCGCGGTCGGTGCGCTCATCATGCTCGCCGTGCGGGTGCCCGGGGCGGGACGGCCGGCAGCACACGAACGCCCGGCGGGGGTCTGGACCGCGACCGTCGCCGGCGTGCGATTCGTCTGGGGTGACCGGGTGCTGCGCACCGTCGCCCTGGTGAGCATGGTCATCGTCGGGTTCTGGCTGCCGATCGAAGGGGTGGTGCTGCCCGTGTACTTCCAGGGCCGGGGCGAGCCCCAGCAGCTGGGCGTCACCGTCATGGCGCTGGCCGCCGGGGGGATCGTCGGGGCATTGATCTACGGCGCGCTCGGGCACCGGATCGGCCGGCGACTGGCGTTCTGCGTGGCATTGACCGCGACCGGGCTGGGCACGCTCGGGATGGCACTGCTGCCGCCTTACGCCCTGCTGCTCGCGTTCGCCGTCATCGCGGGGCTGTTCTACGGTCCGGTGGGGCCGCTGGTCAACCTGATGATCCAGCACCGGGCACCAGGGACGATGCGCGGCCGGGTCGTCGGTCTGCTGACGTCGGCGGCGTACGTGGCCGGCCCGATCGGCTACCTGATCAGCGGGCCCATGGTCGAGTTCCTCGGCCTGCAGACCGCCTTCCTGCTCATGGCCGCCGGCGTCACGGCGGTCGGGGTGTGGAGCTGGTTCCTGCCCTCACTGCGGGCGATGGACGACACCGCCGGGCTGCCCGGTCAGTAGGGGGAGGCCGCGACGGCGGGGCGGGGCTGCGGCTGGCGGGCGAACCAGAACGCCGCGAGCACCCCGGCGATCGCGCCCATCAGGTGGGCCAGCCAGGACACCCCCTGTGACACGCCGAACGGCAGCGTCCCGACGAGCATCCCGCCGTAGACGAACAGCACCGCGAGCCCGATCACCACGTCGATCCAGTGACGGGTGAGCAGACCCGCGACGAGCAGGAAGCCGAGGTACCCGAAGACCACCCCGCTAGCACCCACCGTGATGGTGTTCGCCGGGCCGAGCAGCCACACGCCGAGCCCGCTGCCGACGATGATCGTTGCGGTGATGGCCCAGAAGCGCTGCGGGAAGCGCAGGGCCACCACGCCGCCGAGGATCAGGAACGGGATCGTGTTGGCCATCAGGTGCGCGAAGTCGGCGTGCAGGAACGGGGACGCGACCACGCCGGTCAGCCCGTCGGTCTCCCGGCTCTCGATGCCGTAGCCGTCAAGATCGCCGGGCAGGGCCCAGTCGAGGATCTCCAGCAGCCACATCACCCCGACGAGGATGACGACGGGCACCAAGCGAGTCATGAATCGAGTATCACCCGGCCGAGGAATCCCGACCACCCGCGCGGAAAGGCCAGTTCGCCGTAGCCGGTCAGCGGGGTGACCTCGAAGCCTGCCGCATGCAGAGCTGCCAGGACCTCGACCGGCTCGACCAGGTTCAGCACATGGACTTCGCGGTCGTCGCCCTCCGCGTCGGACACGCTGATCTCACGGGTCAACGTGCGGCGGGAAGGGTCGGTCCGTACGGTGACCTCGAGCCGGTAGCCCGCGCCGGTATGCACCCGGGTCCGGGGCTGCGGGTCGGCACGCAGCGGTCCGGCGACGTCCACCAGGAGGATCCCTTCTGGAGCCAGCGCCGCCCGCGCCGCGCGTGCCCAGGCGACGAGCCCGGCCGCGTCGGTCGCGTAGTTCAGCACTTCGCCGATGGCCACGACCGCGGCCGCTCCCACAGGCGGGGGGTCGAGCGCCGAGGCCTGCTCGAAACGCCGTCCGGGATGGCGCTGCCGGGCAAGGCTCAGCATGTCCGGGCTGTCGTCGATGCCGAGGTAGTCCCACTGCTCGTCGAGTTCCGCGCTGAGGTCGCCCGCGCCGCATCCGAGGTCCACAACCAGGCCGGGGGACGCGGTCCTGCGCAGCAGGGCGCCCGCGGCCCGCGCGTAGTCCGTGTAGTCCTGCGCGTGGACCCGGGCCAGGCGCCGCCGGTAGTAGGCCATGGGGTGATCATCCCCGATCCCAGCCGGAGCGGGGTTCTGGTGAGGAATCCGCCATTAGTTCGTCGATTCCTCACCAGAACCAGGTGTCACCGGCGATTGCTCACAGGGGCCAGGCATGAGGCCCGCAGCGCCCCCCTCACCGGCGGGTTACTGTCGAGGCATGGCCGACGCCGTGGACTGGGACCTCGCCGCTTCCCTGGGTTCGCGGGTCGTCGGTGGCGGACCGAAGCTGGGGCGGGGCGAGGCCGACCAGGTCGTCGCCGAGCTCTACTACCTGGCCGGCGAGGCCACGCCGCTTGTGCAGGAGACGACCGGTCTCGACGCCTACCTGGCCAGTGAGGTGCAGGTCGTCGACCGGCCGGAGTGGATCCGTTCCAACCTCGACTCGTTCCGGCGGATCAGCGCCCCGCTGACCGAACGTCTGGAGAAGGGTTCGGCCTGGGTCCGGGAGATCGGCTCCCGGGCCACCGGAGCCCAGCTCGGGCTCGTGCTCGGCTTCGTCGGTTCCCGGGTGCTCGGACAGTTCGAGATCTTCACCCCCGACCACCCGCGGCTGCTGCTCGTGGCACCCAACATCGTCGAGATCGAGCGCCAGCTCGAGGCGGTCCCGCGGGACTTCCGGCTATGGGTCTGCGTGCACGAGCAGACCCACCGCATCCAGTTCGCCGCCGCGCCCTGGCTCACCGAGCACCTGCTCACCAACATCCACGAGTACATGCGGCTGTCGGACATGAGCACCTCCGAACTCATGGGGCGCGTGGTCGCCGCGGCGAGGGCGGTGCGCTCCGACGGCGAGTCCGATGGCATCGTCGGGGCGCTGCAGACCCCTGACCAGAAGGCCGTGTTCGACCGGCTGACCGCCGTCATGAGCCTGCTGGAGGGCCACGCGGACGTCGTGATGGACGAGGTCGGCCCGCAGGCCATTCCCACGGTCCGGTACATCCGGGGCCGGTTCCAGCAGCGTCGTGAGTCGGGGACGACCGGGTGGGAGGGCCTGCTGCGCCGCCTGCTCGGCATGGACCTCAAGGCCCGGCAGTACGCCCAGGGTGCGGCCTTCGTCAGAGCGGTCCTCGCGGAGGGCGGGATGGACCGGCTCAACCAGGTCTGGGACCGTGCGGAGAACCTGCCGAGCCGTGCGGAGATCGAGGACCCGCGATTGTGGCTGCGGCGGCTGTGACCCCGGCGCTGCTGTCGGTCCGCAAG
>ERZ724513.276-NODE-276-length-23954-cov-5.963973_pt1 | contig 23954 bp, 20 predicted proteins | sample MGYA00376046_ERZ724513 | MGnify/ENA primary metagenome ERZ724513 (study PRJEB28724, sample SAMN07190883) | activated sludge metagenome | isolation source: activated sludge of sewage treatment plant in Hong Hong | place: Hong Kong | collected 2016-03-17 ...
GGGGGATGTATTGTTTGCGGTGGCCTATAACGAGTTTTGTGCGCCGACGTTGGAAGAATCAGTCGAACAACTCGCAAAGCAGGGTGCCACCCACATTACCGTGGCGACCACGATGTTTACCCCAGGCGGATCTCACTCGGAAGTAGAGATCCCGGAAATTCTCGAACACCTCCGGCCTCAGTACCCTGGCGTCGAGCTCCGGTATGCCTGGCCGTTTGACCTTGGCATGATCGCCGGGACGCTGGCTGAACAGGTCCGTCGATTCTCTTGAGGAGAATCGCAATCGGTTGAGGGGTCTTGTGAACGCAGCTGATGGACAGGACTGCGGCTGTCAGGTCGGTGAATCATTTGATGCCATCTGAGTGGAGACCGGTGTACAATCAGCCGCCGTTGGGAGGCGCCGGTACTGCTACGGTGGCTTGATGAATCGGCCTTCAAGGGAGCGCAGGACCTATCATGCTGCAAGACGAACTTATCGCTGCGTTTCACAAGACGCAGTCGTTCAAGTGGGATCCGAAAGGCGGCTTTAAGCTCGCCTCGGGATTGCTCAGTCCGTTTTATGTCGATTGCCGGACGTTAATGGCGTTCCCCCACGCCCGCCACTTAGTCGCCAAGAAAGCCTGGGAGGTCATCAAGGACCTACAGATCGATTGCCTTGGCGGACTGGAAATCGGCGCGATCTCGATCGCCACGTCCATCTCGGATTATGCCTATTCGGCTGCTCCTCGACGCGAGTGGCGCACCTTTTTTGTGCGGAAGCAGGCGAAGGACCATGGGCTTGGTCGATTAGTCGAAGGTGTCGTGCGTACGGGGGACCGCGCCTTGATCGTGGATGACGTGTTGACGTCCGGCGGATCTGTGGTGAAAGCGATTATCGCGGCTCGTGAGGCTGGATTGGAAATCACAGACGCGCTGGTGATCGTCGATCGAAAAGAACAGGATGGCCGCGCCCGGGTCGAGCAGACTGGAGTGAAAGTCATGAGTCTGTTGACGATTGACGATCTGATGAAGGGTGGCCCGATTCCTCTCTGACTATTTGCACTGGAACTGAATGCCCCACCGCCGTTCCTCGACCACGTCGCTTGATCCCGCAACAGGACTGGCCTGACGTAGGCGACCCTTCGTTTCCCCTTCTCGAACGATCGCATAGCCGCCCGGGCATTTCTGCTCCATCAGATGCACGGCCTCTTTTCGGAATGACGACAGGAGGGTCCCCTGTTCTGCTCTGTAGGGGTACACGACCACGCCTCCGTCGGCACTGTCCTTCACCAGAAGGGCGCCCTCGCCGCAGCTTGATAGAAACAGCGAGACAGTAAGGACTGTGCAGCTTGACCACCTTTTCATAGGGCTTTTATCATACAGCATATGTCGCACACTTATTCCGGCTCGCCAAAAGGAGAGAGATAACCATGCGATACCTGACGTCTATCATGTGTGGGCTCTGTCTATGTGGTCTTCTTTTTCTGCTCGATGTACCCCAGCCGGCCGTCGCCTATCACTCTTATGTGCTGAGCGTGCAGCAATTGCGGGCCGGTCTCATGAAAGCCTCGTCCACGAATGCCAAGGGGTTTGTTCTGGTCGATGTGCGCTCCCCTGAAGAGCATGCGTCCGGCATGATTCCCGGCACCGATCTGAACATTGATTTTCGCGAGATGAAAGCGCGACATCGTGAGCTCGGGGCGAAGTTGGAAGACCATATCGTCGTCTACTGTCAATCTGGTCATCGCAGCAATATTGCCGCGGAGACTCTGGCCGATCTGGGCTATACGCATGTGTACAATGTGGTCGGAAGCATGAATGCCTGGACCGAGGCAGGATTTCCAGTCTCCCCTGGCCGATAGATCAGTGTGCGCGAGTGGACTGTGACGGCCCGTGAGCCGGTGTGCTGCGCGAAGGGGTGCGTGGTGTGATGCCGATCACCGTGGGCAGCGGAATGTGTACGCCTGTCGTCCCAGCAAGAAGCGATCGCCATCCGGCTTGTGAGGAGGTTTCCTGGGCCGCGTGCAACAGGTCGGGGCTGGCAATGACATCGGACGATGCGCCGCCATCCATGGCCATGGCCTGCTGAAGAGCCGGCAGTTGGCGATGTAAACAGTCGGCCAGGTGGTGGAGCGAGACGATGTCCACTGTCTTGATCACAAGAATGGCTCCCTGCCCGTCTTCCGCCACCACGGTCTGAAAGGCCCGTTTTCCGCTATCCTTGACCCGAAGCTTGCCAGTTCGGTCGAATAGCATCAGCGACTGTGCGGCCTCTCGATACAGTGGTGGATCTTCGGTGAATCCCTCATAGGCGAGATCCAGCACGCGTGCTTTTTTCAGCGTTCCGTCGGTGGGTTCGGCGGCGAACAGGCCTTGCCAGGAATGGTGTTTCTTGGTGCCGAGCGAACGCCCCTCCTTCAACAGCACGCCAAGGTACGAATAATCCTCACGAAACAGTCCCGCATTGAACAGGACATACGCATCGGTCCGTTGCTGCCAGTCGTGAATCGAGATTGGCGACCGCAACCCTTCATCGCGAAATTGATGGATGGAAAAACGGTACCGCTCCGGATCGATCTGCAGCATGAGCAGCGAGGGAACCTGAGGGCAGGCCTCCATGGGGTTCCACAACGCCACGTGCATGCCTGCGGTTAATCGCTCCCAGGGGACTGGTTCTGCCGAAGCGGCTGCCGTCTGAACCCATCCATGACACAGAGACAGAAGGCAGACGCAGAGGGGAATCAACCTGCGAAGGGATCCTGGTAAGTATCGGTGCGGATTGATCATCGGAGCAGGTGGTCTTTCATGGTAATCAGCCAACCATGGCAGCGTGAAACGTCTCGCGCGGGCTCAGTATAAAAAGGATGGGGGCAGGGGTCAATTCCGTCGGGAATATCGGTCAGATGAGCACGTTTCTTTAGGAGGCGCGAGCGGTGCGCGGCGCTTGGTCCGGTGGAGAGAACGGGTGTTGAGTCTGGCCCGTTGCGGGAGAGGACGAGTCGAGTAAGGCACGCACCGTGCGTAACAGAATATCCGGGGTGAACGGTTTTTGTAAAAACGTGGTTCGATGGGGATCCATACCGCTGTTGACGCAGATATCGTCGAGATACCCGGACATGAACAGCACTCGCAGGTTCGGCTTGATGACGGAGAGGTGCTGCGCGAGCTCGCGGCCGTTCATGCCCGGCATGACCACATCGGTTAGCAAGAGATCGACATGATAGCTTTGCTGCGTGGCGGTCAGGCAGGCTTCGACGCCATTCTTCGCTTCAATCACTTGATACCCGGTTTTGACCAATTCATGACGAATCAAGTCGCGCACGCCGCCGTCATCTTCGACTAGCAGGATCGTCTCCGATCCTTCGCGTGGCCGGCTTTGGGGTTTCTCCGCACGAGCGGCAGAGGTCTGCGGATTTGCGCGCGGGAAATACAAGTCGAAGGTGGTGCCGTGTCCGACCTGACTCCAGACATCGATGCCGCCCCCGCAGGTGGTGACGATCCCGAAGACGGTGGACAGCCCGAGGCCCGTGCCCTTGTGTTCTTCTTTCGTCGTAAAAAACGGTTCGAATAAGTGGGCGAGGACCTCGGCATCCATGCCGCAGCCGGTGTCGGTGACCGTGAGTTTGACGTAGTGTCCCAACGGCAAGGGATGGAGATGATGCATGGGCGTGCGCGCCAGTTCCGTTTGCGATGTTTCAATCGCCAGCAGGCCCCCGTTGGGCATTGCATCCCGGGCATTCACGACCAAATTCATGAGCACTTGTTCCAGTTGCCCCGGATCGGCCTTGACATGGCCGTGATGCGGGTCGGGACGGATGACCAATTGAATATCTTCGCCAATGAGACGACGGAGCATGCCCTCCACATTGGCCAGGATGGCATTCAATGGGAGGACCTGCGGTTCTACCGGCTGCTTGCGGCTGAAGGCCATGAGTTGGCGAATTAAACTCGCGGCTCGCTCTCCGGCTTTCTGCATCTCTTCGATCTTTACGCGAATTGGGTTACCGGCGGGCAGTTCCCCGAGGAGCACTTGGCTGTGTCCCATGATGACCGTCAGGAGGTTGTTGAAGTCGTGAGCCAGTCCTCCTGCAAGGCGGCCGACGGCCTCCATTTTCTGCGCCTGCCGAAACTGTTTTTCACTCATGCGCAACGCGTCTTCGGCCCGTCTCCGTTCAAGACGCTCGTCAAGTTCACGCAGGGTCCGTTTGATGGATGGGACAAGTCTGCCCAGGCGTTGTTTAAAGATATAGTCCGTCGCCCCGCGCTGCATCATATCGATGGCGAATTCTTCACCCTGCGTTGCGGAGACGAAGAGGAACGGCACATCCGGATGCAGGGTTCGTGCGAGACCGAGCGCCGCGGCGCCGTCGAAACCGGGAACGGTGGTGTCGGCGAGAATGAGGCTGAAGCTTTCCTGGCGGAGGGCTGCGAGAAAGTCTTCACGCGTGTGAACGCGCTTCGGTTGGCACAGAATACCCGCCTCCCGGAGCGTGGAGTCGATCAGATCCGCGTCCGCCGGGTTGCTCTCAAGATGGATGAATCGCAGGGGCTGAGTCATCATCTGCATCGAGATCGGAATTAGCTGGACCGGCCGGCGGCCCGGCTGGCTCCTTCGGGCGGTGGTTCGTTGATCATGCCCCAGAACACGCCCAGTTCTTTGACGGCTTTCAGAAACTGATGAAACTCAACCGGCTTGACGACATAGGCGTTGGCTCCGAGTGCATAACTCTCAGCCAAATCGCGTTCTTCGCGTGAGGAGGTGAGCATCACGACGGGGATCGGCCTGAGGGCCGCATCGTTCTTGATCGTGCGCAGGACCTCAAGTCCATCGACCTTGGGCATTTTCAAATCGAGAAGCACGACGGCCGGATTGCCTTGGAGACGCGTTTTGAAATGGCCGCGGCAATAGAGGTAGTCCAGCACTTCGGCGCCATCATGGCACAGGATGACCTTATCGGCCAAATGATGCTCTTCCATCGCAGCCAGCGCCAGTTCGGCATCGCGCGGATTGTCTTCAGCGAGCAAAATGGGTTTAGAAGCGATCATGCCAAGGGCCTCACTCTCGGGAGGCTGACGTAAAAGGTGGCACCTTCGCCGAGCGCACCTTCCGCCCAGGTTTTCCCCCCATGTCGATGAATAATTCGCCTGACATTGGCCAATCCAATGCCTGTCCCTTCGAACTCATCCGCTCGATGGAGCCGTTGAAACACCCCAAAGAGCTTGTTGGCGTAACGCATATCGAATCCTACCCCATTATCACGTACGAATAACACCGCTTCATCCGGGCCGTTGTCCAGACTGCCGATTTCGATCGTGGCCTGTGGCCTGGTCCCGGTAAATTTAATCGCGTTCGTCATCAGATTCATGAAAACCTGCCGCAACATGGCGGCATCTCCCGTGACCTCAGGGAGTTGAGCGATTGTCCATGAGATTGCGCGATCTTGCAAGTCATGTCGAAGATCGTGCCGCAATGCGGCGATTAATTGGTTCAAATTGACTGTCCCCCGCAACATTTCCTGCCGCCCCATGCGCGAAAACACCAGGAGATCGTCAATGAGTTGTCCCATTCGGGTGGCGGATTCCGAAATCGTCTGTAAGTAGCGTTTCGCCTTATCGTCGAGTGAGATAGACGCGGCTTTCGCGAGCAGCGAGGCATAGCCGTCAATGTGCCGGAGTGGCGCGCGCAAGTCGTGCGACACCGAATAGCTGAACGCCTCCAGTTCCTTATTGGCGGCTTCAAGAAGTTCTCCCCGGCGGTGGAGTTCGTCGGCAATCCGGCGCCGTTCGGTAATATCGTGCCGGATCAGGTAATACACGGCCGCGAGGAGCACGAACAGCAAGAGCGCCCCAATGGTCAACAGAATGATGCTGGAGCGAGTCGTGGTTGTTGATTCAACGACCCGTTGGGCCAAGGCTTTCGTCTCCTCCTGATCCATCTGCGCTTGCAGTCGTCTCGCTGAATCGAGTGCGGTCTTGGCGACCCCCGTGAGCGCCATTCCCCGCACCGAGTCAAACCCTGTCTTGGCGCGGAGTTCGATGGCGGCATGTTCTTCTTGGAGCTGTTGATTGATCAAATGTTCGAGATCACTGACATGCCCACGCTGTGTGCTGCCTGGATCGGTGAGCTCCCGCAAATAGCGAATATATTCGGGCGCGCGGTCCCGCAAGGTGCTGTAGGCGGCCAGATAACTCTCGTCTCCAGTGACGAGAAATCGACGGTGCCCGTTCTCAGCGTCGTCAATCGCTTCTCCGGTTGCTCCGAGAAACTGGATGAACTCGTGACTTCGCTTGTCTAAATCGCCATTCCGAATGAGGACCGTCATGTTGCGATAGGAAATGGCGGAAATGACCAGGATGCCGGCAAAAACCAACCCGAATCCAGCCAGGACGCGCTGTTCGATAGATCGCTTCTGAAACGTGTGAAGCAGTGGCGAGAGGAACGATACTCGGCCGGAACTCTTTTCTTCCGCCGGCGAGGCAGGAGGAAATGCGGAGTCGAGCCCGACGTCAACGGGTTGATGGCGGTTTGGTTCGTTCATGCCTGCAGTGAAAGCTCCGAGATCTGGGGACTGGAGCCTGGGAATTGCGCGTCAATGATGTTGACGCAGTCGGAAGACTGCACAGCACATTGTACCAGAAGGTACTGATATGCGAAGAGAATTGATGGAAGCCGAGAAAAGCGAAGCCGGACGAATCCTCAGCCCCCGAACGGGGTGACCGGCGGAGTCAGGGAAGCAGCGGGTCCAATGAGATTGGAAAACATCAGCGTAGCTGCTACAGCCCAATCGAGAAACGGTTGGGGGTAGATGCCGATTACGAGCGTCCCGGCCAGGCCGACATAGATCACTGCTCGCAGCGGACCCGTGGTCTTGATGGGAGAGGAGTCGAGCGGTTCGTTGATGTACATCTTCTTGACGACGATCAGATAGTAGTACATCGAGACAACGATGTTGACGAGGCCGACGGTAATGAGAATGTAGAGGCCTTCTTTGATGGCGGCGACAAAGATATAGAGTTTCCCAATAAAGCCGGCGAGTGGCGGAACCCCTGCGAGTGAGAGCAGGAAAATTAACATGGCAAACGCCAGAAAGGGCGAGCGACGGTTGAGTCCGCGATAATCGTCGATCTCATCACTGCCCACGGAGTTGCTGATCGCCATGATGACCGCAAAGGCGCCGAGGTTTGCGAAGAGATAGGTCAACAGGTAGAACAAGATTGAGTCAGTGCCCATCTTGGTTCCTGCGGCCAGACCGATCAGGACATTTCCGACCTGCGCGATACCGGAATAGGCCAGCAGGCGCTTAATGTTTCGTTGGGCGATTGCCACGATATTGCCGTACGTCATCGATAGAATAGATGCGGCGACGATGAGCAAGGCCCACGCGGGCTTAAACGTGGCCAGCGCGACAAGGAACAACCGAAGCAGGATGGCGAAGGCCGCGACTTTCGGGGCGATGGACAGGAACGCCGTCACGGGGGTCGGTGCGCCGTGATACGTATCGGGGATCCAGGAATGGAAGGGAACGGCGCCGATTTTGAATCCTAATGCCGCAAAGATCAGCAGGAAGCCGATGACTAATCCCGTCGTCGGGTTCGCGCCACTCATGTCGGAGAAGACGAGCTTGCCGGTTTCGCCGTAGACGAGGCTGATGCCGTACGCCAGCAATCCTGCCGCAAAGACTCCGAGGATAAAGAATTTGAGGCCGGCCTCGTTCGACGCCATGTCGTCTCGCAGATAGGAGACCAGCACGTAAAAGCCGAAGGTCGCAAACTCGAGGGTGACGAAGAGCGATAAGAGATCATTGGCCGAGGCCATGAACATCATGCCTAACGCCGACATCGCGACGAGGAAATAATATTCGCCTCGAAAGAGCGAGAAGCGATGCACATAGTCGATCGAAAGCAGAATGACCAGGATCGTGGCCAGGAGGATCATGACTTTGAAGAAGATCGCCATGCGATCGACGACGAACATCTTCCCGAACAGGGTGCCGGTGATGCCGGTCATGTCGAACCATGCGAGGCAGGCCAGGGTGATAATCACTCCCAAGATGGTCAGGTAGGCCAATTGTTCCTGGACGATGCGTTTGAACGAAAAATCCACGGCCAGGACGACGCACAGCCAGAGCGTGAGAAACAGTTCGGGAAGCAGGAGGAGAAGATCGCTGGCTGAAAGCGTCAGGGAGAAAGTCATCGCGAGGTTACCTTCGCAATCGCCTCACCGGGAACAGGCACGGGCATGGTGTGCGAGCTGGCTTGTGGAATGTTCATCGGAAGCTCTGCGACCGGGACCACTTTGGTAATACGCGCGATCAGCGGGTCGACCCCTGATCGGACCACGGAGTAGAGATGTCCCGGGAAAATGCCGAAGCTGATGCTCACCGTAATCATAATGAGCAGGGGCATGCGATCGACCACTGCCACGGCGTCGTGCGAGTGGCTATACTTTTCGGCCATCGAACCGTAGAAGAGGCCGCGCATCATCTTGAAGAGGTAGGCCATGGTCAACACGATGCCGAGCACTGCCACGACGACTTGGAAAGGGTATTTATTCCAGCTGCCGACGATGATCATCACTTCAGCGATAAAGTTGACGGTCCCGGGCATTCCGATCGAGGCCATGCAACCGATGACGAAGGCCGCAGAGATAAACGGCATCCGGTTGGAGAGCCCTCCCAGGGACGGAATGTCTCGAGTGTGTGTTTGATCGTAGACCCAGCCGGCCATGGCGAACAGCATGCCGGTGGCCATGGCATGCGCGAACATGTAGATGACGGCTCCGCTGAGGCTGATGTAGTCCAAGGCCGCCATGCCCAAGAAGACATAGCCCATATGACTTGAGCTTGAATAACCGATGACGTATTTCGTGTCCTTCGCATAGTACGCCACCAGCCCGCCATAAATAATGCTGAAGATACAGAGCACCGCGGCGATGGGCATGAGTTCTCGGGTGGTCTCTGGAAGAATTTCGAACGCCACGCGAATGATCGAAAAGTGGCCGAGTTTCATCAGCACGCCGGCATGCAACATGCTGGTAGCGGCCGGGGCGGCGGCGTGACCTACCGGAGACCAGGAATGCAATGGCCAGATCGGCGCGATGGACGCAAAGCCGAAGAAAATCAGGAGCCAGATGAGCGTGGCCAACGGCCCTGAGAAATGGGCTTTCTCGCGCAAGATCAGGATATCGAACGTGTTCAGTCCGGAAAATTTGTAGATGAGCAGAATCCCCATCAAGGCGGCCACGGCAAAGGCGGAAAGAAACAGGACCAGCTTCATCGCCGCATATTCTTTGCTGTTTGCGCCGAAGTTGAAGATAAAGCCGACGGAGTCACGTTGTTTCAGGCCTTCGGGGTCCGTCATTTCAAGGTATTTCTTGGTATGACTGCCCCACATGCCCAAAAGTAGGTACATGGGGATGACGGACATTTCATAGAAGAAGTACAGGAAGAATAAGTCGAGCGACATGAAGACGCCGATGGTCGCGGCAGCGAGAATCAGGATCCAGATGTAGAACTCTTTCATCCGGTCTTTGATATGCCAGGAGACGAAGATGCCGGCGAACAACAAAATGCCTGAGGCAAGCACCAGCGGAGTGCCAATGCCATCGACGCCGAGATGCAGGGAAATGCCGAGCTGTCGGGACCACTCAATCCGCTGGATGAACTGATAGCCGCCCTTCACTGAATCATAGGCATAAAAGAGATAGACGGAGGCGGCCAACGAGACAAACGCCGAACCGGCGGCAATGCCTCGTACCAGCGAAACTTGACGGTTGGAGACGAAAATTAATCCCAGGGCTCCCAGAAAGGGCGCGAACAAAATGATGAGCAGCGTGTATTCAGCCATATCTTACTTCGCTGGCACGTGGATAACAGTGTCTACTGAGGCCACTTTCGCACGATCAAGTCGGTCGACGAGTGCTTGAATGGATCCATTCATCATTCTGAGGAAGGGCGAGGGATAGAGGCCGATCCACAAAATCATAATGGAGAGCGAGAGGGCAATGGTGATCTCACGCATGTGGAGATCCTTGACGGCCGCCGACACGTGTTTGCTGAGCGGGCCGAGCATGGCTCGCTCGTAATACCACAGAAAATACGCAGCTCCAAAGATCACGCCGAGTACGGCCACGGCCCCGAACCACCATTTCGCTTTGAAGGCACCCAAAAGAATCAAGAATTCCCCGACGAATCCGTTGGTGCCAGGCAGTCCGATCGACGCCATGCCGATCAAAAGAAGGAAGGTCGCCAGGAGCGGAGCCTGCTTGGCAAAACCTCCGAAGGACGATAAGTGCGAGCTCTGTTGGCGGGTTGACAGGAACCCGGCCATGAAAAAGAGGCCGGCCGTGCTGAACCCCAGATTGATCATGGTCAACAGGCTGCCCTGGAGTCCCTGGAAATTCAACGCAAAGAGGCCCACCACCACAAATCCGAGGTGACTGATACTGCTAAATGCGAGTAATCGTTTGAAATCTGATTGCACCAGCGCCACGACCGCCCCATAGAGAATGGCAGACAGGGCTAATACCATGACGATGCCAACCACTCCTTCGCTTTTTGATGCATCGGGCACTAATGGGAAGGTGAAGCGGAGGAATCCATAGGTGCCCAATTTCATGCCGGCCAACATGACGGCCATGCCGATCGGACCTTCGACGAGGGCATCAGGAAGCCAGGTGTGAAATGGGAACACCGGCGCTTTGAACGCAAACCCCATAAACATGAGCCAGAAGATCAAAATCTGCTGCGAGAGTGGAATGGGAACGGAGAGCAGCTCAAGCAGGTCGAATGAATACACGTGATCCATGTGATGACTCACGGCCCACTGGTGATAGTTAATGTCGAGCAAGGCAATGCCGACCAACATAAAGACGCTGCCCAGAAGTGTATAGAGAACGTATTTCAAAGCTGCGTAATGGCGGTCGGCTCCTCCCCCCCACAGCTTGATCAGGAAGTAGCTGGGAATGAGCATGAGTTCCCAGAACACGAAGAAGAGGATTAGATCGATAGAGACAAAAATGCCGATCGTGGTGGTTTCAAGGGCCAGGAGGGCCATGAAATAGAGGCGCACCTGATTACGGATCGTGTCCCAGGAATAGATCACTACCAAGACCGTCAGAAAGGCCGTCAACCCCACGAAGAGCACGCTGATGCCGTCGACGGCGAGGTGATATCCGATTCCCAGCGCCGGCATCCACCGGGCGTGTTCGGCGAACTGCATGGCCGCCGAATCAGGGACAAAACGCACGAGGACGAGGCAGGCGAGCGCCAGTTCGACGAGGGTAATACCCAATGTCGTCGATTTGAGAAGATCCTCATCGTCAATCAGCCAGAGAACCGCCGCCCCGACCAGGGGGAGGAAGATCAGGTACGAGAGGATGGGGAACCCGAAACTGAACTCTTCAAGCATCGTAAATCCAAAAATCTGCCGCGTCAGCGTGCTGAATAACCTGTCGAACCGCCTCCGGTCCAGATCAACAAGATGAGGTGGACGAGAATGAATAGTCCCGCCACGATGATAGCTGCATACTGATGTACCATGCCGGTTTGCAGGCGGCGCCAGGAGCGTGCCAAGAGGTGATTCGCATAGCCGATAATATTGAGGCCGGCATAGACCACGTGTTTTTCCGTCCAGGTAATCGCCGCAGAGCTGAGGTCGGTGCCTCGGTCAATGCCGCGGACAAGTCCGTCAATAATGGTGCGGTCGAACCAATCGCAGAGGCGGCCCAATTGTTTGGTGGGTTCCACGAACAGGGTGTCGTAGAGCTCATCGACATAGTACTTGTTGAGCAAGGTGGTATATGCGCCGGGCATGCGGTCGGCAAGGGCTGCGGCGGCGGTTGATGGGCCGCTATAGAAGTAGTGTGCGAGGCCCCATCCGAGCAGCGCGATGACGGTCGCCGTCCCCATGAGCCCAAACATCAATGCTGGCGGCGTCGCATGCTCCTCACCCGCGACTCCTGCCACGGAATGGAGGAAATGGTGAAACCAGCCGTTTTCCGGTGGAACGCCAGGAAACCCGCCGATGACGGACAACGTGGCCAGCACGACGAGAGGGCCGATCATGACCATGGGCGATTCGTGCACGTGTTCGGCCGTATGATGATCGAGTCGCGACGTTCCATAAAATGTCAGATACGTCAGGCGGAACATGTAAAACGACGTGAGGAAGGCGCCGACTGCTGCCATGCCGTACAGGAGATAGTGATGATGGACGAAGGCATGGCCCATGATTTCGTCTTTGCTCCAGAACCCCGCCAAAGGCGGAATTCCCGCGATCGCGATCGTGCCGATCAGGAACAATGTATGGGTCCATGGAATTTTCGACTTCAAGGCGCCCATCTTGCGGATATCCTGCTCGCCTGAAAGAGCATGGATGACCGAACCGGCTGACAAAAAGAGGAGGGCTTTAAAGAAGGCGTGGGTCATAAGATGGAATACGGCGGCTGTGTAGGCGCCGAGACCGCAACCAAGGAACATGTAACCGAGTTGGCTCACAGTGGAATAGGCCAGGACACGCTTGATGTCGGTCTGCACTAGGCCGATGGTGGCGGCGAAAAGAGCCGTCAATCCGCCGATCCAGGCGACGGTCGTCATCGCCATCGGCGCCAGGTCGAAAATGGCGTGATTCCGAACGATCATGTACACGCCGGCCGTCACCATCGTGGCGGCATGGATGAGCGCGCTGACAGGGGTGGGACCTTCCATTGCATCGGGCAGCCAGGTGTAGAGTGGCAATTGGGCTGATTTGCCGACGGCTCCCACGAGGAGGCAGAGCGCGATCGCCGTGGCCATTTCAGGCGACAGCTGCGCCGCGTTTTGCATCACCTGCGTGTAATCGAGTGTCCGGAAGTTCACGAAGACAAGGAAAATGGCCAGCAAAAAGCCTGCATCGCCGATGCGATTGACCACAAACGCCTTGGTCGCCGCTTTGGCCGCCGATACCTTGTCGTAGTAGTAGCCGATCAACAGATACGAACAGAGGCCGACGCCTTCCCAGCCGATGAACAGCACAACATAGTTGTTGCCCATGACCAGGAGGAGCATCGACACCATGAAGAGATTCATGTACACGAAAAACCGCGTGAAGCCGGCTTCTCCATGCATGTACCCCACGGAGTACACATGGATGAGGAATCCTACTCCGGTGATGACGAGCAGCATGATGCAGGTTAGGGGGTCAATCAGATAGGCGAGATTAATCGTGAGATCGCCGCCGAAGATCCATTTATAGGCAATGACTTCGCGAGCCGCTCCGGTACGTAAGGTTTCCGTGAAGACTGCCAGCACGCAGAGGAACGACATGAGGACCGAACCCCATGCAAAGCGGTGAGCCAGGTCGTGAGAATAACGATGCCCGAAGAGACCGTTCACAATAACGGCCATCAGCGGAAACAGGGGAATCAGTTTTACGATCAGGTCAATGGAGTCGGACACGTTACCACTTCAATAGGTTCATTTCGTCGACGTTCGTCGAGATCTTGCCGCGGAATACGACAATAATAATGGCGAGTCCGATGGCGGCCTCTCCCGCTGCGATGGCGATGATAAACAACGCCACGATCTGACCTTGCATGGATTCGAGGTAGTGAGAAAAGGCGACCAGGTTGATCGTGGCCGCATTCAGCATAATTTCGACGGACATCAGCACGATAATAAAGTTGCGGCGGATGAGAACCCCGAGCAAACCCGTCGTAAAGAGAATGGCACTGACGGCGACGTAGGCGGATAAAGGAATCATGCGTCCCGCCTTGTTTCGATAGATTTGGGCGCCTTCGCCAGAACGATCGCGCCGACGATCGCGCCTGTCAGGAACACGCCGATAATTTCGAACTGAAGCAAATAATCGCTGAACATCTTGATGCCTACCGCATGCGCATCTCCGTTCAACAGAACGGCTGCCGTAGATGCATCACCTCGAGATCCGCTAAACGGGGAACGGATGAGTAGGAACAGCAGGTAGATCAACCCGATGACAGCCGGAGCCAGGAGATACGGAGTTCTCGCATGGAAATAGCGGTCGTCAGTTTTGAGGTTCAATAGCATGAGCACAAAGAGGTAGAGAACCAGAATGGCGCCTGCGTAGACGATGACTTGAACGGCCCACAGGAACTCGGCGTTCAGCATCACAAACAGCCCTGATACATGGAGCAACAGAGCCAGAAGCGCCAAACCGCATTGCACAGGATTCTTCAACGCCACGGTGAGAATGCCGGCGACAATACTGACCACTGCGAAATACGCGAAAAACACGAAAGCCATAACGGTACGATTCAGCTCAAATGTTTGGGTTGCGACTGTGTGGGCTTTAGCACGGACTGCGGAAAGTAGTAACGATACTCCCGGCTCTCGTCCGAATTCTTTTCTTGATTATGGGTATACAAATATTTTTTAGCGTCCTCGAGGTGGCGTTCACCAACCTCGTAGAGCCGTTTCTTATCGAAGAGGAGGGTCCGCTTGTCGTGGGTGGAATATTCATACATTTTCGTCATCGCCAGTGCGTTGACCGGACAGGCTTCGACGCAGTATCCGCAAAAGACGCACTTGGTGATGTCGATATAAAACTCACTGGCAAATCGCTGCAGCGGTCGTTCGGGATCTTCCTGGCTGATCACCTTGATGCAGCGAGAGGGACAGGCCGCTTCACAGAGATCGCATCCGACGCAGCGATCACGTCCGTCGCTATAGCGAAGGAGGCCAAGAGCACCCCGATGGCCGTCCGGAATGGTGCGCTGCTCACGCGGATACTGGAACGTAATAGGGCGATGGAACATGTGCTTGAAGGTGACCTTCATGGCGTCCCAGATTTCATAGAACAACGCCGCCTGCAGAACTTTTTTGGTCAACGCCCCGACACTCATTCCCACCACCTTTGACGACATCAAAAAGACGGACGAGCTTACTCTTACGCACCAACCTTTTCAATCTTTACACGCGTTGATTTGAAATACGGCACGCCGGTTACAGCATCGACTTCAGTCGTCATCAAATCTTTTATTGGAGGCTCATTAAAATGTTCGGGGAAAAAGCACGATCCGGATTGGACATCCGGGTCTGCTTTCACTCCGGCCTGCACGGATGCTTGCTGCGAGCTCAGGCGGACAGTGGATTGCTCGGTCAGGCCGAGTTTCTCCACATCAGCCGGATTCATTCGTATACGCCCATTATTGGGCTCAATATTAATGAGCCCTGACGCCTGCGTGGACATTTTCCCGGAATGGTAGAGGACCTGTCCCATCACGAGGGTAAATGGCCGTGAGGTGTCGTCCATGGCCTGCCGTCTGCGATACCGGGTGACAACCTCGCTGGAATAGCCATTAGAGAGGTATGCGTCAGCGGAGGGAGCAATACGGCGTGGTTGCCCCAAGTTGTAGTAGCCAGGGAGCAGCTTCATAATTTCGTTCTGCACATCCTGCGGTGATTGATAGGGCCATTCGTAGCCGAGGCCATTGGCTAAGGCCGTCATGATATGCCAATCCGGCAAGCTTTCTCCGACCTGGTCAAGCGCCTGGCGGACACGCAGAACTTTTCCTTCCAGATTGGTGAATGTTCCGTCTTTTTCCGCATAGGTAGCCGCGGGGAGGACGACATGAGCCATGCGGCCTGTTTCCGTGAGAAACGGATCCTGAACAATCAGGAGTTGCAACTTGTCGAGGGCCCCCTTCACATCCATGGAGGCGGGCAAGGTTGCCAACGGGTTTTCCCCAATGACATACAGTGCCTTGATTTGGCCTTTCTGAATGCGGGTGAAAATCTCCAGAAGATTGGCGCCCGTGCCGATCGCCGGAAGGGTCACTTCCCAAGCCTTCCCGAACCGTTCTCGAGCCCCGGGATCGTCGAAGCGGGCCTGCCCCGGAAGGAACTCTGGAGCAACACCCATGTCGATGGCACCCTGTTCGTTCACCTCTTCGGTGACGGTAGTGACACCGCATCCTGGTTGTCCCAATTTGCCGGTCACCCATGCCAGGTCAACGAGCTTGAGGACATTCTCGTATCCGTTGGGACGGCGGACAATCCCTTCCGCGCACAAAGCCACGGCCCGCGGCGCTTCCGCAAAAATGGCAGCCACCTCGCGGATCTGGTCCACTGAGATCCCGGTCGTCCGGGATACCTCGTCCAGGGATATTTGAGCGACTGCTTGTTTCAAGGCTGCAAATGCCTGCGGGTGTTGTGTCGTACTGGTTTCATCGACCAGATCCTGCTCGATGACGGCTTTGACGAGACCATCAATGAGCAGTGCTTCGGTACCCGGCTTCACCAGGAGTGGATGCGATGCCAATTGGGCGATATTCGTGTTCGATGAATCCACGACGATCACTTGGGCGTGATACACACGGATGGCTTCTTTAATGCGGACCGCGGTCAGGGGGTTGGTTTCTGTAATATTGGAACCGATGACGAGGACGGCCTTGGCCTTGGTCAGATCTTCCCAATCATTGAGCGGTCGGCCAATCCCGACGGCATGTCGGACGGCGTGCACGTAGTTTAAGTGGCCGTATCGGGCGCTACTGTCGAGTTGATTGGTCCTGAGGCCGCCACGCATGAGCTTCTGAAACAAGTAGAGTTCTTCGTTGGTGCAGCGGGCAGTAATGAGTCCGGCGATCGATTCCGGGCCGTGCTTGCGGTGGATGTCTGACAACTGATCGATGACGGTCTGCATCGCATCGAGCCATGGCGTCTCTTTCAGAGTGTCGCCGGTGCGAACCAGGGGTTGCCGGAGTCGTTGCTGACTGTCGATGTATTGAAATCCGAATCGGCCCCGAACGCACAGTCCGCCGTGCCCCTTGGCGGTTTCAGACCGGTCGCCCCATTTGTTTTTCCAGGAAAGCGGCGACGTCACGCGAACGACTTCCGTGTCCTTTGTTTCGAGGTGCATTTGGCAACCATCGCCACAATAGTTACACGTCGTCGTGGTCTTTCTCATCTGCCACGGCTTGTAGAGATATTTCGAGTACTTATTCGTGATGGCGCCGACGGGACACACGGCCAAGCAATCCCCGCAGAATTCACAGGCGAGTGGCTGGTCTCCTGTGGCGACAACCTGGTTGAAACCGCCCTTCTTCATGAATTGCAGCGCGTCGATCATCAACACGTCTTTGCAGACGTTGATGCATTCCGCACAGGCGATGCAGCGGTTCATGTTGAAGTCCAGCACCAGGCTACGGGTGTCTTCTGGAATGAACTTTTGTTTGGCGTTGGCCAGGTTCGTGACGCCATGCTGGAATGCCATGTCCTGGAGTTCGCAGTGCCCGTCCGCGTCACAGACGGGACAATCCAGCGGGTGAACTGAAAGATGTTTCTCAACCGCTTTCTTTCGGGCGGCGAAGAGGTCATCACCGTCGGTCCGGATCACCATGCCGGCTGCCGCTTTCGCCGTGCAGGATCGTACCGGCGCCTTCTTCCCTTCCTGCATGACAAGGCACATGCCGCACGATCCGAACGGATCAAACGTGTAGTGGTAGCACATGGCCGGAATAATCTTGCCGGTGCTGGCGATCACATCGTAAAGCGAAACGCCGTCCTTGGCCGATACCGTTCGTCCGTCAATCGACAGTTCAATGGTCGCGGCTTCAACGTCCGGATTAGTCGCTGGTTTCAAACCCATGCTTTGGCCTAGTACTTAGTTATAAGTGTTTGGAGGGGACTGAGAAGTTCACACTTCTTTCACCCACCTCTCAATGTGCTTATCTGTCACACTCTCCCATGACGATGTCGTATGTTCCGAAAATCGTCACGGCGTCGGAGATCATATAGCCTTTCGACATATGATCGAATGCCCCCATATGAATAAACGAGGGGGCGCGGATTTTCAGTCGGTACGGCTTCCCGCCGCCCGTGCTGACGATGTAGAAACCCAACTCACCCTTATGCGCTTCGGTCCCGCAGTAGATTTCTCCGGGAGGTGCATTGAACCCCTGCGAGAACAGCTTGAATTGCTGAATCATGGATTCCAGGTTCGTGAACACGCGCTCTTTGGGAGGCAGCGTCACGCTGGGTACATCCGCCATAATGGGCCCATCCTGGATCTGTTCGAGACACTGGCGGATGATCTTGACGCTCTCGTAGAGCTCTTGCACGCGGATCCAGTACCGATCATACGTGTCGCCGTTCTTGCCGACAGGGACGCTGAATTCACACTTGGGATAGGCAGAATAGGGTTCGTATTTGCGAAGATCGAAATCAACGCCGGACCCTCTCAACGTTGGTCCGCTCAAGCCAAAGCTCAATGCATCTTCAGCTGAAATCACGGCGACGCCCTTCGTGCGTGCCAGCCAGATACGATTCTTCTCAAGGAAAATGACGTATTCATCGATCTTCGGTGGGAAGTAATCGAGGAATTGCTTCAATTTGGCAAACAGAGACGGGGTGAAGTCGCGCTCGACACCGCCGATGCGGTACCAGCTGGTCGTCAGGCGGGCACCACAGAGCTCATCGAACCAATCCAACAGAATTTCCCGATCACGGAAGCAGTAAAAAAATACGGTCATCGCCCCGATATCAAGGGCTTGCGTGCCAAGCCAGAACTGGTGACCGATGATACGTTGAATCTCCGCGACGATCGTACGCAGGTACTCAGCACGATCCGGCACGGTGATGTTCATCAATTTTTCAACCGCGCGGCAGTAGGCGAAGTTGTTGTACATCGCGCAGACATAGTCGAGCCGATCGGTATGAGGGATGAATTGGTGATACGTCCCTTCTTCGGCGAGCTTTTCCACGCCACGGTGGAGAAAACCCATAACCGGAGTCGACTTGACCAACCGCTCCCCTTCCAACTCCAGAATCACCTTCAACACTCCATGGGTGCTGGGGTGTTGAGGGCCCATATTGAGCAGGAGTTCCTCGGTCCTGAGCGTTGGAAGCGTTTCGCTCTCCGGATGCTCGGGATCAATTTTATAAACGGTAGTTCTTTGATCTTCGAACTGTGCCATGGTCGTTCAGTGGGGCTAAACCTGTTGCCTATCGGGTCGGTTCATCCAAAAACTCAAACGTGTCTCGCCAACCCTTGCCACGAAGCGGAAAATCTTTACGCAACGGATATCCCTCGTCGTATTCGTCCGGCATCAGAATGCGTCGAAGATCCGGATGGTTACGGAACCGGATGCCCATCATGTCATAGACTTCGCGTTCCATAAAATCGGCGCCTTTCCAGACGTCGGTCAGGGAATCGACGATGCAATCGGATTCCGGTACGCGAGTTTTCAGACGAATCCGTTGTCGTGTACGAATCGAGTAGACCTCGTAGACGACTTCAAACCGATCTTCATCGTCGGGCCAGTCTACTGAGCTGACATGGACGATGTAGTCAAACCGTAATGCAGGATCGTCCCGCAGAAACTTGGCTACATCGTGCAACGTCTCAGGCTTCACCGTCACGGCGAGGTCCCCGCGCCACTCCACTACTTTTGTGCAAGCGCCAGGAAAGGTGTCCTCGATACGTTGGGCTAGTTGGCTCATGAAGTCGTTCCGTCCGTCAGACCTTCAGCGCGTCCTTCACTTCTTTGGGCTGGGAGAGGAAGACGCGCTTCTGCATGATCCGCTCCTGCAACTTCAGAATGCCATCGAAGAGCGCTTCTGGGGTTGGAGGGCATCCCGGCACATAAATGTCTACCGGCACGAATCGGTCAACTCCCTGAACCACACTGTAACTGTCGTATATATTTCCTGACGTTGCGCAGGAGCCCATGGCGATCACGTACTTCGGTTCGGGCATCTGGTCATAAATTTTGCGAATGACGGGCGCCATGCGCCGGCAGACGGTACCTGCGACGATCATCAGGTCGGATTGTCGGGGCGAGGCCCGGAAGACCCCTGCGCCATAACGATCCATGTCATAGCGTGATGAAACAGCCGCGATCATTTCGATTGCGCAGCAGGCCAGACCGAAGGTCATCGGCCATAAGGATCCTTTTCTGGCCCAATTCACGGCCTTTTCAACCGTGAGGGTGATGACATCGGGAGAGCCGTCTTTATCGTGGCCACCGAGTTGAATTAATCCCATTCCAACGCTCCTTTTCGCCAGGCGTAGACATAGGCGACGAGGAAAAGCCCGATAAAGATCAACATCTCGATCAAGCCAATGAGGCCGATCTTATTAAACACAATGGCCCAGGGGTAAAGAAAGATAACTTCCACGTCGAAAATCACGAACAACATCGCGAAGATATAGTAACGCACGGGAAACGGCATTCTGGCGTCAGAAAAGGGTTCAGATCCGCACTCATAGGTGGATAGCTTCTCTGGTTCAGGATACTTCGGTTGAACAAAATAGCTGATAATCAGCGTGCCGGCGCCAAACGCCAGTGCGATGAACACAAAGACGAGTACCGGGAAATATCGACTGAGATACTCTAAGAGGAGCTCGGAACCGGCCATTAGCTCGAACCTCAACGGGTTTGAGGGCTTATAAGGCTATTTAAGAGGTCGGAATCTTAGCCCTTGCTCATTTTTAATAGCAAGCGCACAAAGGACCTAGGGCTTTAGTCCCGATAGTCCTAGAAAGTGAATACTGTCCAGGAGTTAGGAGCGCGCGTCGATTGTCACGCTTCGCGGGGCTTGCTTGATGTCTTCTTGCGCGATGTCGCTGAAACATCGCTGATCGAATGCTCTTGCGTGGAGGCGGTCTTCATCTGGCTGGCCGGAGTTCTCAAACCAGCCGGAGGAGATCCGGCGCCGATATCCCACTCAGATGCCATGAGCGTCGATGGTTGAACCTTGGTTCGGCGGGGCATCTGAGTGTTGATGCGTCGTTTGTCCATTGCGTTGGTCACCCGCTCGATAGTGGTTCCGGGACGTATTCGGTTCCGATCTCACGATAACATCCAGAGTGGCCTGATTCAAACCCTTGGCCTGTGCGCGGTTTCTTGACAACCCTCTGCTCTTTGCTAAGGTTGCTACAGGCAACCCTCCTAGGTGTGATCAATATGAGGACATTATCTATGCGCGCCAGCCTGACCATCCTCTCATGCAGTCTCATGGCTGTAACGGCCATCCCAGTGTACGCTCAGAATGCGCAAAGCGTGCGACTGGGTGAGGCAGCCTTGACCTATGCCGCCGGGTCGATCAGGCAAGACATGCCGATCGAGGGTGTCATCAATGTCATTACTGGCGACAATCAATTGTCCGGGAATCGAATGATGTTGGGCTGGTCCGGGACGGACACGCTGTATCTCAAACTGAAAAACCCAGGCGAGGCGGCGCTCGGTGACCTCTACACCGTATATCGGCGGTCTCGCAAGGTGTTCCATCCCATCACCAAGCAGTATCTGGGATATGTCATCAATCGGGTCGGTGTTGTGAAAGTCGTGCAGCTGGATCCCGTGCTCGTAGGCGTGCAGGTTGTTCGGTCTTACGCACCACTTTCACCCGGTGATCCCGTCATGCGCTTTACGCCTCCGGCCGCGGAGGAAGTCAGCGAGCCTGTTTCTTCAGGGCCAGATGTGGAAGGGATGATCGTTGAGTTACAGGCTGACAAGCATATGTCACTCGTGTCGCAGGGCAATGTGGTGTACCTCGACAAGGGGCGCGACGATGGTCTCCGGTCCGGAGACACTATGGAGGTGTTTCGCACGGGCGGCGGCTTGCCCGAGCGAAAGATCGGCGAAGTGAGAGTGCTTGCTACGGAACCTCATACGGCCACCGCGGTCTTGTCCAAGGCTTCGGCCCGCGCCCTCGTCGGAGATCGTCTTCGTTCCAAACATGGCGTGCCCGTCGAGGCCATGCAGCCTGAGAGCGGAGAGATTGATCGTCAGGCAGCAACCGTACAGCCTGTGATGGTGGCGAAGACGGATGCTTCCGTCCGTGAGGCGAATGGAGGTCGTCTGCCCGCCACGGGGAAAATCGAACGTACTCGTGGAAGTCGGCGACTCAACCTGGACGATCTGGCCGACCAGTTGGAATACGAGTCCGGGGAAGTCAAAGTGAAGCCCGCCGGGGTACCCATCCTTGAAAAATTGACTGAGTATTTGACCACTACGGCCACCGGTCAGCAGGTTCGCGTTGAAGGTCATTCCGATAACATGGAAATCGGCCCGTCCTTGAAAGGCGTCTTTCCCACCAATTGGGAATTATCGAAGGCCCGGGCGGCAGAGATCGTCCGGTATTTGGTCGAGAAGGGTGGAATGGATTCCGCGAAGTTGTCTGCCGTCGGGTATGGGGCCAGCCGGCCGGTGGCGAGTAACGGGACCGAAGAGGGACGCAAGAGAAACCGCCGCATTGAAGTCGTACTGGAGTCCCTCGAAGAGGCGGCCCCAGCGCAACCGGTGAAAGCCTCGGCTGATGAAACGGCATCGGTGTCGACACAGTTTACGTATAACCAGATGAATGCCGTGCCGGTGAATCCGACGAGCGTCCCGGTGTCGGAGGTGCCGTCTGGACCGGCTCCCTCGGATGTGACACCCGAGCGTGGCCCGATAGCCCCTGAGGCCGGAGTGCCGGCTTCTCCCGCTGATGGGATGCCACCGTCGCCTGCCCCTGGCTCCTAGTAGAGGCGGCGGCTGGTCTCTCGCAAGAGGCCGGCCGCCGTTCAGTGCCCTCTCTGTAACCTTTCTCCTTATCTGATCTCATTACCTGTTCGGGCTCATTCCTCGCGCGAGCTGATCCCGGTTGTCATTGTTGCACCGGGCCGGTGTTGTTAGAATGCCGCATGCTCGACCCTCCTTTGCAGCAGCCAAGTGCGATGATTCCGGCTCCTTCTCCTGCGTATGTTGATGTCGTATTGCCTCGTCGGCTTCATCGACCGTTCACCTATATCATCCCCTCAGAACTCAAGGGCCGCGTCGCCATCGGACGTTCGGTGGTGGTGCCATTTGGCTCGCAAGACCTTCACGGCCTTGTCATTGCGGTGCATCATCGGCTTCCACCTGGCGCCCCACAGAAGGGCCTCAAAGCTATTCGTTCGTTGAGTGCGGCCTCAGCGGATCATCTGCTTACGGCCGGCCAAATCGGGCTCAGCCACTGGGTTGCGGAACGGTATGCCGCACCGTGGGGGCAATGTATCAAGCTCGTTCTGCCCCCTGTCGATCGAGTGGGGGCGTCCCAGACGCGATATATGGCGACAGCGCAGGGCCTTGCGAAGAACGCGTCCGTCGAGCCGTTGGGAGAAACCGAAACAGAGTTGCTCGCCCGCTTACGCCGGCGTCCCAAGGGCATCATGGCGACGACTCTTCTGAAGGGCGACAGGTCCCGAACGACCCTTGCCTTGCAGGCACTGATCCAAAAGGGGCTGGTGAGTCGTTGTGAAGAACGGGCCGCCCAGAAAAGCGTCCGTCCTGCAAAACAACAGGGGCAGGTGTCAGGAGGCGGACTTCCTATGGAGTCGGTGGAGGCTGTTGAGAATTTCGAGCTGCCTCATGCGGAAGCCATGTCCTGGCCAACGGTTCTGGAACAGGCCTTGGCAAAGAAGGTCTTCGTCTCCTTGCTCCTGGAGGGTAGCCACTGCACCAGACAGTGGTGTCTGACGCAAGCGGTTCGAGCCACCCTTCGCCTCGGGAGGCAGGCGTTGATTCTCACGGGTGATGTCGAGCATGCGAGTCGTTTAGCTGATTCCCTCGCCTTAAGAGGCGAACAGCCGATGCTCCTGCACAGTGGTCTATCGATGACAGCGCGGGCGGCGGTCTGGCAGGCGGCGCAAGAGGGGTCGGTCAGGATTCTGATTGGCACCCGCATGGCGGTCTTCGCTCCCCTGAGGCGGCTAGGCCTTGTGTGGGTGGATGGTGAGGATGATGCGTCTTTCAAAGAAGAGCAGGTGCCCCGGTATCATGCCCGAGAGGTGGCTCACTATCGGGCTTCCCGCGACGGCGCGGTGCTCGTGCTTGCCTCGAATCATCCATCTCTCGAGAGTCTGTCGGCGGTTCAGGAAGGACGCATGACGGCATGTAAGTATCGCGATGCGGGCGAACTGCCGGCTGTGCACGTCATCGACATGAAGGAGTATCCCAGAGACGCCTCAGGAGGGACGGTGTTATCGCCTCCTCT
>ERZ724513.279-NODE-279-length-23926-cov-9.292112_pt1 | contig 23926 bp, 26 predicted proteins | sample MGYA00376046_ERZ724513 | MGnify/ENA primary metagenome ERZ724513 (study PRJEB28724, sample SAMN07190883) | activated sludge metagenome | isolation source: activated sludge of sewage treatment plant in Hong Hong | place: Hong Kong | collected 2016-03-17 ...
CGATTTGGGTCTGGGTGGCCTCCAAGGTGTTTGCGTCCTGCAGCGCGTACTCCTTGAACGTCACCGCCGCCAGCTCCTGGGAGAGCCGCTGCCTGGTGTTCTTCGGGGGCACGAAGTACAGGTTCGCCTCGAAGATGTGCGAGTTGACCTCGGTGGGCCAGTAGTTGTAGGTCAGATACCAGCCCGGCGCCCAGATCAGCAGGGTGAAGTTCGGGAAGAACTCGAAGGAGTCCTGACCCCAGAACGGCTGGCGCGACGGGTTGATCGCCGGCGGCAGCTCGTCGGCCGCGATGCCCTTGATGTCCGGACGGTCCCACGGACCGAACAGACCGCTGTGCAGAATCCGCTCGATCGGCTTGACCATCATCTCGTCCTTCGGCGGGCTCATGCCGCCCCAGGAGGAGATCATCGAGTGCGGGTCCTTGATGTCGTAGTGCAGCGCCTCGAAGCCGATCTTGGCCAGCTTGTCGGCCTCCTCCTTGACCGCCTGCTTCATGTGCAGCACCGGTGCGTGGTAGAACTCGGTGAACGCGTCGATGAACAGCTTCCAGTTCGCGTTGATCGGGGCGCGGTAGCTGTAGACCTCCGTCATCTCATGGAACGGATAGCCTTCCAGTCCCTTGGCGTAGTCGCCGAGGTAGTCCTGCAGGGGCGCGGCGTCGTCGTCGAAGTTGACGAAGATGAAGCCCTCCCAGACCTCGCAGCGCACCGGCTTGAGGCCGAAGTCCGCCTTGTCGACGTCGAAGAACTCGTCCTCCTGCTGGATGAACGTCAGCTCACCGTTGAGGGCGAAGCGCCAGGCGTGGTACTTGCAGGTGAACTGACGGCAGCTGCCGGAGACCTCCTCGCCGGGGAAGTCGTTCCACACCAGCTTGTTGCCGCGGTGCCGGCACATGTTGTAGAAGGCGCGCACGGTGCCCTCTTTGTCCTTCACGACGATGATCGAGGTGCCGGCGCCGACCGACGGCATTTCCCGGGTGAAGTAACTGCCGGTCTTGGGCAGCCGTTCCACCCGGCCGACGTGCAGCCACGTCTTACGGAAGATGGCCTGCTGCTCGAGCTTCCAGTGCTCCGGGTCGATCGAATCGGTGTAGTCCACCGGTGCCGTGCCGAGCTCGGGCCAGTTCTCGGTCCAGCTGCCCGCCGCGGGCTTCGGGAAATGTGCCATGAGTCTTTCCGTTCTGTCGTCGTGGTCCAGCTTGCGCCGAGGCCGTGGGCCGCCGGGACGGGTTTCGGGCGACGTCGGTGACGTCGACGCGGCTTGCCCCTCTCGATGGCGAGAATCATATTCTCATATCCGGATAACAGATTTCCAGAAACTCGCCGATTGGTCAATGCCGGAGCTCCGGACGACGCGGCTAAGCGAGTCGGCTAAGCGCGCTCGGCCTGCGAATACCCGCGCCCAACTGCGAAGAAACGGTCGCCGGATATTGATTCTCGTCTTACGAGAAGCTAGTTTCCTAGTTGGGAGAACTTAGCGAACGGCGACTTCCGGCCGCGTACCGTCGGCGTTACCGGTGCGGCACCGTCACCCGCCCCCGACGGAAGGGAACAGGCATGAACAAGGACGACATGATCCTGATCAGCGTCGATGACCACATCATCGAGCCGCCGGACATGTTCAAGAACCACCTCCCGGAGAAATACAAGAACGAGGCGCCGCGGCTGGTGCACAACCCCGACGGCAGCGACACCTGGCAGTTCCGCGACACCGTCATCCCCAACGTGGCGCTCAACGCGGTGGCCGGCCGGCCCAAGGAGGAGTACGGCCTGGAGCCGCAGGGCCTCGACGAGATCCGCCCCGGCTGCTACAACGTCGACGAGCGGGTCAAGGACATGAACGCCGGCGGCATCCTCGGCTCGATCTGCTTCCCGTCCTTCCCCGGGTTCGCCGGTCGGCTGTTCGCCACCGAGGACGAGGCGTTCTCGCTGGCGCTGGTGCAGGCCTACAACGACTGGCACATCGACGAGTGGTGCGCCAGCCACCCCGGCCGGTTCATCCCGATGGCGCTGCCCGCCATCTGGGATCCGAAACTGTGTGCGCAGGAGATCCGCCGAGTGGCGGAGAAGGGCGTGCACTCGCTGACCTTCACCGAGAATCCGTCGACGCTGGGGTATCCGTCGTTCCACGACGTGGAGTACTGGACGCCGATGTGGGATGCGTTGGTGGAGACCGAAACCGTGATGAACGTGCACATCGGATCGTCGGGCAAGCTGGCGATCACCGCGCCCGACGCGCCGATGGACGTGATGATCACCCTGCAGCCGATGAACATCGTGCAGGCCGCCGCCGACCTGCTGTGGTCCGCGCCGATCAAGAAGTATCCGACGCTGAAGATCGCGCTGAGCGAGGGTGGCACCGGCTGGATCCCCTACTTCCTTGACCGGGTGGACCGCACCTACGAGATGCACTCGACGTGGACGCACCAGGACTTCGGCGGCAAGCTGCCCAGCGAGGTGTTCAAGGAGCACTTCATGACCTGCTTCATCTCCGATCCGATCGGCGTGAAGAACCGTCACGAGATCGGCGTGGACAACATCTGCTGGGAAATGGACTATCCGCATTCGGATTCCATGTGGCCCGGCGCCCCCGAGGAACTCATGGCGGTCTTCGAGACCTACGACGTCCCCGACGACGAGATCAACAAGATCACCCACGAGAACGCGATGAAGCTCTACCACTTCGAGCCCTTCAAGCACATCCCGAAGGAGCAGTGCACCGTCGGTGCGTTGCGCAATTCGGTTGCGGGCCATGATGTCTCCATTCAGGCGTTGAGCCACAAGGACAAGGTGGGCACCACGTTCGCCGACTTCGCCGCCAGCGCCAAGGAAATTTCCGGCGCCCGGTAGTAGTGACAAGCACGCGGACGCCGGCGCGGCCACCCGCGCCGGCGTTCCGGACTGTTCGAGATAGGAAGCACGTATGTCTGGCGGAATGAGTTTCGAGCTCTCCGAGGATCAGGAACTGATCCGCAAGTCGGTGGCCGAGTTGTGTGGCAGGTTCGACGACCACTACTGGATGGAGAAGGACCAGAACCACGAGTTCCCCCGGGAGTTCTACGACGCCATCGCCAAGGGCGGCTGGCTGGGCATGACCATCCCGGAGGAGTACGGCGGGCACGGCCTGGGCATCACCGAGGCCACCCTGCTGCTCGAGGAGGTCTCGCGGTCCGGCGCGGCGATGAACGGCGCCAGCGCGATCCACCTGTCCATCTTCGGGATGCAGCCCGTGGTCAAGCACGGCTCCGACGAACTCAAGGCCGCCACCCTGCCCCGGATCGTCGACGGCGATCTGCACGTGTGCTTCGGCGTCACCGAACCCGGTGCGGGACTTGACACTTCACGCATCACCACGTTCGCCAAGCGGGAGGGCGACCACTACCGGGTCAACGGGCGCAAGGTGTGGATCTCCAAGGCCCTGGAGTCGGAGAAGATCCTGCTGTTGACGCGGACCACGCCCTTCGACGAGGTCACGAAGAAGACCGACGGCATGACGCTGTTCCTGACCGACCTCGACCGCGACCACGTCGACATCCGGCCGATCAAGAAGATGGGCCGCAACGCGGTGAGCTCCAACGAGGTGTTCATCGACGACCTGATCGTCCCCGTCGAGCACCGCGTCGGCGAGGAGGGCCAGGGCTTCAAGTACATCCTGGACGGGCTGAACCCCGAGCGGATGCTGATCGCCGCCGAGGCGCTCGGCATCGGGCGCGTCGCGCTGGAGAAGGCCGTCAAGTACGGCAACGAACGCGTCGTGTTCAACCGGCCGATCGGGATGAACCAGGGCCTGCAGTTCCCGCTGGCCGACTCGCTGGCCCGGCTGGACGCCGCCGAACTGGTGCTGCGCAAGGCAACCTGGCTCTACGACAACGGCAAACCGTGTGGGCGCGAGGCGAATACGGCCAAATATCTGTGCGCCGATGCCGGCTTCGGGGCGGCCGACCGGGCGCTGCAGTTGCACGGCGGCATGGGCTACTCCGAGGAGTATCACGTGTCCCGGTACTTCCGCGAGTCGCGCCTGATGAAGATCGCCCCTGTCAGCCAGGAGATGATCCTGAACTTCCTCGGCGAGCACGTCCTCGGACTGCCCCGAAGCTACTGATGACGAAACCCGGTCCGGCGCCGTTGGCCGGCATCACGATCGTGGCCATGGAGCAGGCCGTGTCGGCGCCCATGTGTACCCGGGTGCTCGCCGACTTCGGCGCTCGGGTGATCAAGGTGGAGAACCCCAACGGCGGGGACTTCGCCCGCGACTACGACGACGTCGTCAACGGTCCGGGTGGCCTCGCCGCGCATTTCGTCTGGGCCAACCGCGGCAAGGAGTCGGTCACCCTCGACCTGAAATCCGATGCGGGGATGGACATCCTGCACCGCCTGCTCGACGGTGCCGACGCGTTGGTGTCCAACCTCGCGCCCGGTGCGACGGCCCGGATGGGTATCGGACCGGAGGACTTGCGCCGCCGGCACCCGAACGTGATCGCGCTCGAGATCGACGGCTACGGCCCGGGCGGGCCCCTGTCGCACAAGCGCGCCTACGACCTGCTGGTGCAGGCCGAGTCGGGGACCTGCGCGGTCACCGGCTATCCCGGCATGCCCGCCAAACCCGGTCCGCCCGTCGCCGATATCTCGACCGGTCTGTACTCGGCGCTGTCGATCATGGCCCTGCTGCTGGGCCGCGCCCGGGGCACCGTCGACGGGGCACCGGCCGTGGCGGTCAGCCTGTTCGACACGATGACCGACATCATGGGTTACCAGCTGACCTTCACGCAGCACTCCGGCATCGACCAGCAGCCGCTCGGGATGAGTTCACCGGCCGTTGCGCCTTACGGGGCGTTCGGCACCCGCGACGGCCAGACCGTGGTGCTGGGCACCACCAACGACCGCGAGTGGCAGCGGGTGGCCCGCGAGATCATCGAGCGCCCGGACCTCGCCGACGACCCGCGCTACGCCACCAACCCCGACCGCTGCGAGCACCGTGACGAACTCAACGCCGCGATCGAAACCTGGTGTGCCGAGCATGATCTCGTCGACATCCAGAAGATCGCCGACGCCGCGGGGATAGGCAACTCCCGGTACAACGTGCCCAGCGAGGTAGTCGCGCACCCGCACCTGCGGGCCCGGGACCGGTGGCGGCCGGTGCAGACACCCAAGGGCGAGATCTCCGCGCTGCGGCCGCCGCCGGTGATCACCGGATTCGAGCAACCGATGGGCGCGGTGCCCGGACTCGGCGAGCACACCGACGCCGTCCTCGCCGGACTCGGGCTGAGCCACGACGATATCGCGGCCCTGCGCGCACAAGGCGCCATCGGGCCGTCCTACCAACGAACGGAGTAGCAGATGCGGGAGACAGTGATCGTCGGTGCGGTGCGCACCCCGGTGGGCAAACGCAACGGCGGACTCGCCGAGCAGCACGCCGCCGATCTGTCCGCCGTCGTCCTCAACGAACTGGCGGCGCGCACCGGGCTGGACCCCGACATCGTCGACGACGTGGTGTGGGGCTGCGTTTCGCAGGTCGGCGACCAGTCGTCAAACATCGGGCGGTATGCGGTGCTGGCCGCCGGCTGGCCCGAGCACGTGCCCGGCACCACGGTCAACCGCGCCTGCGGGTCCAGCCAGCAGGCACTGGATTTCGCCGTTCAGGCCGTGATGTCCGGTCAGCAGGACGTCGTGGTGGCCGGCGGTGTCGAGGTGATGAGCCGGGTGCCGTTGGGCGCGGCCCGCGCCACCGGGATGCCGTACGGCCCGAAAGCGCTTGCCCGGTATGACGGTTTCCAGTTCAACCAGGGCACCGGCGCCGAGATGATCTGCGAGAAATGGGGTTTCGACCGGACGGCGGTCGACGAGTACTCGGTCCGGTCGCACGAACTGGCGGCCGCCGCGCAGGACGGCGGCGCGTTCACCGACCAGATCGTCCCGGTGGCGACCGACGGCGGTGTCGTCGACGCCGACGAGGGCATCCGGCGCGGCACCACGGTCGAGAAGCTGGCCGGGCTCAAGCCGGCGTTCCGCGAGGACGGAATCATCCACGCCGGCAACTCTTCCCAGATCTCCGACGGTGCGGCCGCCCTGCTGGTGATGACCGCGGAGAAGGCCCGCGAACTGGGCATGACACCGCTGGTGCGGTACACCGCCGGTGCCGTGACCGGTGCAGACCCGGTGCTGATGCTGACCGGGCCCATCCCGGCGACGGAGAAGGTGCTGCGCAAGGCGGGTCTGGGGATCGACGACATCGGGGCGTTCGAGGTGAACGAGGCGTTCGCCCCGGTACCGCTGGCCTGGCTGGCCGAGACCGGTGCCGACCCGGCACGGCTGAATCCGCTGGGCGGCGCCATCGCGCTCGGTCACCCGCTCGGCGCCTCGGGCGCGGTTCTGATGACCCGGCTGATCCATCACATGCGCGACAACGGAATTCGCTACGGCCTGCAGACCATGTGCGAAGGCGGCGGCACCGCCAACGCGACGGTCGTCGAGCTGGTCACCGACTGAGGAATGACGCCGACGTTGTGCGAGTAGCCCACTGCGTGGCTCCTCACCCGACGACGCTAGACAGGAGAACCCATGCGCCGCACCCTGTTCACCGAGGACCATGAGGCCTTCCGCGAACTCGCCCGCGACTTCATCGAAAAAGAGGTCGTGCCCGCCTACCCGCAGTGGGAGAAGGCCGGCCGGATGCCGCGCGAGGCATTCGAAAAACTCGGCGAGACCGGGATCATGGGGATCACGCTGCCCGAGGAGTACGGCGGCGGCGGCCAGCACGACTACCGCTACAACGTCGTGCTCCAGGAGGAGGCGGCGCGCGCGCTGGTGACGCTGTCGACGGTGCGCACCCAACTCGAGGTGATCCTGCCGTACTTCCTGCACTACGCCAACGAGGAGCAGCGCAAGCGTTGGTTCCCCGGGCTGGCGGCGGGCACCCTACTGACCGCGGTCGCGATGACCGAACCGGGCACCGGCTCCGATCTGGCCGGGGTGCGCACCACCGCGAAGCTGGAGGGCTCGGGGAAAGACGCAGTGTACGTGCTCAACGGTGCCAAGACGTTCATCACCGGCGGCATGCAGGCCGACCTGGTCGTCGTGGTCGCGCGCACGTCGACGGACGCGGAGAACCGGCGTAAGGGGTTGACGCTGTTGGTCGTCGAGGACGGCATGCCCGGCTTCGAGCGCGGCCGCGAGTTGGAGAAGATGGGCTGCAAGGTGCAGGACACGGCCGAGCTGTCGTTCACCGACGTGCGGGTGCCGATCGCCAACCGGCTGGGGGAGGAGGGTGAGGCGTTCTCCTACCTCGGTCACAATCTGGCTCAGGAGCGGCTGACCGTCGCCGTCGGCTCGGTGGCCCAGGCCCGCTCGGCAATTGGAGCGGCCATCGAATACACCAAGAGCCGCAAGGCTTTCGGCACACCGGTCGCATCGTTCCAGAACACGAAGTTTGAGCTGGCGGCGTGTTCCACGGAGGTCGAGGCGGCCCAGGCGATGCTGGATCAGGCCGTCGCCGAACACGTCACCGGTGACCTGTCCGGGGCCGACGCGGCGCGGGTGAAGCTGTTCTGCACCGAGGTGCAGGCCCGGGTCATCGACCGCTGCCTGCAACTGTTCGGCGGATACGGCTACATGATGGAGTACCCGATCGCCCGGCTGTACACCGACGCGCGGGTGGCCCGCATCTACGCGGGCACCTCCGAGGTGATGAAGGTGATCATCGCCAAGTCCCTCGGCCTCTGACCGCCGCGTCGCGGCCCGCCGCCGAGCGCGCGGTTTCGTTGACGACACGCGACCAAGTTCGCGGATCTCGCACGTTGGGCGGCGGCGACGCTCGGCCGCATAGGACCTGACCGGAAAGTGACACTTGCCACATCCGCGCAACTAACCTACTGTACGTTCATTAAGTAGGTTCGTCCGTCCGAAGGATCGCCAGCTCCGTGACCTCTGCCAGGCCTTATGCCGCGCTGCTCGCCAAAGGCGAGGACCGTAAGCAACGCATTCTCGAGGTGGCGCAGCGGCTGGTGACCCGCAACGGCTGGCGCAACACCACGCTCTCGCAGATCGCCAAGGAGGCCGGGGTTTCGGCGGCGGGTCTGCTGCACCACTTCGAGTCCAAGGAACAACTGCTGCACGCCGTGGTCGACGCCCGCGACGCCGATGACGACGCCCACGCCGACCGGACCGGCGACCTGCTCGAGCAGTTGGCCCACGCCGGCGAGCGGGTGGAGCGGGCTCCGGAACTCGTCGGCACCTACTCGGTGCTGCTCGTCGAGAACCTGATGCCCGACGCGCCGCTGCACGACCGTCTGCTGGCCCGCCAGCAGGCGGCGATCCAGATCGTGACGGACCTGATCAAACGTGGCCAGGACGCGGGCCGCTACCGCAACGACTTCGACGCGGCCATCAAGGCCGTGCAAATTGTGTCCCTCGTCAACGGATTGGAAATCTCATGGCTGCTGGATCCATCGGTGCCGCTCGCGAAAACGATACGGGAATACGCGAATTCGCTGATGCGGGAGTTCGCCCCGGACGCAACATCATGAGGTACCGCCTGGACGTCGTCGCGCCCACCGTCATCGAGGCCGTCCGCGCTGCCGGCGGCTGGATGTTCGACCGGGTGATGGCGGGCTGGGACGTGCGGGTGCTGGTGACCGACGGACACGATGACCGCGCCCTGCAGATCCTCGGCGCCGACGGGGCCGACCTCGAAGCGGTCCTGCAGCTGGGCGCCGACGGCGAGCACCCGCACGCCGTGGCGGTTGCCGCAGATCTGTACGGCAAGGACAGCCGGATTCGCGACGGTGTGCGGCTGGCGCTGGAGAGCGGTCAGACCGAGGTGACGCTGTGGGGCGAGAGCTTCCCGGCCGAACTGGACCGCGGCATGGTCGGGTCGGTGGAACATCGGCTGTCGGTGGCCGCCCGTGCGTTCAAGGCCCAGGCGCTGGCGAGCCTGGAAATCGCTGAGGCACAGGGTGATTCGGTGTCGAGCATCGAGATCTTCAGGTCGGGTAGCCGGGCGTGCTGCCCGGAAGCCGCCGACCTGGTGCCCGCCAGCTGAGCACCTGCCGCGGGGTGGTCACGGCGCGGTGTGCTGCTTCGCGGCCTCCCGCGCCACACGTTCGTCGTGGATGCGCACCAGTTCCCGGAAGCCGAGGCGGTGGTATTTCGGAACGGGCTGAATTCCCCACTGGTCTCGCGCGGTGTCCTTGCCCTCGGCGCCCTCGGGCGGGCCGAACGCCGGGTAGGGCACCTTGCATTCCAGGGTGTCGTCGGAGTAGCGGACCTTGAGCAGTTCGCTGCAGATCTGGGTGAGGCTCAAGGTCGGGTAGCCGTAGTAGATGGCCATGAACGGCAGCGTGAAGGCGCCTTCGATGACGAGTGCGACCAGGCAGACCAGCACGGCCCGCTTGATCCACTTGTGCATGCGGGCGTAGTACGGCGTGGTGCCGGGCGGCAGGTCCTCGGTGACCTCGGGTGTGGTGGTCATGGTGTGCTCCTCAATGCTGTTCAGTCGGAGAAGATTTCACGGTTCACCGTGTGCAGATACGGGATAGCGAGGAACGGCGTGATGTAGAAGATGTCGTAGAGCCACCAGCCGATCACCGGAAACACCACCCCGGCGTAGCGCACGTCGGCGAACATCGTCATGTTGAACACGTACACGCACCAGATGAGCACGCCCATCCAGCAGGTGACGATCATCCACTGGTGTCCCCAGCGCTTCATCTGCAGGAATCCGATGGCGGCGGCGCACCGCATCGTGAAGACGGTGAGGATCATCCCGAACACCATGGACTTCTCACCCGGCCCCGCGGCGCCGCCGATCCACAGTTCGTTGTAGTGCCAGAAGTAGCCGCCGTCGAACATGGCGCCCCAGCCGACCATCAGGACGCGGTTGATCAGCGTGTGGTTGGCCACCAGGTCCAGCGCCCAGCCGAGGCTGTTGAGCATGCCGTCGATCAGCACCAGGTAGCCGATCAGCGTGACGATCATCGGCCGCACCGACAGCCCGGCGCGGGCCGCCTGACGCTGCAGCCACACTCCGCGCATGAAGATCGGGAAGCCGATCAGCCCGGGCGCCCACATGCCCATCAGCCCGGCGCCGACGATCATCCACTTGTCGGCGCGGCGCTGCGCCTGCCGGGACTGCTCGTGGTGTTCCTCGAGACCGACCGACACATCGGCGGCGGGACCCGCAGCGGACCGGGCGGAAAACCGGTTCAGCAGAGGAAGATTCACAAGTCCCACCAACCCCGGGCGAACGACATGTAGAGCTGGATCAGGAACATCGCCAGCAGATAGCCGTAGACGACGACCTGCAGGACGATGAGTGCCCTCTTACGCTTCTTCTCCTGTTGGTCGACCATGCCGGATTATTCCTTTCTAGTTCTGACCATCGGCGATGGCGGCAACCGCCACCTCGCGCAGTCCGTCGGTGATGGCGCCGTCGCTGGAGAGCGGCGTGAGGATGCAGGCCTCGGCGGCGTCGAGTTCGGAGGCGCCCGCGGTGATCAACTGCGCGGCGGTGACGAGGACGCGAGTCGAGGGCGGCTCGAAGTGGAACGCGTCGTCGGCGGTCCTGATCGCGGTGGCGCAGCGCACCAGTCGGTGCGCCGTCGGCAGCGCGACGCCGGTTTCGGCGACGATCACCGCGGCCTCCCGGTCCGGCGGCAGATAGCGCATCGGCAGCGTGACGAACCGTTGCCGGAACGAGGGTTTCAGTTCCTTGAGTGAGCTGCGGTAGGCGGGGTTGTAGGAGCACACCAGCATGAACGTCTCGGGTGCGTGGACCACCTGGTCGGCGCGGTCCAGGTACAGCGCGCGCCGGTGGTCGGTGAGTGAGTGCAGGATCGCCAGCGAGTCGTGCCGGGCCTCCACGACCTCGTCGAGGTAGCAGATCGCGCCCGCCTTGACCGCGCGGGTGAGCGGCCCGTCGGTCCATCGCACGTCGCCGCCGGTCACCATGAACCGGCCGACCAGGTCGGAGCTGGTCAGGTCGTCGTGGCAGCTGATCGTCACGACGGGCCGTTGCAGGAGCATCCCCATGTGCTCCACCAGGCGGGTCTTTCCGCAGCCGGTGGGGCCGGTCAGCATGACGGGCAGGCGCCGGTGGTAGGCCTGTTCGAACAGCCGGACCTCGTTGCCGTTGGCGAAATAGGTGTCGCTGAAAGTCATTGCGCAACAAGCTCCCGGTGGACGTGGGCGAGGACGCGGGGGAATTCTTCGACACGGCGTATCCGCTGGGATCGCTTGGGCCCGAAGATCTCCGGGAGTGGATCGACCCGGGCGGGGCCGACGCCGACGTAGTACATCGAGACGCCCGCCTCGCGCGCCTCCTCGACCGCGTGCGCCGCGTCAGCCCAGGCGTAGCGGCCTTCGTAGCCCTCGTCCGAGATCAGGCCGTCGCCGATGGCGATGAGCAGCCTTCGCTCCGAGGGTTGGGTGAGCAGCCGGCTGGTCAGGTGACGCAGCGGGGCGCCCAGCCTGGTGTACCCTCCGGCGGACAGGCCGAGGCTGCCGGGCGGGACGAAGCGCCGTTCGGGAAAGTCCTTGAGGCAGTTGACTTCCACCCGGTGACGGGTGTTGCCGGTGAACACGAAGATGCCGTGCCGCTCCCGCGCGGTGGTCATCGCCCGCGAGAGGGCGTCGGCGCAGGCCAGTTCCAGCCGGAAGACGCGGCCGCCGTGGACCCCGAGCGACGAGCTGCCGTCGAGCAGCAGCGCGGTGGTGACGTCGCGGCCCGCGGGCAGCAGGTCGCGGAAGATCCTCGGTTCCAACGCCGTTCCGGTCGCCAGGTCGATGTAGTGGTCCACGTATCGGTCGACGTCGAGGTCCGACCCGTCCTCGAGCCGGTTCGTCATCGCGCGATGTGTGTTCTCCTCGAACCACTTCCGCACGTCGATGGACACCGCACCCGGTCTGTCGGGACGGCCCGGGTGCGTCCGTTCCAGCACGGCGACATGGTCGGGCAGGAAGCGCTGCGTCCAGGCGTTCCACTCCGGATAAGGAATGCCCTGGCGGTGTTCGGGAGTGATGTCCAGGTCGTTGTCGTGCGGCCGGCTCGGCGGCGGCAGGTTGGAGTTGCGGACCCCGCCGTCACCGCCGACCGGTACCGAGTGCGGGCGCGGCAGCCGTTTCTGGTTGCTCGTCCACGGCAGCCGGCCGAAGGTGCGGCGCAGCTTGTCGGAGACGCCCTGTGCCGTCGTGTACCCCCGCGGCAGCGCGCCCAGCAGCGGATCGACGAACAGCGGCTGACCGGTACGGGCCAGTGCCACAGCGTGTTCGAGCATCGTGGGGGCATCGGTCCCGGGGTCGGCGGGCGCGAGGTCCGGTAGCAGGCGGCCGATTTCGGGGAGCAGCCCCGGCCAGTTCGCCGCGACCCAGCCGAGCGCGACGCGGGCCTCCACCAGGTCTAGGGCACGCAGTTCGCGCGCCGACAGTTCGTTGAGCCGGTACCGCAGAATCCGCTCCTTGGACGGCGAACACTGCAGCGCCACACCGCAGGTCAGGGTTCGGCGGGTCCAGTCTGGCCGCGGCGACGGGTATGGGACGTGCACGGCGTCGAGCGCGGTGCTCAGGCCGAAGCCACGTCGGCTTCCGCTGACCAGTCGCGCTTCGGTGCGGCGGCGTTCGCTGAGCGCGACGGCCGTTACGGCGCAACTGCGTTCGAGTGCCATGGCGCGCGCGTCGGACTGTTCGGGCATCGGTGGGACGCGGTGCTCAGAACGTTCCGATGTTGGAGAACATCCAGTACCAGAACCAGATGACCAGCGCGGTGCCGCCCCACGCCGCCACGTAGCGCAGGATCTCCCAGACCCATCCCATGTCTACCCTCCTTGTTTGATTCACTGATCGAAGTCAACCAATGCGGTCATTGTCGCGTGTCAGTCGGAGAAGATTTCCCGATTGACCGAGTGCAGGTACGGGATCGCGAGGAACGGCGTGATGTAGAAGATGTCGTACAGCCACCACCCGACGACGGGCAGGACCACTCCGGCGTAGCGCACGTCGGCGAACATCGTCATGTTGAACACGTAGACGCACCAGATGACGATGCCCATCCAGCAGGTGACGACCATCCACTGATGGCCCCAGCGCTTCATCTGCAGGAAGCCGATGCCGGCGGCGATCCGCATGGTGAACACGGTGAGGATCAGGCCCACCTCGAGTGCCTTTTCGCCCGGGGCGCCCGCGCCGCCGACCCATAATTCGTTGTAGTGCCAGAAGTAGCCGGCGTCGAACATGTTTCCCCAGCCGTTCAACAGCACCCGGGCCAGCAGGCTGTGACTGGCGACGAGATCGAGCGCCCACCCGACGGTGTTGATGGCGGCGTCGATGATGACGAGGTAGCCGAGCAATGTGACCAGCATCGGCCGCACCGTCAGCCCGTCGCGTTGCGCGCGCCTTAACAGCCAGACGCCGCGCAGGAACAGCGGCAGTCCGAAGATGCCGAGGGCCGCGGTGCCGATGAGCAGGCTGCCGGAGATGAGCCACTTGTCGGCCCGGCGCTGCGCGAGCCGGGACGCCGCCAGATGCTCGTCGAGGCCGGACGCCGCGGACAGCTGAGTCACAGACTGACTATAGTCAATGAAATCCCGATACGACCGGTTGCCGCCGCCGAGTTCGCGCTACCGGCTGCTGCGACCCCGGGCGATGCCGCGCATCGTGCGGGCCACGTAGTCCTCGAGGAGGTCGTCGCGGGTCGGCCAGTCGTTGGTGGTGATCAGCAGGGCGTAGAAGCCGAGCAGGAAGAACACCGAACTGTTCACCGGTATGACGTCGGCATCGACCTCACCGCGCCGCCGCGCCGCCTCGATCTCCTCGGCGAGCAGGATCACCAGCGCGTGGTCGGCGACACCCTCCTGCGGGGGCCGGGTCTGCGAAAAGTGAAGCGCCAGAAAATCTTTGAACAGCAGGTCACCCAGCCGCCGCTCGAGTGCGAGCACCAGGCGAACGGCTTCGTTCAGCACCGATTCCAGGTCATGGTCCGTCTTGACGAACTGGCCGAACTGTTTGGCGATGCGCTCCTCTTCGCGGTGCTCCAATTCGAGCAGCACGTGTTCCTTGGTGGGGAAGTGGAAGAAGAACGTGCCGTGCGCGACGCCGGCGGCGGCGACGATCGCGGACACGTCCGCCGCGGCCATACCGGCCCTCTTGAACTCGGCGATGGCGGCGCCCAGCAGGCGCTCACGGGTCTGCAGCCGTTTGGCCTCCCGGGTCAGCGGTTTGTCCGGCGCAGCCATCATCGCCCTTTCGTATCGGGCGGCCCGTGCCGTCCGCACCAGCGAGCTAGGCGTCGGTCTCCTTGATGGAGATCGCCTGCCGCGGGCACTGCCGGACGGCCTCGCGCACCTGATGCTCGTTCTCGGGAGTCACCTCGTCGGAGAGCAGGTGCAGATAATCCTGCTCGTCGAGGTCGAACACCTCGGGCAGGATGCCCATGCACACCGCGTTCGCTTCGCACAGATCGAAGTCGACGACAATCTTCTTCTTGCTCATTTCAGCACCCGCACTGGGACGTGGTGGTAACCCGCGACATTCTGCATGTGTACCTTCTCCAACCCGTCCCAGTCCACCTCGTACCGGGGCATGAAGTCGAGCAGTCGCTCCAGCGCGATCGTCGTCTCCAGGCGGGCCAGCGCGGCGCCCAGGCAGCTGTGGATGCCGTACCCGAAGCCGAGGTTCTGCGATTCGGTGCGATCCCGGTCGATGTCGAACACGTGGGCATTGGTGAACGCCCGGGGGTCGCGGTTGGCGGCGGCCTTCATCAGGAACACCGGCTTGCCGGCCGGGATCGTCGTTCCGTGCAGGTGCGCCTCCTTGAGGGTGAACCGCACGTTGTAGTGCACCGGGCCGTCGAAACGCAGCATCTCCTCCACGGCCGCGGGGATCTTGCTGCGGTCGTCGAGCAGCTTCTGCCACTGCTCCGGGTTCTTCGCGAACGTCACGATGGAACTGCCGATCAGCTTGGTGACCGTCTCGGCGCCGGCCCCGCCCAACAGCGAGGCGAACCCGGCGATCTCGACGTCGTCGAGCCGGCGCGTGCCCCCGTTCTCGTCGGGCACCTCGGCCGCGATGAGCCGGCTGAGCATGTCGTCCTGCGGGTCGGCGCGCCGCTCCTGGGCCAGCTTGTAGTAGTACACGCCGGACTCGATGGCGGCGGCCATGCCCGCCTCGGTGTAGCCGATGTTGCCGGGCTCGCGGGTCAGCGAGGTGTCGATCCACTCGCGCACCTTCTGCCGGAACTCCTCGGGCACCCCGGCCATCCGGGTGATCACCTCGACGGGGAACGGACCGGAGAAGTCGGCGACGACGTCGAAATGGTCCGGGTCGACCCGGGACAGGTAGTGGTCGACCAGTTGCTCGACGGTCTCGCGCTGCGCCTGGATGGCCCGCGGCGTGAACGCCTTGTTGACCAGGCTGCGCATCACCCGGTGCTCGGGCGGGTCCATGAAGATGATCGACTTCTGCGGCCCCTCCTCGGACTGCACCATCGCGAGGTCGCAGCCGCGGCTGGACGAGTAGGTTTCGTGGTCCTTGAGGGCCGCGGCGACGTCGGCGTGCCGGGTCAGCGCGTAGAAGTCGTGCTCGTCGCTGTAGTAGACCGGCGCCTCGTCCTGCATCCGCAGGTAGATCTCGTAGGGGTCGTTGAAGTACTCATCCGAGAACGGGTCGAAGGTGACTCTCGGGGCTTCCTGGCGGGCGGTCATGTGGCTTGCTCCTCCGCGGGCGGGGCTGGTGGCGGAAAGTTACGGATTAAGACCGAAATGTAACGCTAGCAGATCGGCGGACGAATGATCCCCAAACACCGGCATTCAGTGCCCCAGACCCGCGTCGACGAGCGGGTCGAGGCGGCCCAGGTCGGCCCCGAGTTCGGCGGCGGTCCGCCGGACCACGGCGACGTCCTTGCCGATGAACTCGGCCACCGCGGCGATGAAGTTCGACGCCGATCCGGCGCGGGCGATGTTGCCCATCGCCTTGCTGGCGCCACTGCCGTACGGCAGCGCGGCCAGCAGCGCCGCCTCGTCCAGACCGAGCCGGGCGCCGAGTTCGACGGCTTCGGCGACCATGCCGATCTGAGCGGCGAACAGCGTGTTGTTGACGAGTTTGACCTTCTGGCCCGAGCCGATCGGACCGACGTGCAGGACGGGATCGCCGTAGGCCGACAACGCCGGCCGGGCCCGCTCGACCGCCTCGTCGCTGCCGCCGACCCACAGCGTCACCCGCCCGGCGGCGATGTCGTGCGGGCCGCCGCTGACCGGGGCGTCGACGACGTGCACGCCCCGGGCCCGAGCCGCCACGGCAAGGCGCTCCGCGGTCCGCGGGCTGCCGGTGGTGTGCAGCACCAGCACCGAACCGGCCGGCATCGCGTCGATCAGGCCGGGTGCGATCTGGTCGACCTGATCGTCGGTGAACACGCAGAGGACCACCACATCGGCGCCGTCGGCGACCTCGACGGCCTCGGTCACCGGCGTGGCGCCGAGTTCGGCTACCGCGGCACGCTTTTCGTCGGTCCGACCCAGCGCGCGCACCTGATATCCGGCGCCGACGAGCCGCTGCACCATCGGCGCGCCCATCCGGCCCGCGCCGACGAACCCCACCCGCATCCGTTACATCCTCACCGCGGATGGCCCATGGATTCCAGCGCGGCGTCGGCGGCGTCGAAGACGGCCTCCTCGGGAGCCCTCGCGGTGCCGGCCAGGTCCGCCGCCAGCCGGACGTCCTTCTGCAGCAACGCACCGGCGATCGGCGCCAGGTTGTCCAGGGTGCCGCCGAACATCGCGATGCTGCCGAGCGCCTTGCTGTTGGCCGATCCGCGCGTCACCACCTCGCACATCCGCTCCCGCGGAACACCGAGGGACTCACCGAGTTTCAGCAACGTGATCGCGCTGCCCAGGTTCGCACTGAACAACAGGTTGTTCAGGATCTTGGTGACCTGCCCGGCGCCCAGCGGCCCGAGATGCACGATGGGGTCGGCGTAGGTCTCGAACACCGGCCGACACTTCTCGACGTCGGCCTCCGCGCCGCCGGCCATGACCAGCAGTTGCTTGGCCTCCACGGCGGGGGCGCCACCGCTGACCGGCGCGTCGACCACCGAAATGCCTTTCGCGGCAGCCTTTTCGCCGACCTCGCGGCAGGTGTCGGGGTGAATCGTGCTGTGGATCACCAGGGTGTCGCCCGACGACATGTGTTCCAGCAGACCGTCTTCCCCGTAGGCCAGGCCACGCACATCGTCGTCGCCGACGACGCACAGGCACACGACGTCGCTGGCCTCGGCCAGTGCCGCGGGACTCTCGGCGAATGTCGCCCCGGTGCCGGCATAGGGTTCCAGCGACTCCGGGCGTCGCGCCCACAGGGTGGTAGGAAACCCGCCGTCGACGATCGCGTGTGCCATCGGTCCGCCCTGGCTGCCCAGTCCGATGAATCCGACCCGTATCACGTGCCCTCCGTTGTCAATTCGGTTGTCATGCATGTCTCGGCGAAGTCGAGTACGCCGCGGTGGTAGGCCGGCGCGGCGTGACCGAGGCTCAGATTGTGCCCGGCGTCGGTCTGCTCGTTGGTGACCACCCGGGGAGCCGAGGTGAACAGCGCGGCGACCTCGGCCAGCGCCGCCGGGCCGTTCTCCCAGACCCGTTCATGCTCGGCGAGGGTGTAGCGCACCGGAACACGGACGCGGGCGGCCAGATCCGGCAGGTCGGCCCGCCAGTTGGTCACCAGGGTCTCCTCGTAGCGCGGCGACACCGGGCCGCCCTTGATCCGCACCGAGGCCGCCACCCCGTCGGGATAGAGTTCGGCCGGTTCCCACAGCAGTTCGCGCAGCCCGGTCGGGATGTTGTCCCGGGAGGCGCCGTCGAGCACCGCCGCGGCACTCGCCTGATAGCGCAGCCCGGTGCCCGAGATCTCGACGCCGAGCAGGGCGGCGCCGCGTTCCTCGGCGGCCATCCGCACCGCGAGTTCGCTGCCGTTGGAGTGGGCCAGCACGAAAACTCCGGCGCCGCGGGGCCGGGCGCCCAGGACGGCGTCGACCGCCCGGTAGGTCATGTCGATTCGTCTTGGGGTGGAGTCGAATTCGGCCGAGTAGAGCGCCGACGCGCCGAACCCGGGACGGTCCAGCGCGACGACGGTGTAGCCCAGCTGCGGCGCGGTGCGCAGCAGGCTCAGCTCGGGCCGGCCCGGACAGTCGAAGTACGCCGCCGTCGTCGCGCCGCCGTGCAGCGCGACCACCACCGCCTTGGGCTGGTCCACCTCGGCCAGCAGCCCCGACATCGGGACGCCGTCCACCAGCACCACGCGGGCTTGTGGCTGAGTCACCCGGTCACCTGTCGGACCGCATCAGCAGCACGCCGCTGGGGGTGAGCCCGCCGGAGGACACCACCGCGACCTTGGCGTCGGCGACCTGACGTTCGCCGCCCTCGCCGCGCAGCTGGGTGACGGCCTCCTGGATCAGTCCCATCCCATGGGTACGGCCGTGCGAGAGCTGGCCGCCGTGGGTGTTCACGGGGATGATCCCGTCGCGGGCGATCGCCGTGCCGCCGTCGAGGAAGTCCTTGGCCTCACCGATGCCGCAGAAGCCCAGCGCCTCCAGCCAGGACAGGCAGTTGAAGGTGAACCCGTCGTAGAGCTGGGCGACGTCGACATCCTTGGGCCGCAACGATGTTCGGGTCCACAGATGTGCCGACTGGCCGAGCACCTGGGGTTCGTGCGTCATGGTCGTCTGGTCCCAGTCGGTGCGTTCGATGATCTGGGTGCCGACCGCCTCGACGAACACCGGGGGCTTGGGGCGGTCGGGGACCGTTTCGACGGCGGACACGATGACGGCGATCGCCCCGTCGCACGGCACGTCACAGTCGTAGAGCCCGAACGGTGTGGTGATCATCCGGGCCGACAGGTAGTCCTCCATCGTCATCGGGTCCCGGTAGATCGCGGTCGGGTTCAACGCCGCGTTGGCGCGCTGGTTCAGCGCGATCCAGCCCAGCGTCTCCCGCGTGGTGCCATAGCGGTGAAAGTGCCTCTGCGCGTTGAGCGCCAGGGTGTGTGCGGCCGACATCGCCCCGAACGGCATCTGGAAGCTGGTGGTGCGGGCGCCGCCGGGAGGCGAGAGTTTGCCCTCCTTCATCAGCTGCTGAAAGGTGGCTTCCCACAGCGTCCGGAAGCACAGCACGTGCGTGGCCATCCCGGTGGCGACGGCCATCATGGCCGCGATCACCGATCCGCCGGGACCGAAGGTGTCCATGCCACCGTTGATCCACGTCGGCCGGATGCTCAGGGCGCCCTCCAGCGCGGTGCAGCCGCCCTCGCCCATGCCGACGGCGTCCATCGCGGGATACGTTGAGAGCCCGTCGATGTCGGCCAGCGTCAGACCGGCGTCGGCGATCGCGGCCTCGCACGCCTCGATCGTCAGCGACAGCGGGTTGACCATGAGCCGGCGGCCCATCTTCGACGCCCCGATGCCGGTGATCGCCGAGCGGTCCTCGAACTTATCCGTGCCGATCATCGGCCGGACGTGCTTGGCGAAATCTTGCGGCGCGATCTCGTCGGGCGGCAATTCGGCGGTCTGCGGTTCGGCCGTCGGCCTGAACAGCGGCAGCCAGGTGTCCTCGTTCTGCTCGAAGACCACCTCGACGACGCGGCCCAACTCGAGATCGCAGGCCTCATATTCCACGATATTGGTGGTCAGGCGAACCCGCGGGTCTTCCTCGATCGCCACCTGCGCGATGACGTAGGGCGCGGGCAGGCCGGGCATGGAGAACCGGTGGTTGACGGTGAACGCGCTGAGGACGGCGCGTCCCGACACCGCACGGACACGCATGTTGTGGCCGTGGCAGTAGCGGCACACCGGCTGCGGGGGATGGATCAACGACTTGCAGTCGCCGCATTCCTGGATGCGCAGCTTCCCATCGGCGCCGGACGTCCAGAAGAACTCGTTGTCGAAGGTGAGTTGCGGCAGCGGAAGCCGGCTCACCGGGTGAAACCCCATTCGGCTTCGTTGTTCTCGGTTATCAAGGTGTCCTCCGGGTCGCTGATTTCGTGGTCGACCGGCGGCGGCGCATCGTCCGGCCGCCGCTCTCCGATCTCCATGATCGCGTGCGCGGGGCAGTCCATCAGGGCGCGCATGACGGCGTCGCGGTCCTGCGGCGGGATGTCACCGTCACCGGCCAGAACGGCGTATCCCCAGTCGTCGAGCGGGAAGTACTCCGGCGCGTGCTTGGCGCAGATGCCGAAACCGTCGCACAGGGTCCGGTCCAGCTTCAGCCGCATCCGGTGATCGTCGTTGTCGCTCATCGTGCCTCCACCCATACCACTTCGAACGGCCGCTCGGCGGTGAAAACGCCTCCGCCGCAGTCCGGGCAGTCGCCCGTCAGGTGCCTGGCGACCTCGTCGGGGAACGTGGCCAGCAGACTGGCGGCGATGTTGGTGGCGGCGTCCAGCGTCGCGCATGCGCCGCGGCCGCGCAGCACCACCGACCAGCGCTCCAGCCGGGCGAGGTCCTCACCGGTCGCCGTCCCGTCGCGCAACGCGCCGGCCGCCGCGGCCATGGCCGCCGTGCCGTTGAAGCACGACCCGCACTGTCCGGCGTTCTCCCGGTCGAAGTAGGCGAGCACCGCCGCCGCGACCGCGACCGGGCACTCGTCGGTGAGCATGGAGACCGCGCCACAGCCCAGCCCGCTGCCCAGGCCGCGCAGCGTCTCGTGGTCCAGCGTGGTGGTCGTGACCTGTGGGCCCAGCAGCCCCACGAAGTAACCGCCCATCAGCGCGCCGCGCACCCGGTCGAGGCTGATGCCCTGTGCGGCAAGCACTTCGGCGACCGAGACGCCGAACGGAAGCTCGTACAGCGTGGCCGGGCGGCCACCGCCGGTGATGGTCGCCAGGAAGGTGCCCGGCGACCCTTCGGTGCCGACCCGGCGGTACTCGGCCGCACCGCTGCGCTGGATGAACGGCAGGTTGGCCAGGGTCTCGACATTGCTGACCAGGGTGGGCAGTCCGCCCACACCCTCCTGGAAGACCCGCGGCGGCTTGTCGGTCGGTTTGGCCGGACCTCCGTTGATGGCCCGCACGGCCGCGCTCTCCTCGCCGGCGACGTATCCGGGTTCGACCGTGCGGACACTGACCGTCAACCCGTCCAGTGCGTCAGGCCCGCCCACCTCTGCGAGGGCAGCCTCGATGCTGCGCGCCGCGCCCGGGTCGGAGACGTAGACGTGCGCGTGCGCGGCGCCGACGATCCGGGCGGCCAGCCGCAGTCCGTCCAGGACGAGATGCGGGCGGTTGTGCAGCAGCCAACGGTCTTTGACCGAGGCCGGCTCGCCCTCCTCGCCGTTGGCGACGACGACAGTGTCCCGGGGGTACCCCGGCAGCAGTCCGGCGTCGCGCACGACGCGCAGCTTGACGGCCATCGGGAACGCCGCGCCGCCGCGACCGACCAGTCCGGCCCGCTCGATCTCGTCGAGCAGGGCGGCCGGGTCGTCGAGCGGCCGGTAGCCGTCGGCGGCGCGGTAGGACGCCGCGGACTCCGGTCCGTCGCCGGTGCGCAGCAACCGCGGGGTGATGCCCGGCCAGGCGGTCACGGTGAGTTCGGCTTGTGAGGCCGTCGCATTCATGGCTGACTCCTGATCTGGCGGGGGTTCCGGCCGCCGCTAGGCTTGCGCGCATGCGAACGACGGTGGTGCGGATCGGCGTGGACCCGGCCGGTGAGCTGTCGTCGCACCAACTCGGCGCCGGCATGACCGAACTGGCCGGGCTGGTCGGCGATCTCGGCGCCGAACTGATCGACAACAACCTGGCCGCCCTGCCGCCGAGTCGCCGCGAGGTCGAGATCCTGATGACCGGAGCAGACCCCGCGCAACTGCAGGACGTCGCGCGCGACCTGTGCGCCAAGGCATTCGGGACTCAGCCGGTGATCGGTGTGCTGACCTTCGTCAGCCACGGCACCGACGAGGACGCGCGCGGCGTGCTCGCGGCGTTCGGGCTGACCGGCGACATCGAACGGGTGCCCGGCGGCCCGGACGGGCCCGGCTGGGACGTCATCAACGTCACCCTGCGCAAGGACGACCTCGCGCGGGTCCCGGAGAGCCGGGTGCACACCGCGCTGGAGGCATCGACCAACTGCGAGGTCCACATCCGGACGGTGTGACGGCGTGTTCATCTCGATGCCCTGAGGAATTTCAGGATCGCGGGCGCCGCCAGCACCCAGGTGTCGAACATGTTGAACCGCTTGACCTTTCCGGCGGCGCGCGCTTCGGCGGCCCGCTCCCAGGCGTCCTCCGGCCAGGGCGGGTCGATCAGCGTGGAACCCTTGATCAGGCAGTTGACCTCCAGGGAGGTGCGCTTGGGGTGGTCGAGGTCGTTCTCGCCGCCGCGGATGATCAGCGTCGGCACGGTGATGTTGTCGAACAGCTCGTCCTCGACACCCGGGATGGTCTGACCGGGTTTCGGCACGAACGCGTTGAGCCAGCGCAGCATCAGCTTGAGGAACTCGTCCGGGTCCTGGGACAGAATGCGGTCGCGGTTGTCCGGGTTCTCGGCGATTCGTTCCCGCCATTCCGACACGGCGGCAACGGCTTTCATCCCCGCGCCGCGCACCGCCAGGATGCTCGGCACGATGTAGTAGGAGCCCAGCACGAACTGCCCGTAGACGCCGCCGACGATGTTCCACACCACGAGTTTCTTGACCAGCTCCGGGTAGAGCATGGTGGTCAACATCGAGTCACGCGCCCCGCCCGAGCCGCCGGCCAGGATGCACGGGCCGATGTCGAGCTTGTTGATCAGCGCGGCCAGCGTCTGGGCGCGCATGTGCGACTCGCTCTGGCCGGTGAACTGCACATCGGACTTGCCGCAGTTCGGGCGGTCCCACAGCAGGACCCGGTAGCCACCCTTGACGAGTTCCTGTGCCAGCGGCCGCAACCCGGGGATGTCCTTGGAGAACCGCCCGCCCGGGGTCAGCGCGATGAATTCGCCCTGCTTGCCGAGGATTTCGTAGACGACGTTGCCGCCGTTGATCTCGATGGACTTCTCGCCACGCTTGAGCGGCATCTGCGGTGGTCTCCTGTGGGTCAGGCCTGAACCAGGACGTCGTTGCCGACGACCCGGACGGGATAAGTGCGGATGCTCCATTCTGGCTTGACCGCAGTGGTGCCCGTGGCCAGTTCGAAACCCCACTGATGCCAGGGGCAGAAGATGTACTCCAGGTCGCGGACCATCACCGAATCGCCGGGAACGCTCTCGTCGACGATGTTGCGGCCGCGCGGGCGGCCCGAGCACAGCGGTCCGCCCTCGTGCGGGCAGTAGTTCGCGATCGCATAGAACGTGCCGTTGACGTTGTACACGCCGACACCGTGGCGTCCAATGGGAACCAGTTTGTGTGTGCCCGGCGGGATTTCGTCGACGGTGGCGACGATGTGCTCGCGGCCCTGCGCGAGCCGGGGCGGCTGTTGTTCGGTCGCGGGTTTGTTCTCGGTCAACGTCAGAACACCCGGACTTGGCCCTCGAGGGCGGGGACGGTGTCGGGGAGGTGGTAGGTCTTGATTCCGTTGCGGAACATGACGTTTTCGCGGGCGTGTTCGGGTAGGTGTTTGACCAGCCAGCGGGGGTCGTCGAAGGTCCAGTGCGGGTAGTCGCTGGAGAACAGCAGGATCTTGTCGCATTCCATCCACTCGAAGGCGCGCATCAGTTCGGTCTTGTCCTCGGGATAGTCCAGGGGCTGGGTGGTGAACTTGATGTGGTCCTTAACGTATTCGGACGGTTTGCGCTTGATGTCGAGCCATTGCTTGCGGGCTTCGTAGACGGCGTCCATCCGCCACATCAGCGGCAGGATCCAGGTGAAGGCGTGTTCGACGAACACGATGCGCAGGGTGGGGAACCGGTCGAAGACGCCGTCGAAGATCAGGCTCATGATCTGGTTGGCCGCCAGCAGTGAGTAGGTGACCATGAAATCGTGGTTGTAGCTGGGGAA